>Ga0207419_1002510_pt1 | contig 12019 bp, 11 predicted proteins | sample ElkSloMetagenome_4_FD_184723 | JGI IMG/M metagenome (GOLD analysis project Ga0207419, IMG submission 184723) | Hot spring microbial communities from Elkhorn Slough, Monterey Bay, USA - MD2A (version 2) | ecosystem: Environmental > Aquatic > Marine > Intertidal zone > Estuary: Microbial mat ... | reverse complement strand
TACAACTTTGGGATTTGTGTAATGAAATGCTATGGGAACCTGCCTTTAAAAACATTGACCAAAGAAAGTGGCCACATTTAGATCCGACAGAAGATATAGCCGACTACATAGCAGAGGGTTTAACTTGGGCAAGGGAAGCTAACCCAAATGCCATTTATGCCCTAAATGACTATGGGTTGATTTACACTTATCGAGAAGAAATTTCTGCCAAAGAGCAACGGGACAGGTACTTACAAATCGTAGAAGCTTTAAGACAAAGAAACCAAGTGCCCAATGCTATTGGTTGCCAAAGCCACGTAGGAGGCAAGTTTCATTTAGGTGCTTTTGAAAAATCGCTACAACACTTGGCGCAAGCTGAATTGCCATTACAGGTTACAGAATTTTGGGCGCAAGATAAAGATTTTTCAAAAGAGTTATCAAAAGATGAATTGGAAGAAGAAAGGGCCAAATACATCTGTGATATGTACACAGTAGGCTTTTCCGTACCGCAGCTAAACCATTTTACTTATTGGGGTAGTAAGGTGTTTTTTAATGACAAAAATGAACCAACTTACACCTATAAAAAGCTACATCAACTAATAAAAGAGGAATGGGCTACAGAAATTAAATCTACTACTGATAAAGCAGGAAAGATTGCCTTTAAGGGTTTTAAAGGCATTTACGCGGTGAAAATTAGCAACCAACAAGAATCACTCACAGAATTTGAATTGAATGATGAAAGCGAGCAGACTATCACGGTTTATTGAGAATAGAAATTATGATGATCGTTTAGCCCGTGAATTAATTCATGGAACGGGTTGGATGATTTTTTTGCCCTCCGTCAATCCGAGCTCTTTTTGCATAGGCTTTAGCGATGGAAAAGAGCGTTGGATTCTCCTAAAATCAAGAGAACAATGTTTGCTAAAAAGTGTACTGTTAGCTCTTTCAACGCTACTATTCTTCTCTTGCTCAACGCCCGAGACAAATCAACAAGACAACCAAGCCACCAAACCCAACATCTTACTCATTATCGCTGATGATATGGGCTATGCCGATTTAGGTTGTTTCGGGGGTAAAGCCAACACACCTAACTTAGATGAGTTAGCACAAAACGGGATTAAGTTTACTAACTTTTACGCAGCAGCGCCCAATTGCTCTCCCTCGCGTGCAGGACTGATGACCGGCATTTCTCCATCCATTCTAGGGATGTATAATTATCGCCCACCCAAGCATCCTATGCACTTATTGGATAAAGAAGTTACCATTGCTGAAATGCTACATGAACAAGGCTACCAAACCGGGCATTTTGGCAAGTGGCATTTGGGTGCTTTGGCCGATGAGGAGTTTGACCATCCGCAACCCATTGATCAGGGCTTTTCTTATTCTTTAGGGACAGAAAATAATGCACAGCCTTCTCACTTAAATCCTGTCAATTTTATAAGAAACGGGGTAAAAATCAGAGAACTAAAAGGCTATTCTTGCCAACTAGTTGCTAATGAAGCTATAAGTTGGTTGGATACTATTTACCGAGAAGATAACCCATTTTTTATGTACGTGGCCTTTCATGAACCACATGCTAAAGTGGCCTCACCCCCAGAATTGGTCGCTAAATACCCCGAGTTCCCACCAAAAGATGCAGAATACTTGGCCAACATAGAAAACTTAGATTTGGCGGTTGGCAAATTGCTTACAAGATTGAAAGCGAACAATCAATTTGATAATACACTCATCATATTCAGTTCTGACAATGGCTCTTATAGACAAGCCTCCAATGGCGCTTTAAAAGCCAAAAAAAGTTTTGTGTACGAGGGAGGCATTCGAGTGCCCGGTATAATCAATTGGACAAATAAACTACAAAGTGGCCAAACCATAGAAGAGGCAGCAGGTTTTGTAGATATTTTCCCAACCTTGGCTGAAATTGTTAATGCAAAGGTTGAATCAAAAGAGCGGTTGGATGGAACAAGTATTTGGCCTTTGCTCAAAGGTGAAGACTTTAAAAGAGAAAAACCGCTTTATTGGTTTTTTTACAGAACTACTCCAGAAATGGCGTTGAGAACGGACAATAAAGTGGTGCTTGGTTTTTCTGATGATACTTTAACATTAAGCCATCAATTTGTATCTCCTGATATGGATTACATTAGAAACATGCGATTTACCCGCTATGAATTGTATGATTTAGAAGAAGATATCTCCCAACAAAAAAATATTTTCCAAAGCGATAATGAGGCTCAAAACTTTCAAAAAAGCATTGAGCAGCAACTTAATCAAATTCAAGAGCGGGGACATTACTGGAAGAAACTTCCTCCCGATAAACCTGCCAAACAAAAGAAACAGAAAAAGGATTGGGTAAGACTTAAATAATAATAAATGGTTTTTAGCCTATAGACCTTAGTTATGGAAAATCAAATATGTAACAATTTCAAATAGAATTTTTAAATATGTCTCTGATTAAAAATAGTCCATTTTTAGTTTGCCTGTTAATCCTTTGTATTTCTTGTACGCAACAAAAAGTAGCAGAAAAACCGAAATCTGCCATCAAACCCAATGTAATCTTAATTATGGCAGATGATATGGGCTACGAATGTTTGAGCAGCAATGGCAGCTTAGAATATGAAACGCCCCATCTCGATCAATTAGCTGCCAACGGCATCCGCTTTACCCAATGTATTTCGCAGCCGCTTTGCACACCTTCTCGGGTAAAAATCATGACAGGTTTAAGGAATTTTAGAAACTACGAACATTTTGGCTACCTCAATCCAAAAGCCAAAACCTTTGGGCATCTCATGAAAGAGGCTGGCTACAGTACTTGCGTAGCTGGCAAGTGGCAACTCAATGGCTTTTACCACGATTTACCCGGCTGGCAAGATAAACAAAGGCCTCATCAATTTGGGTTCGATGAATATTGCTTGTGGCAATTAACACGGAAAAGAGCTAGAAAAGATGGCCGGTTTATAGGCGAACGTTTTGCCGACCCAATTATAGAACAAAATGGCGAAATGCTACAGCCGGGCATAGATGCTTACGGCCCCGATTTGTTCGCTGACTTCGTAATGGATTTTATCGAGAGAAAGAAGGACTCTGCCTTTTTTGTGTATTACCCTATGGTCTTGGTGCACGACCCTTTTGTGCCCACTCCCAATACCGAAGCTTGGCAAGACAGCACCCGCCGATACGAGATGGATACCACCTACTTTACCGATATGATGGCCTACACCGATAAAGTAGTGAAAAGAATCACAGACAAGCTAGAGGTACTCAACATCGCTGAAAATACCTTAGTAATATTTACAGCTGATAATGGCACACATCGATCAATTTCTTCAGAGACAAGCTATGGTATTGTGCAAGGAGGAAAAGGTTTTACCAAAGAAACGGGTGTAAGAGTGCCACTCATAGCCCATTGGCCAGCAAAAATAAAAGAAGGTTTTGTATATGATGGCTTAATAGAGTTTAGTGACTTCTTCCCTACTTTGGCTGAAGTAGTAAACACCAAAATTGATACTACCGATGGCATGAGTTTTTACCCATTACTCAATGGAGATAAAGATTTTGAAGGGAGAGAGCATGTACTCGTGCATTACGACCCTGAATGGGGCAGATGGGAAAAAGACCAATTTGCAAGGAACGACAACTATAAGCTTTACAGAGATGGCAGGTTATTCCATGTAAAAAAAGACCCTGAAGAAGAAATGCCACTGGACAAAGATGCATTAGATCAAGAAGCTGCCATAGCATTTCAAGAACTTAGTGTAGCACTACAAGAATTGCCCTCGTTTGAACAAGAAGAATAATTTTAAACAATGACAATAAATCTTTAATGGGTAGTAAAAACTAAAAGTAAAGTCTCTGACTATTTAGCACTGGTAATGAGCTCAACTTCTTCATCAAACTCATTTTGGTAAAGCAGTTTACCCTCATTATCGCGCAAGCGCAAGTAATCTACTTTGCCTCCTGCTCCTTTAAATTGGTACTTTAAGCCCTTTATCTTGCCTAAACTAGTTTTATATTTTGCCTTATAGACTTCTTTACCATTTAAAAAAACTTCAACAGATTTGTCTTTTACTTTCCAAGCCAAGTCCTGCCATTTGTTCATATCTACCTCAAACCCGCTTAAATCGACCACTTTGTTATCTAACATACTTCCGCTGCCAAATAAAAGATGGGTAAATTTACTGCAACCCGGTGCTACCAACCATACTTCATGTAAGCCTTTCTCGGTAGCTATTGAGCAAACAGCTAGTTGGCATGTGGTAGCACCATCTTCAAAACTATTTTTAATTCTTGTGGTCATAGAATAGTTATCTGCATCTATACCTAAATCAGCAAAGTTGTAAAAAGAAGTCCAAAGGTTATCGTGCACTTCTACATTGTGTTTGCTAAGAGTGGCTTTTGTTATAGTTAGCGAGCCATCTTCAATGGGTGAGGCAGGTAAAAAGGTAGGTAAATTTACCATCCAATGTTTATCACTACCCTTATTTTTATTGGATGTAACTGCTTGCCAGCCATCAGTTTGCACATAAAACTCTAATTTTTTTATCACCTGATCTTTGAACATTAAAGTTACGCTTTGGCTGCCTGGCAAAGCACAAAAATAGGGGTGCCGCTTCTGATTTTTTGAAAGATACTCCTTCCTCTTTCTAGAAGATTCTACTAAATAAAGACTATCAACTATAAATCCTGAGATGTCTATGTCAATCATCACAGTTTGAGGAATACCAGCATCTGGTGCTTTAGAAACCTCAAAAACAAAGTTTTCTGGGATTTCAACTTTTTGTACGTTATCAATAGAAGTGAATGATTTTAAGATAAAAATCAATCCAGTAATCACAATAGCCCCGCCTATAAAAAGGGTGATTTGCTTAATGGGTAGTGTGATTGCGGGAGCTTGCTGTGGATATTTCTTTTCTATTGTTTTGGATTTTTCCCTGTTTTCTATAAAAGTTTCATCAGCCCTATTTTTAAAATCGAGCCAATTGGTAAAACCAATGAACATGGAAAGTGCATCTAAGGTAGTCGCATTGGGCATGCCCTCATATTTGATTTTTCCCCACACTCTCTTTAAGGTAGAAGTGCTCAATAAAATCTTAGATTCATTATAAATGACTTCTGAGAGATTTTTATAGTCACTGTGCCGCCAATCTTCACTGTTGCCCCATTGTAGTTTGTTCTCTACGCCTTGCTTAAGTTTTTCAAGATAATATTTTTCCTGTGTTTCGGTCATCTATCAGTGCTGTTTATTTATGCTTAATTTAATGAAAAATGAACATTTTTGAATAAGGATGTTCCTTAGTTTTTTCATAAAATTGAGCCAACTAGGATTATTCTTGTACGATATTATCCTAATTTGTTAAATTATACATATTTACTAGTTCACATAAGAACATTTAAATTCTACATTTTGTTAGCGCGCATCTTCTTTTAGACCTCTGCGATAAACTTAAAAGCTAAATAAAATCGAATACAAAATACATACTTTATGCTAAATACTCGGGCAGAGGTCTTGTCAAGTTACTTAGATAGGAAATCTAGTTATTACAAGATTACAAAGTGCTAAATATGTCTGAAATCCTACTTAGTTATTTACAATGAATAAACTCTTAGCCCTTTTAAGTTGTATCAGCCTAATTTCAGCCTGTAAGCCAAGCTTGGAGAAAGAAAGCAAACACCCTAAAATCTTTGAAGCATACCTTAAAAATCCCGATCAAACACGCCTGCCAGACTACTCTTATGCAGGTTACCACCAAGGAGAAAAAGATTTTTCTTTTAAGGAGAAATTTGATGGATTTGAAGTATTTAATGTAACGGACTATGGCGCCATAGCCAACGATGGCAAAGACGATATTGCCGCCATACAAAAAGCAGTGGATGCCGCGGGAGAAGCGGGCGGTGGTGTAGTGCTGTTTGAAAAAGGGGTGTACGATTTTGATGTGGAAACCACTGAGCGTTTTGTGCAGATCCGCCACTCAAACATAGTTATTCTTGGGAAGGGCGATTACTTACAAGGCACTATTTTGCACGATCACCATGGCTCCGATTATCCTGACAAGAGCAAAAAATGGCTGGCGGGTCTGTACCCCTCTTTTTTCTCTTTTAGCAAGTACCCTCTAGATAGTGCTTGGCACCCGGGCGAGCATACAGAGTTACAAGTGGCCAACTTAGCCCCTGCCTCTTTATTCTCGCAAGAATTTAAGGTAGATGATGCCACAAAATTACAAGTGGGCAACACCTATTTACTCACCATGCAAGACGAGGATTCTTCCTTAGTATATGATATTTTTTATCCAAGAAGAAAAATAGGTAAGCGTAATTTCGAAACGGAAGGCAGTAGCAAGTACCATATCCAACAAATGGTTACTATTAAAGAAATAAAGGGAAATGTAATTACCATAGATGCACCAATATTATGGGAACTAAAAGAAGAATGGTCGCCCAAACTTTGGGAAATACCCGCATTGATTGAAGAAGTGGCCGTTGCCGGTTTTATTATGCGCACCAATTGGAAGGAAACCTTTCAACACCATTTAAACCCCACGCATGATAACGGTTGGGACCACATCAAGCTCAATTGGGCATACAATGGCTGGGTACAGAATATCATCCACGATGGTGCTTCGGTAGCTACGGGTTTGGGCAATTCAAAAAATTGCACGGTAATTCGTTGCCGTATCGAAGGCAACCGCGGGCACAATGGCTTTGTACTTTCTAGAGCAAGTACAAGAAATCTACTGACAAGGCTAGATGCTGCCACTAACATGCATTCCTACAATTTAAGCGGCTATGTTTCGGGCAATGTAATCCACAACTGTATTTCGGGGGAACCATCTGCCATAGATATGCATGGTGGCAAAGCAGTTTACAATTTAATAGACAATCATACAGGTGGGGTTTTTAAACACGGCGGAAGCCCTCAACTCCTGCCTCCTGCCAATGGCAGGGCACTCACCTTTTGGAACTGGCAAGTAGGCCTTACAGAACCGTACAAATCCCATGTTTGGAAGCCTGATTTTAAACTGACCGACATGCCGGGCGCTGTAATCGTTGGCTTAAAGGGCAAATACAACCAAAGCATTTTTGTACAAGGCGGAGATGGTAAAAATTACGACGAGGCAATAGACTCTGAATGGGGCTATGCTGAAAAACTGAACCAAACTGCCAAGCCAGCTTCATTGTATAAGTTTCAGTTTGAGGAGAGAGTGGGAAAGAAATAGCTATCAGTTACAGGGGCCGCCGAGGAGAACAACCAAAATTTAACAGGGAAAGAAACCCCAGAAATACCAATAAAGGTACTTCTGGGCAAATGCTAGTTAGTCAACATTATGGGTTGGAAGCGGAAAATATGAAGGATTCTGTATTCTATAATAATATCCCTTAGAGAATCCTACGTAATTTTCTTGGATAATATCTTGATATTTGGGGAATGTTTGGATACACCAATTTTTAAACTCGGTTAGGTGTTCAGGTTCAATCCTGCGCATTGCTTTAATCAATTCCTTTTCAAATAATTGAAAGTCGAACCTAACATTAGACAGTACTACTTTATAAAAGGCCATTTTTTCATTTTCCATATTTACTAGACTTTTTTGATTAAAAAATAAGAATATACGTAAGCATGCTCGCCTTAAGCATAACATGAAACATATTGCATCACTATGGAAAAATTGGCCTAAATCAGAAAAGAATTGTTTAAAAGGTAAAGGCTATTACCTTTAATGGCATGGGCAATCTGAGCAGACAAGGAGAACTGCTCAATGGAGCAAATCAGAATTTGTCTCGCTGAGTTTGAATTATCGGGTACAACTACCCGCTCTTTTTTAGCTAGTACATGTGAAAAGGTTGATGTCCGAAGGTATATTTCACTTTCTATTTCTGCCTCTGTGCTTTGCGCTGTTGCATTAAATGATACAAAACCAGCAGCCAAAAAACTGAGGAGCAGAAACAAAGAAAAAATATGGGTTAACTTGGACTGCATTTCACTTTTAGATTAAATCGCAAAATGAATATAGATTAATTTCCGCTCAATTGCAAACAAAAGTTAATGAAGTTTTTCAGATTACTTAGAACCGACATTTCCTACCCCTAGTTTTAATTTTCGTTACTTATTTGAAAATTGGGAAATTTGGTGTTTGAGCGAAGCGAGCGACGGTCGCACCGTTTCAAATTTTCCCGCACGGCGGCCGCTAGATTTTTTGCGTACGGCCAGGCCGCCCTGTTTTTCATCACAGCGTCGGCTGCCGATGGAAAAAGCCGCTTGGAAAGTATGTACCCCGCAAGGGTTATTATTGGCTTTTGAAACAAAGTAAAAATTAGCCTTTATACTCATAAATAGGCTTTTATAAGAAAAAAAATATTTTTTGCTTTTGGGGTGGGAAATGTCAGATAGAAATAGTCTTATTGAGATTTGTGTGATAATTGAAGCTTGGTTAAGCCTCTGAAATAAGTTCTTGTATTTAACTTACTACTGCTCAGCTTCTAGCAGAGAATCTAAATGCTGCCTTAATTGCTTTGATTCTTCCAATACCATTTCGTAATTATCTACTTTTTGATTGACCAATGAACTGTATATGATCAGCTTGTTGATCAAAATAGGAATCTCTTCTTCATCAATTATTTTCATATTCATTAAATCTGCATGGTTGGATAACCAAATCAGCAATTCATCAGTAAAAAAATTTACTTGCAACTCTCCTTTTGCGATGCTTTCTTCCGCCAATCCCTCATAATGATAGGTTAACTTTTTTTGCAGTGTTAAATCATCAATCAAACTTATTTTACCAGAAGCTTTCATAGAATTAAATGTAGAGGTAGTGGGTGTATAATTTTCTAGCTGAAGGATGGTTGGTAAGCTAGCATTCGCCCTCTCTAAATCATTTTTGACAAACAGCTCCAATAAGGTATCAAGATTTTCTTGGTGTTGTATGTTTACAGGGATTTGGTATTCTTCGTAAGTCTCTATATCTGCCGAAAGGTCGTTCACCAAAGAGCGCATCAATACCAAACTTTCCTTTCTATCTCGGTTTTCCTCTGCTTTTTCATCTACATAAAAAGCTAAGTACACCCCAAGAATTACCCCTATAAAATTAAAAAGGTGGTTAAACCAATGGTATCTTAATTTCATGAGTGCAAGTTTTTATCTCTAAATATAAAAGTAAAGGATGTAAATCTAGCCCCTAAAACATTTAGAGATTTACCAGAAAATGAAGTAAAGTTGGTTTTAAACTCGGTATTTCCTATTTGTAGATACCAACTTAATAACTTATTTAAATCATTTCGATTTTAAAGCGAATCACAAGAACTGCTCTCTCAATTGCTCCCGTTTTGTATATGCATTTTGTCAATATTCTTTATGGCTTTCTAACCATTCAGATCTTTTCAAGTCAGGTAAATGTTTGATCTTAAATTCCTCAAAAACTGCTTTAAAACCTTCACCATCAGGACTTGCTGCCATCATACCCACTTTTACAGGAATATTGCTTTTAAAATGACATAGATTACTCATTGTATAATTTTTACCATCCAAAGAATAAAATATTTCAACAGCATCTAATCGCCTAATGGCTTTGATCCATACAGACTTTGGTTGTTCTGATAATTCTATAACACTCCAACTACTTTTGGTGTCGGTAATAACAGTGCTATAATTGTATTTGCCATCAACGTATTCGATGCCTGTTTTTATCCATTGCATTTCGTCAATACGCAGCATCATGCCCATTTGGTCAAAACGAGTTTTATATTCTCCTGTAATTTTTAAGGTTGCCTCAAACTCACCTCCTCTTAAAGTATAATAAAAGGGACCATCATCTACTGTAAACCCATAGTGAGTTTCTCGCCAATAGTCAGATTGAGGCGTCACGAACATTTCTAATTTATCCTCTAATGCCTTCCATGAGATAGGTTCATTTAACCAATTCATTTTATCCAAGTTTTGTGAAGACGCGTTTAGCGCTATCAATAATAGCACGGGCAAAATTACTAGTCTCATTTTCATTACTTTCAGTGTTTTATTCAATTACCATTAACTACATGGTAAGCACCCTACAATTTAATAGTAGCTTGTACAAAAAACAACCGCTAAGTTGCAGAAAGGATTGAAAATGAAAGAAAGTGGCACGGCCTTCTTACTTCTTGTTATCAGCTTTTCGCTTTATTGCTGGTACAATAAAATCTCGAAGTAGCCTATTGGTATCGTAATTTTCACCTACATAGACCACAACCGTATTGAATTCTGGTATTACGGTAATAATTTTTTTTGAAGGTGGGTATGATCCTCTAAAAAAGAAATTTTTTACCCCTATATTTCTCGAAATCCAAAATTGGTATCCATAGCCATACTGCTCGCTCACGGTTATTTTATTTTCTGTAGCTCTGCCAATCCAGTCTCTTGCTATGAGTTGTTGCTCCTGCCACTTTCCTTGTTTTAATAGCAAGTAGCCTAATTTAGCCATATCATGCATTTTCAGATGCAGTCCCCATCCAGCTTTTAGTATTCCCTTGGGAGTTGTGTCCCATTTGTAATCAAAAATCCCTAGTTTGCTGAATAGGCTATCTCTGGCAAAATCGGACAAGCTTATTTTCGATGCCTTATGGAGTATAGAAGAGATAACTTGCGTGCCACCACTATTGTAATGATAAATCTCACCAGGTTCGTGTTCAAAATTTCTTTGAAATACATATCTAGCCCAATCATCAGTCTCTGACATGCCCAATACGTCTGTCGCATCAATTCCTCCTCTCCATGTAAGACCGCTGCTCATAGACAATAAATGTTTGACCTTTATTTTATTTATTAGGGTATCATCGGTTTGATATTCTGGAAAATAGCTGATAGCAGAACGGTTCTCTTGTAACTGCCATTGGTTTTTGAATACCATCCCGAATAAAATTGATATTACACTCTTGGTACACGAGTTTACATGAATTAGGCTGTCTTTCCCATATGGCGCTTGATGAGATTCATGAACGATATAACCGTCTTTAATAACCAGTAATGAATGTTTTTCCGTAACAGAATCTCTTATACTTTCAAGAAATTTTCCACTAATATTAGCTGCTGCATAATTTTTATATTGCCATTCTCTCGTGGGCCAAATATTCGAATCATCCAATGAGGTCAAACTTTCTTTATCTTGACAAGAAATTGAAATAAATACAAGCAGGTATATTTTCCAGAATCTCATTTACAACGATTGAGAGTACATTTGGCCGTCCACATCGCGCAAAATAGCCCTAACAGGTTTTTGAAACTAACATATCATTATCCATGAAACCCACAATGCTATTTTTTTTTATGCTTTGTTTCAAGTTATTATTTTTTATTTTAATTGCTCGCACATACTACTGGACATAAAATTAAGAAGAGAATCATTTTGAGTTTGAGGATAGTCATAATGCAGTTGTTTTTTTATGTAAAGCCCTAAAATTTTTACCATACAAACCTAAAGCATCCTCTTAGAATGTTATATTTTAATGTACGTTGTTTTAGATAGTTTTTCGCGGTATTTTTTCTCCAGTGCACTGGCAAAAGCCACTTTATCTTTCCGTAATAATTGCATTGCTTCTCCATTTATAATGGTCGGGTGAATATCCCTGAGGTAATTATCGCTCCAAGTAGCAAGCTCCACAAGTAAAGGAGTTAAAGCCAAGCCCTTATCGGTTAAGAAGTAAAGGTTCGTCTTTTTGTTATCCGGTCGCTTGGTTTTAATGATGATTCCCACCTCCTCCAAAAGCTTGAGTTTGGTCGAAAGAATATTGGTTGCAATAGCTTCTTCGCTTTCCGCAAAGTCTTTAAAGGTTTCCTTCCCTTCGATTAGCATCTGCTTTATAATCACCAGCATCCACTTATCGCCCAAAACGTCGAGGGCTGAAGTAAATGGGCAGCTGCATCGGAAATTTAGTGGCATAGGTTGATAGTTCGTTGATTTTTACTTGCAAAACGCAACTTATTTTAATAATTGCTTGCAAAAAGAAAGTTATTATTATAATATTGCTTGCAAAACAAAAGTAATGATTAATCTTCAAAGAGTAAAAGTAATAAGAAAAG
>Ga0207419_1002509_pt1 | contig 12023 bp, 9 predicted proteins | sample ElkSloMetagenome_4_FD_184723 | JGI IMG/M metagenome (GOLD analysis project Ga0207419, IMG submission 184723) | Hot spring microbial communities from Elkhorn Slough, Monterey Bay, USA - MD2A (version 2) | ecosystem: Environmental > Aquatic > Marine > Intertidal zone > Estuary: Microbial mat ... | reverse complement strand
AACGCCTTCTTCCTGGCCTTCGTGATCTGGGGCCTGACCTTCCTGGTTTTCCTGATCATCCTGGGTCCGGTCCTTGCTATCGTGTCCTTCATCCCGGCCGTCGCCGGACCGCTGACCCTGATCATCGCCCTGGTGATGGCCTGGGGCATCAAGCAGGCAGTGATCGAGCCGATCGCCATGACGGCGCTGATGCAGGTCTTCTTCAAGGTCACCGAAGGCCAGCAGGCCAACCCGGAGTGGGAAGGCAAGCTCGACGGCGTATCGAAGAAATTCGGCGAGATCAAGACCAAGGCGGCCGACTGGGAGCGCGAGCACGGCAAGCCGACGCCGTCCAGCGAGCCGCCGCAGGGCGGTAATCCAGCCGCATCGTGATCGTTCTCCCGGCCGCCGAAACGGTGGCCGGATGAATGGGTGTCATCCCGCCCGCCCTCAGGGCTGGCTTTGGAAGCGATCGGTGAACAACTCGTCTTCGATCGACCCCAGGGATATACCGTCGACGCGGGCAAGCCCGCCGGTGCCCGCCGAGGCGGGCTTTTGAATGAGCATCTCGACGCTTATGGAGCCGGCCGCCGACGCCTGGATAATGTAGTCACCGCTGACCGTCTGCCAGGTCGGATCATCGAAGTTCACTTCGCGGGACAGTCCTGGACCCAGCGTGCCACCTGAACACTGCGTCCCAGGATGCTCGGTGAAAGAGATTGACGTTCTGAGCCACGGTTCGCCCTCGACAATAACCTGAGCGCTGACCTCCCATGGCAGCGATGATGGGGCGTTGGTGACGTCGACGCACTGGAAGAAAATCACCTGCGAACCGCTATCGCCCGAATCCAGATCCCTGAGTTCAGCAGATCCTGAGGCGGAGTTGCCGTCCTTATCGATCGACGACCAAACAGCGCTGACGTTGGCGCCGATTCCGGCAAACAGCGTCCAGCCGCTCAGGTCCTGATCGAAATTGCCGTTGATGACCCGGTCCTGCGCATGCAGCGGCCCGAGCGTCAGGCTGTTGATAACCACGGCCAGCACAAGCGCTGGCAGCGTTCTTCTATGGGCGGGGACAAGGCAGGTCCGGAATTCTGCTCGCTTCGGTACCCGGATAGCAGCGAAACGAGGGCGGGCGGTCAAGTTCATGCGAATCTCCTTGCTTGTCATCTGATTAGCGGAAAGAATCAAGTTGTGCGCCTGGCGGATGCACTACGTTGGCGGCGCTGATCGTTGCTGGCGCCAGTGCCCTTGCCGTCAGTTCAGGCTGACGTTTAATCCAAGCGCTTGCCAGCGCCCGGATTCGAGCACGTAACTCAGGCCGAAGCGGATCTCACCCGACGGTGAGGGATAGCGGGCTTCGAGTCTCAGAACACCGTTTTCGTCGAGCGCAGGAGTCGCGCTGAGCTCCGGCCCCGTGGCAGCCAGTTCGGGCAGAGCTCCGCCGAGACCGATCAGGGCCGCATAGCTTTCATTCAAGTCGTCCACCGAGTACTGACGGCGCCAGGTATCGGAGATCGATGCATGGAATTTCTGCATGCTGCCGGCCCGGGCCGAGGCCAGGAAGGACCGAGCGGTCTCGTCGGCCAGGCGCCGTGCGCCCTCATCGGTCGGCAGCGATGGCCTTGCACTGGTCTCGACCAGGCCGGCTGCCGGCCGTTCGATCCGATGAATTCGCCACTCGTCCTGCTCCTGGACCAGGTGGATGGAAACGGGAATCTCTCCATCGGTGGCCGTGATCAATCGGCCCCCGAGAAACCCCTGGCCGTTCTCGACGCGCCGGGAAGACCAGCGGGTCTCGACGACCGTGCGCATGCCCTGCTGATCAAGAAAGCGCTCGAGCTCGGCCTGACTGGTGCCGGCCCGGAAGGCTTGCGACAGCATCGAATAGGCAGCTGGCAGCGCGTCGTCCTCGACCGAAGCAAAGAAGTCATCGGCCGCATCCGCCACGCCCCGGGTCAGGAACAGGGCAGCAGCTACGGCCAGTACGATGACGCCGACAATCGCGGCGAGGATCTTGATCAGAAGTTTCATGGAGGTCCTCCAAATAAGAACGGGAAAGGAAAAGGCTCAATAACAGTTCGGCTCGCCGCGATAGCACCAGCCGCTGCCCATGTTGTAGAGAATGCTCATGCTCGATTCGTGGCTCATCCGCGAGAGCTCGCTGGCCAGCGCCAGGGACTGGCGGCACTGGGCCTCGGCCTGGGCCCGTTGCTCCGCGGTGCGGGCGTTGGCCCAGACCGTGCCGCAGGCATCGACGTAGGGCTGGGCGATGGCGCTATCGACCGAGTCGCCAAGCCACCTGCGAGCCATGCACTCATCCTGGCGCTCGCCCGGACGGCACTCGATCGATGCGGCAGCCGCTGCAGGCTTGCCTGAGCGCAGCTGGTCCACGTCCATCCCGGCAAAGGCTACGAGTGGCAGCAGCACGCCGCCGAGTTCGGCAAAGCGCGTTTCGGTGGCCGAAAACAGCATGTGCATCAGCACGCCGGTGGCGGGGTCCGTATGGGTGTAGGCCGCGAGATAGCCTCGATCCTCTTCGCCGACCAGACGATGGAGCCGAAACAGGGCCGGACCGTGCGTCCGCTCCTCGATCAGTTCGGCCCGGATGCCGCTGGCCGCCAGATCGAATTGTTGGAGTACGGCATCAGCAAGGCTTGCAGGCGTGATCGCCTGGCCCGGCGTCACGGCCACGGCAAACAAGGCCAGCACGGGCGAGTCCTCGGCGGCCGACTCGGTCAGGATCAGCGAGCTGTCGTCCATTTGACGCTGCCATTCGGCGGGTAGCTGCATGGCAATGCCGGCGATCCGTTCACTGCGCAGGTCCAGCGCGGATACAGAGGCTGACAGAGCAGCCAGGACGAGCCCGACGGCGCAGCAGTAAAAACGATCGGATTGCATGGTCTGACTCCTTGAACGACATCGGTTACCGAGGTACTGCGCCCGGCACGCTGACCGGGCGCATGACACCGAGGACTACTGGAAACGATCCGAGAAGATCGCGTCGGTAATGACCGTGGGGGTCAAACTGACGGCATTGTCGGAGGCGTCCTGTTCGTTCACCGCGCCAGAAATCTCCACCTGGATCGGTCCGCTGGGCGCGGAAGCGCCACTGAAGGCCGCACGGAACACGAGGCGCTCGGGCGTCGCGCCCGGCACCAGGACGAAATCGTCATAGTTCCACTGCGGCGGCTGGTTCACGAGGACGCTGAAGCGGCCTGAACAGGGCGCAGTACCCCGGAAACACTCGGAACGCGTTGCCGCCACGTAACCGCTAGGCATCTGAACATCGACCTTCGCCGAGCGCATTTCCGCCGATGGCCCCTCATTGGCGATTCGGAAGGACACCTCGACTTCGTTTCCGATGACGATGGCGCGAGCATCGGTAATCCCCAGGTCCTGAGCAACCAGCACGTCGCGACGGTAATCGATCGAGTTGTTTCCCGGGTCCGGATCGACCGCGCCATCGAACGCCAGCAGATTCTCGGCGCTGGCGCTGAATCCAACCTCGTTGCCCAGGGGCGTTAACGCATCGGGCGCGGCGAGCAGCTCGATCGTTGCCGTTGCGCCGGGGGCCAGATCGAGGCCGGGCGAAAAGGAGGTGCCGCCGCAAAATGTCCCAGTGCAGCCCGGAGGCAACAGGCAGGAGGAACCGGCCGGGGCACTACAGCTCCAGGAGGATGGATTGAGTTCTGGCAGACCGGAAACCACGCTGCGATCCACTTCGCCGAAAAAGCGCGCGAACTCGGCGCGGGCCGGGCCGTTATTGGTCACCGAAATCGTCCAGATCCTGCCTTCTCCTGCAAACAGGTTGGCCGGTTGCGTCGTCGTGACTTCAAGATCGGCAAGATTCAGGGGCTGGTTGGAGCAATCGAGCTCGAGTGACCAATCGTTTAGAGTGCCGACATCCGAACCGGCGTAATCGCGCACCTCCAGGGACCAGGCGCCCTGTCCGTTGCTGCCGATCACCTGCGGGAAGCCCAGGGCCGGGCGCACCGTGCCGTCGATCGCTCGCAGCCCTGCTCCTAGCTGCCCGCACTGGGTCTGCGCCTGAGGAAAATCCCCGAGTTCGAAGGTCGCCAGAATGTCGTTCGCGCCGCAGTTGCCCACCGCTGCGTTCGGTCTGTTGATCAGGCTGAAAGGCGCCGTATTCGGAGGATCGAGGATGACCTGAAGATCGCCGACGTAGCTATGGCTGATATCGAGCCCCACCCGAATCGAACGGATAAACGGACAGGAGTCGATCTGGTTCAGCATGGCTCGCGCTGGCGTAGACGGTGAATTGTCCGGAATGGCCTGATCGTCATCGCACAATAAGGAAGTCGAACATTTTCCGCCGGGCAGGGGATCGATCGTGACCGACTGAAACGGAAAGAACTGAACCTGACCGATCGCGCGGCGCGCATTCTGCGGGTCCAGTACGCCGCCCACACGCAAGGTCGTCAGCGTCGAATCGTTGCCGTCACCCGGCGTCTTGTGGCGGATGCGAATCGAATCGCCGTTCTTGACCCAGGACGGGCCGTCGATCCAGGGCCCGGTATTGACCCGGTATTCGCCCTTCTCGACCATCGCGGGCACGTGGGAACCCGCGTCCAATCCGCTGATGGTCAGCGGTGGACTTTCGACGAATGCGTTTCTTGGTGCGTCGAGTAAAGGCGGGAGACTAACCGCATCCGGCAGCGTGTCCCAGCCTGTTCCTGTTGCCGACAAGGGCTGGAGCCGAGCGACGACCGGTCGGACATCACCGCCATTGAACGACGCGTAGCCTGCAACCAACACTTGGTTGCCCGGGGCAAGCACCATTGATTGTATCCGCGTTTGTTCACTGCCTGGGTAATGGAGAATCGAGACACCATTGGTGCCCCACGCGGTTTCCCTGGATCCATCGGGCCCCAGCGCAAGAATCGCCCCCCTGGTCTGCTGAGGAGCCTCGACTGGCCAAACATCGTGACTCTGGAATAGAAATCCATCAGGGTGCAGGGCCACGGATGGATTGTCATACGGCTCTGGGCGAAATCCGAGGTCGTCCAGATTGACCAGAGCCTGGCCAGGAGTGACCGTCGGGCCAGAAAAGAATGTGACGTCGGGTTGGCCGTCAGCTGCCCAGCGCGCCAATCCAAATACCCTTTGCATTGACGGCACCCGAAGTGCTGCCACGATTCTGCCGTCGGGCTGTCTCACAATATCCCACGTTGAAAAGGTGCCGGTTTGCGGTGACAGCTCGGATTGCAGTAATTCTGTCGTGAATAGATTGTCGTACGAGTACAGGGCGACAAAAGTTTCGACCCCCGAAAACCCACCATCGGGACGCTCGATAAACTCCACAGCGTTGGCCCGTCGACTATCGAAGCGCGTGGCAATCGAGGATTGGTTCTGACTAACTGCCCACACCACGGTGTATGAAGCGTCAAATCCCGAAATAAGAATTTCTCCGGAGGCCAAGAGAATCGCGGAGTAGTCCCGAGGCCCTGACCAGCCGGAAGGGAAGCTCTCTGTCGTCAACTCCAACATGCCGCCGATGCCGAAGCTTGGATCAAGCGTGCCATCGGGCAGCAGTTTGATGACGTCTTCGTCAGATGGCCAAGAGCCCAGAACGAGAATCGATCCGTCAGAGAGCAGGAGGGAGTCTTTGCAGATGAAGGGATCTCCGTTGGGCTGGGTCACTTCCACAGTGCCATTGGAACCGAAGGCTGGGTCTGGGGACCCTTCTGGAAGCAATCGAGTCACGAAGCATCCGATCGGATTGAGGGAGGAGGACGTTGGCGCAAGCTCACTGCCCAGCAGGATGATCGAGCCATCGAGATCGACTTGGAGCCGCCGGAATTCAGCGTCCTGAATCGTGCTGGGCGGCAGCGTCGCCCAACCCGAAATACCAAAGGCAGGATCGAGCTCACCGCTGGACCCCGCGGCCTGAAGTGCGCTGGATAGGAACAGTGGCGCTAGAACACCGAGCTGGGCAAGAAAGCGAAAACAAGAATTGATCACGAACGTCTCCCGGATTGAGAATCGATAAAACACGAATCTCATTAAGCAAAATCCGCGCCAACGATTTTTTTCTTCATTAATTCAGATAGATATAAAACCCAGTTAAGATCTTGTCCGCGATCGCGAACTCTTAAGCCCGCACGTCAGCGGCGATAGTTCGCGTTTGCGAACCAACTCTTGTACTCTGGGGAAGTTCCGACGAGATGGCGCTTGATCTCATGCCGATCCAATATCAGCTGGAAGTTCTCGAACCCCTGGGCGCAGAACTGAATCGGCGGCAGCTGGAGGCAGGCCGATACACGCTCGGTCGATCCGGCGACTGCGATGTCGTGCTTGATGTCAAGGGGCTGTCTCGCAAGCACGTCACCCTCGATGTGCTGGCCGACGGCGGCGCGATCATCCACGATGCAGACTCGACGAACGGGACGCGACTGGATGGACAGCTCGTCTCGCACGCGGCAACCGCCGGGGATTTCGTGCTTGACCTGGGCGCAGCCGTCCTGCGCTTCAGAGCCCTGGACCCAGCGCTGGCGGATCTGGCCTACCGCACGGCTCAGGACAAGGCCTCGCCCCCTGAAGCGAGTCGCGAGCAGGGCCAGGCCACGGCGGCCCTTAATTTGTCCGACGCGCTGCGCGATGATTTTCGGCGCCATAGCAGCGACCTGCCCGATCCTGCAATGCTGATTCAAGCGGTGCTGGGCGCCTGGCGACAGACCCTGCGTGCCTCAGCCATCGCGCTAGAGGACGTCAAGGGCCAGCGACTTGCCAGTCACGGAAACGCCAGCGAGGTCTGGGAGGAGATCTGGTCGAATGACCACTACACCTTGCTGGTGGATCCGTCCTGTCCCAACCCTGCGCTGGCCGGAAAGATTCTGGGCCAGCTCTTCGACTGGCTGCCTCCGCCACCCGCGACGTCCGGGGAAAGCAAAACCGATACGCCGATCGAGTCCTTTCCAGGCCTGTGGCCCGCGGACCCAGAGCTTCAGCGACAGCTCGTCGCCCTGGCGCGAGTGGCCGGCAGCGCGGTCAGCATCCTGCTTCTGGGCGAGACCGGCACGGGCAAGGATCTGCTGGCGAAGTGGATCCATGCCTGCTCCCCGCGGTCCGATGGCCCCTTCATCGCCATCAACTGTGCCGCCCTGCCCCAGGACTTGCTGGAGGCCGAGCTGTTTGGCATCGAAGCCGGTGCGGCGACCGGCGTTTCAGCGCGGCCGGGGGTATTCGAACGTGCTCACGGCGGCACCCTGTTCCTGGACGAACTCGGCGAGATGCCGGCGGACACGCAGGTTCGCCTCCTGCGCGTTATTGAGGACGGCAGCCTTTACCGAATCGGGGGCAGCGAACTTCTTCAGGTGGACATTCGCCTGGTATCGGCAACCAATCGCGATCTCGAGGCCGCCATCGATCAGCGCGATTTCCGCCTCGATCTGTTCCATCGTTTGGCTGCCTTCGAAACCCGCGTTCCGGCGCTCAGAGAGCGGCAAGACGACCTCGCCGGCCTGGCCATCTATTTCTTCAACGCCGCCCTGTCGGCCAGCGGCCAGCGTAGCCCGGGCATGACCCGCCAGGCCCTGATCGCGCTGCAGCAATGGCACTGGCCGGGCAATATCCGGGAACTGAAGCAGGCCGTGAGTTCTGCGACCGCTCTATTGCACCGGGGCGAGGCCCTGGACCAGTCCCACCTTCCGCAGCGCCTGGCCGGCCTGAAGATCGATCCTGCAACTGTCGATGCGAACAATAAAATCAAGACCCTGGCAGATGCCGTGTCTGCGGCCGAAGCACAAGCGATAGGTGCCGCGATACAGGCCAGCGACGGCGTGCCCGAAAAGGCCTGGACCCAGCTCGGCATCGGCAAAACCACCTTCTACAAGAAACTCAAGGAGCTGGAGATCGACGCCAGTTCCGGTGAACGGATGCCATGAACTCGGACACCGACAAGACCCACCGCCCATCTGAGACCGAGGGCGCGACCGAAGCGCTGACGCTGGCCCTGAACCGCGCGACCGAGGCCGTCGACGACGTCCTGCGGCCCGGCAGTCGAGTGGGTCGCTATCTCATCGAGAGGCAGCTCGGCGAAGGCGGCATGGGCCTGGTGTTCCTGGCCGAGCAGATCGAACCGGTGCGCCGTCGGGTGGCAATCAAGATCAGCCGGCGACGCCGACTTTCCGAGGCCGATCGAATCGGCTTCGAGCGCGAACGACAGGCGCTCGCTCAGCTTCAGCACCCGGCCATCGCCCAGATCTTCGAGGCCGATGCCCGTGACGACGGCACGCCCTTTTTCGTCATGGAGTATGTCGCAGGTCAGACGCTTCTTGAATTCTGCCGGGAGGCCGACCTGTCGATCCGGGAGCGGGTCAGCCTGCTCCGCGACGTCTGCGCGGGCATCAACCATGCCCACCAGCGCGGACTGGTCCACTGCGACCTGAAGCCCTCGAATATCCTGGTCTCGCGCGTTGACGGTCGACCTCAACCGAAGATCATCGACTTCGGCACGGCCCGGTTGCTCGATCACAACAGCGAGGGCGAGAACCTCTATGGCACCCTCGCCTATATGGCGCCGGAGCAGGCCGACCCGAGCGCCCTGGCGGACACGCGTGTGGACATCTTCAGTCTGGGCGCCCTGCTGTATGAATTGCTGACCGACCGGACGCTCAGGCAAATCGACACGCCTGAACAGGTGCCACCCTTGTCCGAGCTCCGCGCCCGTCTCGTAGAGTCCACACAACGCGCCCTGGCCACGCCGATCAAGCCCCTGGCTCAGGGCCGAATGCGAGAACTCAGCGCTATCATCGAGCGCGCCACGAGGGACGACCCGGACGCGCGCTGCGGGAGCACCAGCGAACTGGCCGATGAGCTCCAGCGCTGGCTCGACCGCCAGCCGGTCCGCGCCCTGCCCCAGACCAGGCGCTATCGCCTGGCCCGATTTTTCAGTCGAAACGCACTGGCAAGCAGCCTCGCAGGCGCGACTCTTCTAGGCCTCGTCGGCGGACTGGCGGGGACCACCCTCGGGCTATTTGAAGCGCAGGAACAGCGCCGTCTGGCCGAGGGCCGACAGGCCGATCTTGAACGAGTCGTCTCCTTTCAGCAGGACCTGCTGACTGAGCTGGACATGAACGATCTGGCGGACCGCATGACGGCCCGACTGGCCGAAACCGCCGGTCAGCTGGTTCGTCGCGACGGCGGAGATGCGGCGGCCGCCGAGATGGCGAGTTCCGAAGCCCGCTCCACGATCGAGCGCTGGGCCCCCGTCGATGCCGCTCGCGACCTCGTCGTCGGGGGCATTCTCGACCAGGCTGACCAGCTGATCGCCGACCGCCATGCAGGCAACCCCCAAGTCGAAGCCGCGCTGCGCGTTTCCCTGGCCCAGACTCTGCTCGCCTGGCAGGCCTTCGAAGCGGCCGATACTCAGATCGAGCAGGCGCGGGCCTACTATGCCGGCATGGGTGATCGAACGAGCCGCAACGCGCTAGAGGCGGAGACCGAAGCGATCAAGCTGCGCTGGTGGCTGCAGCGGTTTCCGGAGGCTCATGAGCTGGTCAAGGTCATTCGCCCGCGCGCCGAAGAAGCGCTGGGACTGGACGATGATCTGTCTCTCTATCTGCTGCGCGCCGAGACGTCGCTGAGCAGCTTTGTCGAGGGTTCGGCACAGGCCATCGGCCCCGGTCGTCTGCTGGTTCAACGACTGACAGAACTCCGCGGCGCCAGCCATCCTGACACGCTGCGCGCTGAAGGCGACCTGCTGAACAGTCGAAGCAGGAGTACCCCGAAGTGTTCAGATGCGCTCATCGGCGACTTTCTCGAGCACCTTGAGCGCGCAAAAGAACTGTCCGGGAACGACCGCCAGACGCTGGCAGTTTCTGCCATGAACCTCGGCACATGCCTTGCCCAAAACGGCCAGTTCGGCCTTGCCGTCGATCACTTTCAGCAGGCCGCCGAGACCGGGCGCCAGGTGCTCGGCGAGCGTCATACGATCACGATGATGGCGCTGAACGATCGCGCCTTCTTTCTCCTTCTTCTCGGCCGCCACGACGAAGCGCGGTCGGTCGTCGACAGCCTGTACGCAAACCAGCTCGCCATCTACGGCGACGATCCGACCTATCTGCTCTATCCGCGCTCCTACCTCGCCTATCTGGATGGCGTTAACGGCCAGGCGGAAGGCGCATTGGCCCGTTTGACAGAAATTCTGGATGAAGCAGGACAGAATCCGGACGCGTGGCGACCGTTCATGATCTGGGTCCATCGGCTGATCAGCTGGATCCATGAAGACGCTCTAGGGGACATCGAGCAGGCGCTGAATAGTTCGGCCGCCGGCCTTGCATTGTGCCGTCAGTATCCCGCCTATCAGGACGATTCCCCTGAGTTGTGTTTGCTCGAGGAACTCGAAGTCCTGCGATTGGCCGGACTCAATGGCGAGACCGTTGATGCATCACGACTAGGACAGCTGCGTTCCCTGGCCGGGGAACTACATCCTATGCATTATGCGCGGAGCCTTGCGGCTTGGTTGGCCTATCGCTATGGCGAGCCAGAGAACTCGCGGACACAATTATTTACTGAGGAACTCGCCTGGTTGCTGGAACGTGACCCGAAGTCATTCAGCGTCATTCAGCAGCGGCTCGTCACAGACCTTCGTTCAGAGGGCTGATCGACCCTCACCTGATGCAAACGCGTCGAGAGCGCAACGCCAAGGCAGTCGCGCGTTGCGCTGACGAGAAGGAAACCCGGCCAAGGCAGTTAGCTCTTCAAAAGGCCCAAGATCTGCCTCAGGCGCTAGGCCTTCGCCTGAGAGCAGGAGGTTGAACGTCTCTAGCCCTCGCTTGACGTCATCACGCGCCTGCCCCGGCAGCCATTCGGTGAGCATCGAGGCACAGGCCTTAGTGACAGCACAGGCTTCGCCGGAAAAAGCCGCTGCGCGAATGATGCCATTTTCGACCCGCAGCTCGAACATAAGATCGTCCCCGCACAGCGCATCAAAGCCGCGCGCCGAGTGGGTCGCGCCAGCCAGCGGGCCGAAGTTCCGCGGTGACCGATTGTGCTCGAGGATGAGCTGCTGATAGAGCTGGTCGAGGGCCATGGGCCGATTCTAGTGCACTCCATCCCTTCGGAATTGGAAAACCCAGAACAAGATTGGCGCAGGAGCGGTTGACGGAACGGCCCTTTCAGGCTAACGTATTAGTAATTTTATTGGCTTACTGCTGCCGAGAGGCGAGTCATCACCGTCATCCTGCTGTTGACCATCACGTGTGCTGGCGCCCTTCTGGCATTCGTCGTGAGCAGGCTGACGAGACATCAGGCCCTGATCTACAGGGCGATCGCCGGGTCTGCCGGGATGCTTTATTTCTCTTACCTGGCGATTGATCTGCAGCGGGCGGGGGAGAGCCCGAAGATAGCCATGTTCTGGGCACTCGTGGCGCTGATGCTGTCGGTCAACGGCGCTGTGAACCTGGGCAAGAGCGAGCGCCAGAGCACTCACTAAACGCAACCCCTCGCCCACGCCGCGACGGATTCCTGATGCGCTCCCAGAGTTTTTCGACACCACGGAGGACGTCCAGGCGGACGGTCAGAGTGTGCTTGGAGCGGCGCCTAGACGAGCATCTGGCGGGCCTGTTCCAGCGCCCTGATGAAAACATCGACTTCCGTTCGCAGGTTGTAGGCGGCGAAAGAAACGCGCGCCGTGGCAGGCACGTCGAAGAACTGCATCACCGGCATCGCGCAGTGGTGTCCCGTGCGGATCGCCACGCCGTGGTGGTCGATGATGGTGCCGATGTCGTTCGGGTGCACGCCGTCGAGGGTGAAGGCGATGACCGGGCCCTTGTGCTCGGCCTGGCCGATGATCGTCAGACCGTCCACCCGCTGCATCTTCTCGGTGGCGTAATCGAGCAACTTCTTTTCATGGTGCGCGATCGATTCCAAGCCCGTATCTTCAAGAAATTTGACCGCGGCGCCCAAACCGATGGCACCCGAGATGTTCGGCGTGCCGGCCTCGAACTTGTGCGGTAGCTCGTTGTAGGTCGTCTCTTCGAAGCTGACCCGAAGAATCATTTCCCCTCCGCCCTGCCAGG
>Ga0207419_1002508_pt1 | contig 12034 bp, 3 predicted proteins | sample ElkSloMetagenome_4_FD_184723 | JGI IMG/M metagenome (GOLD analysis project Ga0207419, IMG submission 184723) | Hot spring microbial communities from Elkhorn Slough, Monterey Bay, USA - MD2A (version 2) | ecosystem: Environmental > Aquatic > Marine > Intertidal zone > Estuary: Microbial mat ... | reverse complement strand
TGATTTTTTTCGTGTTTTACAACTTCACGGATTTCCCACTGCCAGTTCACGGTTTGTATCCTTACCGTGCTGCCAATAAGGTTCGATTTATTGCTTAATTCATCATCTTTCAGTTGTATACTATCTCCTTCATCAATAAAGAAATATCCTTCATCGGGTAATCTTCCTATATTTTGGTAATTATTATTAATATACAACTGTTTTACTTTCCTGTCCAAACTTGTTGTATAAATATTACCTTTATCGAGGGATAAATTTTCTATATTAACAGCCCCGCTTAAAACCGGTAGCGGATCTGCCATATCGCCATATGAGGAAAACGTGATAGGTTTTGAAGGTGTTCCTGCTGAATGAACAACCATCTCTCCAATGAAAATATCACCTCTTCTAAAGAGCACCTTGTCACCTGGTTTTAAAGTTGTTTTATTGATTTTATCAATAGTTGCAAATGCTTTTTCAGAAGAAGTGCCCTTGTTTTTATCATTGCCTTCATTGGAAACATAGTATGTTTTAGCGTTTACCAACAGCGGTAAGACAAACAATACAGAAATATAGATTACCCTTTTCATAACTCGTGTAAGATTAATTATTGAAATGCTGACAAAAATAAGCTGAACCCGCATCTTAAAATATCAATATAATTTTTTTTAATATAATTATTGTTGCAGAATCTGTTTTTTTCTACACTGGAGCCAGAAAAATCATGTGGTTACACTTCAAGCCAAATTGATCGGTTTCCGCTCACGGCATGTCCCTAATCGGAGATTTAGACTTTGTAAGAATTTCACTTCATTATGGTTCGTGAAATACAAGAAACTCTATACGGGACATCACCTTCGGTAAGCCCATGGCGGGTGAGGGTTTAAATCTAAGAAGCCCTTGTTCGTTTTGCTTCAAGCTGCTCAACTCAGGTATAAAATCTATTACATGAAATATTTCTATCAAGCAGGTAGAGATTTATTGTAAATTCACTATTTTTGTATAGGTTTTATGCTAGCTTCTATAACTTATGCTTGACAGGGGAATTTTTTTTTTTTCACGTTATTACTTTTACTAGTAACATTTGGGATAACCAAGGGAAAGGAAATCCAGTATGATTACCTTAGAGAACCGGTAGTTGTCCCGGGAATACAAGTTAATGTGGTTATAAAGGATAGCCATGGTTTTATATGGTTGGGAACGGAACAAGGGCTTATCCGCTATGATGGGTATAAAACTATAGTATACGATCGCGTGCAGGGAGTTAGTAACAGCTTAAGCAGCCAAAAAATTACTTCCATAATCGAAGACGCGCATAATAAATTGTGGATAGGGACATTTCAAGGCGGTTTAAATATGTTTGATCCGGAAACTGAAACCTTCCATAATTTTCTTACGGATTCAATAACCTTCGGTAGTCATGATATTAATGCCATGGTCATGGATAAACACGGTCATTTATGGATTGGCTACCGCAACGGGGGCTTAGACAGGTTTGATCCGGTAACCGGACGAATTGTTAACTATCAACACGTGCCCGGGGATACAAAAAGTATTATAAGTACTGGTGTTTCCACGCTGTTTATTGATAAAGACGGTAATTTATGGATCGGGACTTGGGATAATGGGCTCTGCTTGTTGGAAAACTCAGAGTTACAAAAGCATTTTTATGCACCCTTGGTATTCAAAGATAAATCAGGTTACCATGAGGGTTCCAAAATCAATAAACTATTTACAATTTCTCAGGATAAGTTTGGCAACCTATGGCTTGCCTCCTTTGGAGGAGGTATATTTGCATATCATCCGGGAAAAGACAGGTACTTACACCTGCAAGTGGCTGAAAATGAACTCAATGAGAAAACCAATTTTAGAACTTTGTGTTTTTCAAGCAATGGAAGCCTCATCACGGGAAGTAATAACGTATTTATTGTCAGAAATTCCGACATTGAGGTAATAAATAGATGTTTGAGTGACGATCAACCCTATCAATTTGAGAAAATTCACGCGCGAGTCTTCAAGCTGACCTCGCGATTAATCATGCCAAACGTGTATTCTATCTTTGAAGGAGAGAATGGATTGCTTTGGATTGGAACTGATATTGGTGTTTACAAGCTATCCCCCCGGAAATTTAATGCCTATGAAATCGTGCCGGGAAAAACTTCGGGCAACAATATAACAGCAGGAACATATATTGCAGATGGGAAGTACATTTTTTCTGTATGGGGTGATGGAATTTATATTTCCGACGGCACTCAAGGGGACATTAGAACATCAACATTTTCAAAACTCGTTATACACGATTACGAGTTTGAGGATATCACTACCATAACATCAGGTAGTGAAAATGAAATTTGGTTTACCTCTGTAAAGGATGGAATATTCAGGTATAACCTGAAAACAAAAAAGATAGTTAATTACGCCAACCAGGTGATGGTAAGAGGGGTTAGTAATATAAACTATTGTCGTTCGGCCTGTAAAGGCCCCAATAACTCCATATGGTTTGGAACGGTCGCGGGATTAATAGTATATTGGCCTGATCAGGACAGGTTTTATTATTATACAGAGGATACAAATAATCCCAATTCCTTAAGCAACGAGTTCATTAATTGCCTGGTATTCGAAAATGATACGATTGTTTGGCTGGGAACCTTTCAAGGCGGACTAAACCGAGGGATTATATCCAATAAGGAACCTGGGAAAATAAAATTCGATCATTTTACATACGATTATAAGGATCCTGCAAGCATTTCAGAAAACAATATTGCTTCCATTTTTATCGCTGCTAATGGAGATTTATGGATAGGTACAGCCAATAATGGATTAAACTATTTTAACAGGAAAGAGGAAAATTTTATCCGGTATACCAAAGATCATGGCTTTGCCTCTAACAAAATTTTGTCTATTTTAGAGGACAATGACAAAATACTATGGATGGCAAACCCCGCGGGTTTGATTAAATTTGATCCACTTAAGAAATCAATTGTAAATTATAAAGTTTCTCTTGACAGGCAAATTTTTTACTTTAATAACAATGGCTGTTTTAAGCATGATGAACTCATGATTTTTTCAACGCGTGAGAATCTTGTTGCATTTAAACCATCTGCCATAACTAGCTATAAACCTCCCGACAAAGTGAAGCTTACAGGTTTTAAAATTTCAAATCAAACCATTCATCCTGGCGAAAAATACCCAAAAAAAATCGTGCTCCATAAGTCAATCGAATACACGGGTGAAATTACCTTATCATACCAGAACAATAATTTCACCTTTTATTTCAGTTTGCTGGATTTATACTCACCACAAAGTAATCAATACATGTATCAACTAGAGGGCTATGATAAAAAATGGATTCCTACTTACTCAGGTTTTCCCATGGCCCAATATTCTAATGTACCGCCCGGTGAATATATGTTTAAAGTAATAGGTGCAAACAAGGATGGAATTTGGGTGAATGCTCCTACTGGTCTGGTAGTTAATGTTTTGCCGCCATGGTACGAGAGTAACATGGCCATTGTCATGTACCTGTTTATATTACTTGGTATGGCTTACGTGGTGAGAAAATTTACCGTGGATCGTGTAAATTTTCTGAATGAAATAAAAGTTCAAAAAGTCCTGCACGAGAAGGACAATGAGGTAAACCAGACAAAGCTGAAATTTTTTACCAATATCTCGCATGAAATTCGCACTCCGGCTACCTTGATCATTGCGCCACTCGAATCTATTTATAACAAGATACCTGATATTGTCTTAAAGGAACAGATTTACAATGTATTACGTAACGTGCGAAAGTTAAGCGACTTATTAGGGCAATTGATGGATTTCCGAAAAATTGAAAGTGGAGCCGTCCAGCTAAAAGTTTCAAGAAATAACATCGTGAAATTCCTTGTAGAAATAGTGCAAGATTTTCGTGAATCCTGCAACCAAAAAAATATTGATATACTGCTTACATCTAATAAAGAAGAAATATGGGTATGGTATGATCCCGGGAAAATGGACAAGATTATTAGAAACTTACTTTCAAATTCTTACAAGTTTACCTCCAGGAATGGACGAATAGAGGTAAAGGCCTATACGCGCTTGATAAAACTAAATAAAAATGAAGTTCCGGCCGAAGTAGATGAGCAGGAAGTTCTCGTAATCAAAGTAATTGATAACGGGAAAGGTATTCCGGAGATAGAAAAAGACAAGATTTTTGATAGATTTTACCAGATTGAAAAATTTACAAGTAGGAATAACCCCGAGGGTACTGGAATAGGTTTATCTATCGTGAAAGAATTCATTCAAATGCATCATGGTGAAATACATGTAGATAGCATCCCTAATCTGGAAACTACGTTTACCATTTATTTGCCATTAGGTAACCAACATTATACTATAGATGAGGTTGCAACAAATGAAACAAATGATTCAATAATTTCGGATGATTTGTTTCTTGATTATCCGCAGAATTCAGTAGGATCTACTGCTGAAGTTGAAATTAAAGCAGATGAAAATCTGACATCTACTATAATGATAGTGGAAGATAATGATGAATTAAGAAGGTTTTTGAAAGAATCTCTTAAAGCTCAATACAATATATTGGAAGCAAGGGATGGTATAGAAGGTTATGAAATGGCAATGGCGGCGTTACCAGATTTGATAATATCTGATATTATGATGCCGGGGATGGATGGTTTGGACATGACCCAGAAATTAAAAAATAATATTAAAACCAGTCATTTGCCAATTATATTACTCACGGCCAAATCAGCGATTGAGGACAGAATCACGGGATTAAAGACAGGTGCCGATTCATATATACCTAAACCTTTTCATCCCCTGCATCTCGAGGTGCGTATTCAAAAGCTTATCGCACTGCGGAAAACCTTACGCACTAAGTTTAATAAGGATTTAAATATCAATGTAGAGGAATTGGGGATAGGTTCAGTTGATGCCGAATTTCTTAAAAAACTTAAAAAAATTATTGAAGAAAATATCAGTGATTCCGATTTGAGTGTAGAAAAAATTGGCGAGATAATTGGAATGAGCCGTTCTAATCTCTTTAAAAAATTAAAATCTCTAACAGATCTTTCTCCAAGCGAGTTCATCAGAAACGTACGGTTAAATAAAGCATTGCACTTAATGTTAAAGGATAGAAGCTTGAACATTGCAGATATTGGATATAAAGTAGGATTCGGTTCACCGTCATACTTTACCCATTGCTTTCGTAAAGTTTACGGGGCTTCGCCCAGGGAATTTATCGACAACTACCGAAAGGTAAAATAACGTTTCCCGGAAGCAAAAATGGAATAACAAAAACGACTGAATAGAATGCGGTAATAATCGCAGATTATCAGTTGCTTACATGTATGTGTTATCCAAAATTTATATTAACGGAAACATATTTTACATTTCAATTTTTCTTCTTATAGTAAACTCCCCATTGTTGATATTTCTTTTCAAAATGATACGGTAATTTCGTGTGCAAGAATTTAAATTGTCAGTACAAATATTTTTATTGAAGTAAAAGAAAACAATATTAGAATATAAACGATGTGGAAGAAAATATTAAAAAAGGAAACCAAGTTGTTGTTGATGGAGATTACCCTTATGGTAGTTTTTGTCATATTGGTTCTCGCGCTCGCGATATTCTTGTTATTTTAACTATAAACAGTATAATATAGAAAAAATTAATTAATTCAACTGAAATAAAACAGGACCTTATGAAAAAACAATTTGTACTTTTTATTCTTATCATCTCAACATGTACAGGGCAATTACTTGCCCAAGATATAGTTGTTTCCGGTACCGTTACCTCATCTGACGGTTTGACACTGCCAGGGGTAAATGTATTTGAAGCAGGAACAAGTAATGGAACCATTACAGACATGGAAGGGAATTATAACTTAAAGGTTAAAGATGATGCAGCAATCCTCGAATTTTCTTTTATTGGCTACTTTCCTGAAAGTATAAAGGTGAGTGGAAAAAAGAAGATTGATGTGGTATTAAACGAGGATATTTTAGAACTGGATGAAATTGTGGTTGTAGGTTATGGTACCCAAAAGAAAAGCGATGTTTCCACGGCGATTGCTTCTGTTGATAATGAAACATTGGTAAGATCTTCTAAAACTAGTTTCGATCAAGCCTTACAGGGAAAAATGGCAGGAGTGCATGTTACTACCAACTCTGGACAACCTGGTGGGATGACATCGGTAAATATAAGAGGGATGGGAGGGCTTGGACCCAATGAGCCCTTGTACGTGGTAGATGGCGTAATACTTTACGATTACCAAAATAATATTCACGAGGGAAGATTAGACTACGGAACCAATGTTACCAATGTCCTTTCAAGCATCAACCCAGCAGATATCGAGAGCATTGATGTATTAAAGGATGCTTCTGCTACCGCCCTGTATGGATCGCGGGGAGGGAATGGCGTGGTGCTGATTACCACCAAACGCGGTAAAAAAGGCAAGGCAAAGATTTCTTTTAATTCGAAATACGGGGTTCAAACCCTAGCAAATAAGCTTGATTTGTTAAATGCCTCGGAGTACGCGCAGTTTAGTAATGATGCCCGCATGGCAGCAGAAATGTTGCCATATCCCAAGTGGCCCGCGGATCCTTCTGTTTTAGGAGAAGGAACAGACTACCAGAATGAAATTTTCAGATCAGCGCCTTACCAGGATTACAGTTTATCAGTATCGGGGGGCAACAATGGTTCCAATTACTACATCTCCGGCAGCTATACCGCCCAGGATGGTATTATCAGGAATACTGGTTTTGAAAGGGTTAGCCTGAAGGTAAACAACGACAATCAATTAACAAATTGGTTTAAGCTGGGAACAAGTATCCTCGCCAGTCAGACTGATAATCTAATGGTGCCCGGGAACATAGTAAACAGTGCCATAACCCGTTCTCCCACCTTGCCGGTTTATACTGCTGACGGCCTGGGGTATGCCGGCCCGGGGGTGTTCGAATCATCTTACACGGGCAGGATTAATAACCCCGTGCTTTTAAGCGAGCTTTATCAAAGGGAAACGGTTAACAGAAACATGCTTGGGAATCTTTACTCTGAAATATCCTTCCTTGATGGTTTCACTTTTAAAACAAGTGTAGGAACAGATTATTTAATTGCTCAAAACTCACTTTTTAATGCCACCTACGTTGAAATGCCTTCTGATACCTCCCAACAACCGGCTAATTTAAACACGGTGGCAAACGCGGAGGTTTCATACGTGAGCAAATTAAATCTACTTGTTGAAAACACCTTGAGCTTAGTGAAAACTATTGGGAAACATTCCATAAACTCGGTAGTTGGCTATACTGCGCAAAAATTTGAAACCAATATTTTGGAAGGGGAATCTTTAAACCATTCATCAAATTTTCTCACAACCATCGACGCGGGTTCATCAACAGACAGGTATGCTGGTGGACGTAAGTCGGTTAAAACATATACCTCCATACTTGGTGCGGTAAGGTACAACTACAGCCGAAAATATTACTTTACAGCCAATATCCGGAGGGATGGTTCATCAGTTTTCCCGACCAATCACAAGTATGGTGTTTTTCCCTCGTTTTCCCTCGCCTGGAGGTTAACTGGTGAGAAATTCATGGATCCTCTAAAGGTGGTAGTTTCTGATTTGAAACTAAGGGGCAGTTGGGGACAGACTGGAATTGATGGGAACTTGCAGGAAAATCCTGAGTACGCGATCCTTGGCATGCGGTATAACGCGGTGTTTGCCAATACCGTTCACCAAGGTGTAGCTCCAGCTTCTGTCATCAACCCCGATCTCCATTGGGAAACAGCCACGCAAACCGACATTGGAATGGATTTAGGGCTGTTTGGAAACAAATTAACCCTAACGGCCGACTATTTCTACAAGTTACAGGAAGACATCATAACCAACACCATCGTACCGCGCCTCTCGGGTATTACAAATGCTTATTATACCAATCCTGTCGAACAGGCAGTAAATAGCGCCGAGGCGGTGAACAAGGGATACGAGTTTGCTATCTCTTATAAGGAGTACAGCGGGAGGCTAAAATATAGTTTAGGGGTAAATTTTAGCAGGTACCAGAACAAGATTACCAGGCTTGATGAACCTATTTTCATGTTGTCATACAATGGAAGTCACCTTGTTAGAATCGAAGAGGGATATCCCATTTCCCAGTTTTACGGTTATGTTACCGATGGGTTAATCACGAGCGAGGAAGAACTGGATGCACTGAATGCCAATTCGCCGAGAGGCTATTATCAGAACATTGATACCCGTCCCGGGGACATAAAATTTAAGGATATAGGTAGTAGCGATACTACAGGGGTGCGCCTTTCTGAACCAGATGGATATATTGATGAATCTGACAGAAGTTATATAGGTAGTCCCATACCCGATTTTGTTTACGGGTTTAATTTTTTGCTCGAGTATGCATCTTTTGACTTTGCTGCATCATTTAGTGGCGTGTATGGCAATGAGCTGTACAATGCAAACAGGGTTTACCTCGAATCTTCAAGAGATCAAAGAAATAAACTGGCAACCATGCTCGATCGCTGGTCAGAGGATAATCCTGATGGGGCATTGCCTCGCGCGGTAACATCTGATTTAAACCTGAACTCGAGAAACTCGGATCGCTTTATTGAAGATGGCTCTTACCTGAAGCTGAAAAGCCTGGAGTTGGGTTACTCGCTCCCCCGTGATTTTATCAGCAGGTTAGGGATATCTGAACTTAGGATTTTTATTTCTGCCACGAACGTGTTTACCATCACCAACTACTCGGGCTATGATCCTGACGTGGGTAAATATTTATTAAATGACGATTCTGGTCTAATATCAGGATTCGATAATTCATTTTACCCGCAGGCACGAACATTTATGGCTGGAATAAACCTGAATTTTTAACAAACCGAAGCCAGTGTAAGATATTTGGAAATAAACGAAATTAAATAAAAAGTTATGAAAAAGTCGATATCAATCATAATTAGTATAATCATAATAGTGGGGTGTTCCGAAGATTTCTTGGTACAGCCGCCCCTGAACACAACAACCACGGGTAATTATTGGAATTCGCAGGAAGAAGCCGTGTTAGCGGTGAACTCGCTTTACCAGACTTTCAGGATGGACGAGGCCTTCAATACCGGCTTCATCGAATTCGGTGATATGATGGCGGATGACATGACTGCCGGCACTTACGGGGGCTTTATTGTTCCATTGGATGAATTGAACATTGATCCCAGCATGGTGAGATTAACAGGAGGTAGGGACAAGTTTGGATTCTGGGGAGTGTGGTACAATACCATATACCGAGCAAATTGGATTCTCGCGAACGTGGGCAACACCAAAAACATTTCTGCTGAAATATTGCAACGCTCCATCAACGAGGCACATTTTTTCAGGGGAGTGGCTTACTTCATGCTGGTAAATTACTTTGGAGGGGTACCCCTTTTCACCCATATTATTTCTCCGGAGGAAGCAAAAAAAATTCCCCGGGCCAAAGCCGAAGAAGTTTGGCAACAAGTAGAGTCTGATTTATTAAAGGCAGCAGGATTAGATGAAGATTTAAACCAGTCGGGTACCCCATTGCCCTCCAAGGGAACCTACGAGATGGGAAGGATCACGAAAGGTGCGGCACTGGGCTTTCTTGCCAGGGTATACTTGTATCAAGAGGAGTATGAAAAAACTGAAAGAATTGTTGATATGATAATAGACCTGGACCGGTATGATTTAAATCCCGATTTTGGTGCAAACTGGGACAATATGCAGGAAAACGGGATTGAATCCATTTTCGAGATACAATACAAGGCAGGCGAAACCGGCTATGGTTATGGCATGTGGCCAGGAAACCAGATTAACGGTAATACGGCCAATGCTGCATTTGCTCCCGGTGGCAGGGGGTGGAACAATTATGTGGCATCTCACCATATGGCCACCTTATTTGAAAAAAACAGCGAGGGAGAAGAGGACAAGAGGCGTGTGATGACCATCTTCAGGGTAGGGGATACCTATCCTTTTAACCCTGATCAAGAGTATTATTTAACCAATGATAAAGATCCAAACGGTTACACCATTTCTAAATATGTATTAAGGAATGACATCATCTCAGTGCAACAGGATATCAATGATTTATTGGATGCCGACAACAATCTACCAATTATTCGTTATGCAGAGATCCTTCTGATTCACGCCGAGGCCTTGTATCACAATGGAAAAACAGCAGTGGCTTATGAACAATTGAACAAGATAAGGGAAAGGGCAGGATTGGATCCGCTGGATGGTACAGAAGATTTCATGGAAAGGCTCATACACGAGAGGAGGATTGAACTGGCTTTCGAGGGGCATCGTTATCTCGATCTTAAACGGTGGGGTTTACTTGAGGAAGTTCTGGGCCCTTATGGTTACAGGAAAGAAACGAATGGTTTACTCCCTATCCCCTTAACGGAAATGGACCTGAACCAATCATTGAATCAAAATAAAGGTTATTAATTTCAAAAATATTATGTTAAAATTTAATAAACACCAAGTTACTAATTTAAAACAAATTACAATTATGAAAACAAATCTACAAAAGTTCAAAATGCTGTTCCTCATCATTGGAATATGCATGGTGTATGGCAATTCTTTGTTGGCACAGCCTCTCGAGCTTCAGCCAATTGAAGCAGGTTTCGCTTGGGAAAGATATCCAGATAGCGCGAATTTTAATGAAACTGCTGTATGGGGAGACATGCCGGTGCAGCTTTCTCCGGATGACAATGATTCAAGGGAAACTTATATCCAGTTTGATCTTTCCCAGGTAAAAGAAGTGGTTACCAGTGTCAGTCTAAAAGTAACGGCTGGTCAGAAAGAAGGGTTGGACGAGAAATTTACCGATAAGGAGTACGTGGTGGTTGATGATTTCTACGTGGAGATATATGCTTGCAACAACAAGAATAACAATTGGACCCAGGATGAGCTGACATGGAACAGCAAGTTGGCAGCAGACAAATTCTTCATGGATACAATCAATGTTCCACCCACAGGTTCAGTTTCTTTTGAGCTAAACAACGATAGAATTGTGGATTACGTGCAGGGTATGGTTGGGGCTGGTAAAACAAGTATCACTTTTATCTTTAAAGCTCGAGATCCTTATACCCATTCAAGAGCCTGGATTACCAACGGAGCAGGTATGGAGAGTAAGACGCCCACGCTTACCATCGAGTCAATGGACATGGATGCCACGGCATTGGCTGTAAAAGATGTTTTTATCAACCAGGCTGAACCAGATACCAATTATAATGAAAAAACCGACATGGGAATATTGAATGCCTTAGGTAAATCGCGACACGCCTACGTGAGCTTTCTGAAGGAAGAATTGCCTGATTTCGCTGATGATGTATACCTGCAGGTATTTGGTACACAAAAACAGGGAACAGATGGAATTGATGGTTCTGAATACAAGGGACAACCCGAGTTTGTTGTAGAGGTGCATGGTGTACATGATCATAATTCCGGAAACAGTTGGGATGAAACCACACTTACATGGAACAGTAGTCAACCTGCCACAACCCTTGTCCCCCTTGCTGAGATAGTATTCCAGGCCAATAACAAACCATTGGCCTATTACGCGAATAGCGAAGCAATGACAAATTTCTACAACAGGAGGATGGCTCACACCGGTTCTACTAACATCAGCTTTGTTTTGAAAGCAAAATATGAAAGCGATTCTTCAAGAGCCTGGATCTCCGATAACAATTGGGAACCGGCTAAATTAATGGCATCGGGTAAAATTCGCGGCGCTTCCGTGGGAGTAGACGATAACGTGTACGTGGATGAAGCCCTGCCCTTCACTAATTTTGATGCATCGGGTGATATGCACGTGGCCCTGGCCAACGGGAAACATAGAATCGTGTATGGTAAGTTTGATTTAACCGGGTTGGCCCAGGCTGATGAAGTAGTGTACTCAATAACCGGCGGACAACAAGGATCGGGATACATGCTCAAGGATAGTTTCATGGTGGAAGTGTATGCCTGCGAGGATAAATCATGGACCGAGGAAGCACTGGTATGGCAATCACGCCCGGCTTTAACTGGTGACGCCCTGGCCA
>Ga0207419_1002507_pt1 | contig 12036 bp, 8 predicted proteins | sample ElkSloMetagenome_4_FD_184723 | JGI IMG/M metagenome (GOLD analysis project Ga0207419, IMG submission 184723) | Hot spring microbial communities from Elkhorn Slough, Monterey Bay, USA - MD2A (version 2) | ecosystem: Environmental > Aquatic > Marine > Intertidal zone > Estuary: Microbial mat ... | reverse complement strand
AAAAGGCTAGAAGAAGAATCATTAACACCAGTAACATCAGCTCCTAAAGAGATTTTGCTCAGGCGATTATCGCTAGACCTTACCGGGCTGCCACCAAGTATAGCAGAAATTGAAAGCTTCAAAAATGATGATTCTCCCGAAGCCTATGAAAAGCAAGTAGACCGCCTGTTAGCTTCTAAGCACTATGGCGAAAAAATGGCAGCTGATTGGATGGATTTGGCACGCTTTGCCGATACCCACGGCTACAGCGTTGACCGCTACCGCGACATGAGTCCTTGGCGCGATTGGGTCATCAAAAGTTTTAACAAAAATATGCCCTACGACCAGTTCATTACTTGGCAGTTGGCAGGCGATTTATTGCCCAATGCTACCAAAGAACAGCGTTTGGCCACAGGGTTCAATCGCCTGCATCCCCAAAATATGGAAGGCGGCATTGTGGAAGAAGAGTTTAAGGTAGAATATGTACTAGACAGAGTGAACACAGCCGGTACGGCATTTATGGGCCTTACTTTGGGCTGTGCCCGCTGCCACGACCACAAATATGATCCTATTTCTCAAAAGGAATATTTCGAGATGTCCAGCTTTTTTAACAATGTGAATGAGGCTGGGCAGATTTCATGGGACAATGCCTTACCAGTCCCCACCATGTTGTGGCCTACAGAGAAACAAGAAAAACTGCTGGCCTTGCTTGAAAAGAATGTGAAAGAAAAAGAACAAGCAAAGGAAGAAATCGCAGAAGAGGAGAGTACCGCTTTTCAACGATGGCTAGAAGCAGAAAAATACCAGCAACTAGCCCAAAGTAAAAACCTTAAAGGTATGCTTGCGCTTTTCAATTTTGACGGAAACTCGCTTTCAAACAAGATAAATCCGAGCCAGCAAGGTAAAATGAAGCGGCAATCTTCTAATAAGGAATTGCCAGAATTTACCAAAGGTGCAGAAAAAGAAGGCTTATTACTCAATGGAGATACTTGGTTCGATTGTGCCAAAATTGGTATGTTCAAACGCAGCGAGCCGTTCAGCGTGGGCATTGAGGTAAACATCCCTAAGTCAGTAAAAGATGGTGTTATTTTCCACCGTGGTTCTGGGGCGGCTTTGTACAATTTTAAAGGCTTCCATCTTGCGCTCAAAGACAATCGAATGCAATTGCTAATGGCACACACGGCCCCCGACAATGCCATAATCGAATATGCAGAAGATATTCCAAGAGATGAATGGGTACAATTAACGGTAACTTACGATGGTTCTAGCAAGGCCGATGGTTACAAGTTGTTCGTTAATGGAGAAGAAGCCTTTACCGAGGTAGTAGTTGATAATCTCTATAAAGACATTGTGTTTTATGAAGGCACTTTAGGTGGAATTCCCGGCATACAAATCGGGGCAAGGTACCGAGGCCAAGGGATTGGAGGTGCCAAGGTAGATGATATTACCATTTTCGACAGGATGCTCACGCCGTTAGAAGTGTTGCAACTCGCCAAGTCTTCTGCATTTAATCAAATCACAGAAAAAACCAAAGAACAATTAACCAAACAAGAGATAGAATGGCTGTTTGAATATTATTTACACCAGCAATCAGCACCGTATAACAGTGCTCTACAAACCTTAGAAATTGCCCGCACCGAACAAGCAGAGAGCCTTAATCAAGTGCAAGAAGTGATGGTGATGAAGGAAATGCCCGAGCCGAGAAAAACGTATTTACTAGAGCGTGGACAGTACGATGCCCACGGTGAAGAGGTTTTCCCCAATACGCCCGAAACTGTGTTGCCTATGCCCGAAACTTTACCCAAAAACCGATTGGGCTTTGCTCAGTGGCTCACCCACAAAGATCATCCGCTCACAACAAGAGTGGCCGTAAACAGGTATTGGCAAAACTTATTCGGTAGGGGCTTGGTCAACACTACCGAAGATTTTGGCAACCAAGGCGAATTGCCCAGCCATCCTGAACTACTCGATTGGTTGGCTGTTTCGCTCAGAGAAAGTGGGTGGGATGTAAAAGCTTTAATGAAATTAATGGTGATGTCTGCCACCTACAGGCAAAATTCTAAGACCTCAAAAAAATTGCGCGAACGCGATCCGCACAATATATTATTGGCCAGAGGACCGACTGTAAGATTGAGCAGTGAAATGCTGCGCGACAATGCCTTAAGTGCCTCAGGTTTACTTAATCGAAAAATTGGTGGTAAAAGTGTAAAACCCTACCAGCCAGCAGGTTTATGGGTAATGAACTCTAGCAAGTATGTACGCGATACCGGGGATAAGCTGTACAGAAGAAGCCTCTACACTTTTTGGAAAAGGACTGTGCCACATCCTACACTATCTACTTTTGACCAACCGGAACGGAGCGAGTGCACCGTACGAAGGCAGAAAACCAATACGCCTTTACAAGCCTTGGTATTGCTCAATGACCCCGCCTTTGTGGAGGCCTGTAGGGTAATGGGAGAAACCATTACAAAGCATGCAAGCCCCGAAGCTGGGATTAAAAATATTTATACCAAGCTAACAGCACAGGAACTTAAACCACAAGAACTCGAAGTACTCTTAAAACTACAAAAGGCTGAATATGAAAAGTTTAAGCAACATCCTGAGAAGAGTATCGGCTGGCTCAATACGGGAGAATACCGTGTAAATGTAAGTCTTGACCAAGCCTTGGTGGCCGCCAACACGGTGGTAGCCAGTACTATTTTAAATTCAGACGCGAGTATTACAAAAAGATAAACCATGGGACATCATCACGACATCATCCGCTCTAATCATCCCGATTTGCAGAAAGAGGAGAAGAAGATTGATAGAAGGCAATTTCTGACCAAAACCTCTCTAGGCTTGGGAGCCATTGCTCTAGGTTCGCTTATCGGAAGCCAAGATACCGCTGCGCAGGGCATGCCTAATTTGGCAACAGGTGGCTTACCCGATTTGCCACATTTTGCCCCGAAGGCCAAAAGAGTGGTCTATCTCTTCCAAAGCGGTGGCCCTTCTCAATTCGAGACTTTCGATTATAAACCTAGACTCGAGCAAATGTTTGGGCAAGAGTTGCCCTCATCGGTCCGTCAAGGGCAAAGATTAACCGGTATGAGCGCACAGCAAACTTCTTTGCCTGTAGCACCATCTATCTACAAATTTGATCAATATGGCGAAAGTCGTGCTTGGGTAAGTGAACTAATGCCACATACTGCCCAAGTGGTAGATGATTTATGCTTTATTAAATCGCTTTACACCGAGCAAATCAACCATGACCCTGCCATTACCTTTTTCCAGACAGGACACCAATTGGCTGGTAGACCTTCTATTGGTTCTTGGTTGAGCTATGGCTTAGGTTCGCTCAATCAAAACCTGCCTAGTTTTGTGGTGCTTGTCTCTAAAAACGGGGCTGGTCAACCGCTGTATGCCCGACTTTGGGGCAATGGATTTTTGCCTACACAACACCAAGGTGTACAATTTAGAGCAGGTGCAGACCCAGTTTTGTATTTGAACAATCCAGAAAATTATGATCAACACGATAGAGGAGAAATGTTGGCTTATCTCAAACAATTGAACCAACTCCAAAATTCTGCCTATGGCGACCCCGAAGTAGATGCCCGAATCGCCCAATATGAAATGGCATTTCGCATGCAAACATCTATTCCTGAGATAACCGATATGTCTGACGAGCCCGACTACATTTTTGATATGTACGGCGAAGATAGCCGAGACCCAGGTACTTTTGCCGCCAATTGTTTAATGGCGCGTAAATTATTGGAGAAAGATGTGCGCTTTGTTCAGCTGTACCACCAAGGTTGGGATCAACATGGAGGCTTGCCCTCAGGTATTAAATATCAATGTAAGAATACCGACCAAGCTACTGCAGCGCTTATCAAAGATTTAAAACAAAGAGGTTTATTAGAAGATACCTTAGTTATTTGGGGTGGGGAATTTGGAAGAACAGTCTACTCTCAAGGCAAACTAACGAAAGAAAATTACGGCAGGGACCATCATCCAAGATGCTTTACCGTTTGGATGGCCGGGGCAGGTGTAAAAGCAGGATTTTCTTATGGTGCTACCGATGATTTCAGCTATAACATTACTGAAAATCCAGTGCATGTGCACGATTTTCATGCAACTATGCTGCATCTTTTAGGTATTGACCATGAGCGACTAACCTTTAAAGCCCAAGGCCGACGCTTTAGATTAACCGATGTGCACGGACACGTAGTAAAAGACATATTGGTTTGAAAAATTAAATTTATAGGAGGGTAATAAATGTATATTAGCCTAATACCATATTTCAAAAATTACTAATATCGCATAATAAACTTATATTCTTTCGAAAACCTAAAGCGTATTTAATAAATTGAAAATGTGAATTTTAGGTAAGAAACTTTTACCGATGGTAGCGACTTTTTTTTCTTTGATGAGCAGTATTACAGGAGCTTGTACCTTCCTCAATAATTGATGGGCTTTCCATAAATAAGACCAACTTACTTTAATTGCTCGGGTTTGTTTCAGTATTTGCCAAGAGGGCAAATAAACAGCGAGCAATCCACCACTGTTCTTTAAATGCATAGTAGATTGCCCATTGGTAATTTCCATATCAGCCAATACTTTTAATTTTTTGGCGCTGTCTATATTCATGATTTGCCATTATCTGTTGTTGTAATCTTTAATGTACCGTTCATTTTCCACTTGGCATGGTCATTCTCATTCTTTGTTGAACTCGGTACAAAGAGCTCAAAATCATCAAACTCGTAAGAAATTTCAGCATTTCTACCAGTTAGTTTGTCATATAATCCAATTGCCAAATCAGGCCATGTAGTTTGATTTTCTTGGTTTGCCATAATTCTAAAGTTTTTAATTAATAAATTTTGTTTAACTATTTACCCCTTGTAAAAGGCCAATGTTCAACAAAATTTAAATTTTTGTTCGGCTACTCATCTTATTCGGAAATTAGCAGTAAGCATAATTGGTGGAAATTAACAAATAATTTAACATAAGATGGATTATGATTATTCATCATGAGCAATTACTTTAAGTATTAAAAGTTTATTTTAAATACATCAAAACATCTAATTACCTTAGCCTTAAACCCATGAAAAAAAGCGTATTATTATTTAGTATTGTTTTGAGCATTACAGCTTTTGGCACTGTTAAAGCCCAAAAACCAGCCTCATTCGAGTACACCATACTTAAAGACAGTATTCCTTTCGATGTTGAGAATGATGCCCTCAGCTATGCAGATTCTAACAGTGTTTTACAAGTTCTGGTAAGCCACCCTAGGTTATCTAGAAACATTACTTGGGAGGTAGCCAGAATTAACATGATGGCCAAAATAGATAGCAGAATGTTATTTCAAAAATCTGTTAGTTCCTCATCTGTATCACTTCAGTTGCTTATGAGCAAACTGGCTGAAAGCAACAAAACAATGCGAGATGCCCAGCTATCTCATAAGCCTGGATTTTTGTTAGAAATAGAAAGAATACATGGCAAAAAAGGCGAAAAAGAAAAAACCGTAAGAACCGGTTATTTTATTGAAATTAAGCTAAATGAAGGTATTGAATAATTTTTTTGCTGACTACTATACATTTCTCAAAATCTGCAGTGGATTGTGGCACAGTGCTGGCGCGGTGCACTGGCGCACAATCCACTTGGCAATTACCATAAGGGCTGTAAGCCACAGCCCTTGGAGGTGAAAAATATAAAAATGTATAGTAGTGTGATTTTTTTGTATAGCTACATTTAATCGTCCGAATTGCGCCAATTGCATTGCGCCAATTGCATTTCGGATGCTTGAGCAGCACATTTCGAATGCACATGCACTGCACCAGTTACATTGCAGCAGTTACATTGCAGCAGTTATACATGATAAAATTGCTTTTGTCCAGTAGTAAGATAAAATGTATAGTTAGATTTTTTGGTATTAGCAAAAGTAACTCATTACTCATTCTGTTCTTAACGAGTTAGCTGGATTTGCCATAGCTGCTTTTACGGACCTAAAACCAATCGTAGCGATGGCAATCAACAAGGCTATAATAGCAGCCAATACGAAAATAGCTGGGCCGATATCTATTCGGTAAGCAAAGTCTTTAAGCCATTGTTCCATAAGCCACCAAGCCAAGGGTGCGGAGATTGCCACAGCTATGCCTAATAATTTTATGAATTCAGCCGAAAACAGCATAACAATACTTGGTATGGAAGCGCCCAACACTTTTCTAATGCCCACCTCTTTGGTTTTTTGTACAGCTAGGAAAGAAACCAAGCCGTACAGACCTAAGCAACAAATAAAAATAGCCAAACCTGCAAAAAGATAAAATAAACGGAGTACACGTTGCTCGTCTTGATAGTAAGTTTCCATTTTCTCATCTAAAAAGTATGGCTCAAATGCTTCTTCTGGAAAGAGCTCTTTCCAACTTTTCTCCAATGCGGCCTTATTTTTATTCCACTGGTTAGGATCGATCTTTAAATTTAAGTGCTGGTAGTTACTTTGTTGAGAGCCTAAAAACAGCGGATTAATTTTCTCTTGCATCGATTTCATGTGGAAATCTTTTATAACACCGACTACTATGTAAGGCTCCTCATTCAATGTAGTTATTTCTATATCATTGTTTAATATATCTTGCGGATTATTCACCCCTGCCATTTTCAAAAAGCTTTCATTCACTAAAATCTCCCGCATGGTATCGCCAGCTACAAAATTACGGCCTGCCAATAGCGGTATCTGGTATATGTTTAAAAAGTCTGGTTCAGCTTGTTTTACGTCTGAAAGTGTCTTAACCTTCTCACTCCCTGTAACTATATTAATATCTGTAGAATTTCGGTTACCAGACAAAGCAGGTGCATTTGATAATGCAGCTTTTTCTATGCCTGCTAATTGTAGGGCACTTTCTTTAAAGGATTCTTTTTTGGAATAATCTGCACGGAATGGTAACCACATGCCCACCACTTCGGTCTGATTAAAGCCTAAATCTTTATTGCGCATATAGTCCATTTGGAAGATAACTACGATGGTCCCAACAATCAGTACTTGGGAAATAGAAAACTGGAAAATAACCAAGGTTCTTCTTAGGCTTAGCCCTCTTTTCCCAGAAAATTTGTGTTTAAAAACATCAATAGGTGAAAAGGAGGACATTAGAAAAGCAGGATAAAATCCGGCCGCCAAGGTAGTTAGAAATAATAATCCTATAAAGAAAACATAAATTCTTAAACCTGAAGTGAGCTCGCTTAATAGTAAGTCAGCCTCTTTAAGCCCGATATCTATAAATACATCTAGGTTAAGCATAAATATTTCTGCTATGCACAAGCTAATAACCAATGCGGTTACTGTTAAAAGCAAAGTTTCCAAGATAAACTGTTTTATCAAGGTGAGTCTATGACTTCCCATTAGCTTTCTAATGCCCACTTCTTTGGCCCTTTTTACAGATAACGCCGTAGATAAATTGATGTAATTAATACAAGCCGTGATGATTAGAAAGATACCTATAATCACCAAAGACCACAAGAGCTTCATATTGGCTTTACCTCCAGTTATAGGCCAGTAATTTGGGTTAAAATGTATATCTTCTATTGGCTGAAAATCTAACTCCCAATGTTCTGTATGGGGTTCATCTTTAATTTTTTGAGTGTAAAGTGTATTGACCTTTTTTTTGAGGTTCATCAAATGTGCAGGGTCAAATTTTAAGTAGCTTTGGTGGCTACTCGTTACACTGGCAAAAGCTTCCATATCAAACGTTTCCTTAACCAAATCGAAAGGAACAAATGCATGGATGCCTACGCTAGAGTTTAAGGGTGGGTCTTTAAAAACCCCTGTTACCACCACCTCATATTTGTCGGCATAGCGCAGGGTTTGGCCAATCGGCGACTCATCTCCAAAAATGTTAGTAGCTTCTTTTCTAGAAAGTAAAATAGATTCTTTTTGTTGAAAGAGCTCTGAACTACCCTCCTCAATATCAATACTGAAAATATCAAAATAGCTCGGCGTAACAGCGGCCAGTTTCTTTATTTCCAATTTCTTTTCTTGTTCATTGCCCTGTTTGTTATAGTAAGTCCATTTAATTTTTGCATTAGAGTATTCTCGTACATTACTTACCACCTCTAATTCAGGGAAATTTTCTTGTAGCATGGCCGGTACCGGATAAGCTACGCCACTATTGTGAAATATCTCCCCACTAAACTCAGGCAAGGTTACCAATCGGTAAATTTTCCCTTTTTCAGCATGATGCTTATCAAAGCTTAAGTCAAAAGAAACTATTAGGAAAGCTACTAAGGCACAGGCAATACCCAAAGACAAACTCAGTAAATTAATAATGGTATGAACTCGGTTTCTGAGTAAATTTCTTATGGCCGTTTTGAAAAGAAAGCGTAGCATCTTTAGTCTTTTTCAATTAAAATAAATCAATCTTACCATAAAAGACCAATTTAAATACCATAAATATATCTTACTGAAAAACAGATAATTACGATTTTAAATAAGTGAAGTTGTATCGAAAATGATACAGTGATTTGTACATTATCGATACACCTAGTTCACTGCGTTTTTTAACTCGCGCCCATGCTGGTAATCTAGAATATTATTAAGTGTGGTTGTGGCTATTTGCTCCAAAGCTTCTCTGGTAAGAAATGCTTGGTGAGAAGTGATGACCACATTGGGAAAAGAAATCAATCGCATGATCAATTCATCTTGGATGATATCTTCAGAAAGATCTTCAAAGAAGAGGTTTTCTTCCTGCTCGTAAACGTCGATTCCCAAAAAGCCTACTTTTTTATGTTTTAATGCTTTAACTACATGCTTTGTGTTGATCAGTCCTCCCCTACTCGTATTGATCAACATCACGCCATTTTTCATTTCTTTTAGTGTATGTTTATTAATGATGTGTTTGGTTTCTTCATTGAGTGGGCAATGCAAAGAAATGATATCAGACTGCTGCATCAGGTCATCTACCTCCACATATTCTACACCTGTATCTGCTAACGCTTTATTGGGGTATTTATCGTAAGCGAGTACCTTACAAGAGAAACCCTGCATGATTTTACAAAAAGCTGCCCCGATTTTACCCGTGCCAATTACGCCAACAGTTTTATCTGCTAAGTTAAAACCTGTCAATTTTTCTAGAGAGAAATTTCCCTCTCTTACTCGATTGTAGGCTTTGTGTGTTTTACGGTTTAAGGTGAGGATGAGTGCTACGGCATGCTCTGCCACTGCTTCAGGCGAGTAAGCAGGAACACGCACTATTTTTATATCCAACTCATTGGCTTTGGCAATGTCCACATTATTAAACCCTGCACAACGTAGTGCGATTAAGCCAATGCCCATTTCTTTGAGCATTTTTAAAATTTCAGCATCTACTATATCATTCACAAACACACATATCGCATCAAAATCAGAAGCTAATCGAACACTGTTGGGGTTCAAACTTTCCTTAAAATAGACTAGCTCAATTTCTCCAGACTGATTGAATTGGTTAAAATAGGTTTCGTCATATAATTTACTGCTAAAAACGGCTACTTTCATTAAATAAATAGAATTTTGTTTATCTGTAGATTTGTTTATTTGATATTTATAAACAAATCCTCAAATAAACAAATCAACTATTGTATTAACGCTTCATATTTTCTGTAAACCTTATCCCAAGGCGCACGCATCTTTCTGTAAAGTAAATGATTAGCGGCAAAGTTATTTTTTACTTCTTCCTTCACAGGGTCCCATTCCAAATCTTGATTGAGCATCATCGCGATGTTGCCTAAATGCGCAATGGTAATTGATCTATGCCCCACTTCGCAAGGCGCCACAGGCTGCTCGCGTAAAATAACACAATCTATAAAATTACGGTAGTGGTTATCACTGGTATACAAGCGGTCTTTATCTTCCAGCTCAATATCAAGTAAGCTTTTAGGGTTCGCGTCCTTTTTTCTTCTATCTGCCCAGACCATTCCATCTTCGCAATGGAAACGCACGCCAAAAGGTATGTCTATCCCCTCTCCAGTATTACTCACAATCAGTTCTACGCCATTTTCATACACTGCTTCAAAATAAAACTCGGTAGCTGTATTGTAAATCGGATGATTGGACCACTTAGATTTGGGATTTTTGATTTGAACAGGCCCTGAACCATCAGCACCAATGCCCCATTGTGCGATATCAGGGTGATGCCCACCCCAATCTGTCAATATTCCTCCAGAATAGTCAAGCACCCAACGGTAATTGACATGTGTTCTGGCAGGGCAGTAAGGTGCCTCGGGCGCTGGGCCAAGCCACATATTATAATCAAAATCTTTAGGCACTGGAACAGTTTCTGTTAAGTGAGCCGTTTTGCCAAAGTCGGGCGTACCTCCCGGCAAGCCACAGGTTACTTTTTGCAACTTACCTATCTTCCCACTTCTTACTACTTCGCAAGCCCATCTAAAATTTTCGTTGGAGCGCTGTTGGCTACCTACTTGAAAAACGATGTTGTGCTTTTTGGCTGCATTGCTCATAGCCCTGCCTTCGGCTACAGTTAAGGATAAAGGTTTTTGACAGTAGATGTCTTTTTTGGCTGCTGCCGCCATTAAAGCGGGAATGGAATGCCAATGGTCTGGCGTTACGATTTCTACCGCATCTATACTTTTTTTATCAATTAACTCTCTAAAATCTGTATAGCCTTTTGGCCCTTTGTACTTTTTCCCGTTTTCTTTGGAATAATAATCATTTACCAAATCAATGATGTATTCCCTACCGCCCTCCTTACCGTTCCAATAACCTTTGCTCCTTTTGTTAGGATCGCAAACAGCCACAACTTCTACCCGCTTGTCTGGCAAAAAACCTTTCACATCATTTTCGGCCTGGTTGCCAGCGCCGATAAATCCCAAAGTAATTCTGTCTGAGGGAGGTACAAAGCCATTTTTACCCAGTGCAGAAGCTGGAATAATCGTGGGGATGCCCACCAAAGCAGCACTAGCGGTACCCAGTTTCTTTACGAATGCTCTCCTATTCTTTTTTTCAGTTTTCATACTCAATTACATCATTTTCAAAACTTTCCTCAAAATAAAAATAATTGTTGAGAGAATGAATCTCACGATTGAGTAAGTGTAGAAAACCTTCTTGAAGCCGACCTTTTGCCATCCCAATTGCATTTGGTTACATTTATACAGATAAAACCATGACATCTTAGAAACTATGGCAATTAAAATATTAAACCGAAGAAAATTTAATAAGCAACTGGCCAAAGGCATTGGCGCTGCATCGCTCATGAGCACACTCCCTTTAGCTTGTACCTCAGCAGGTATGAAACAAGACAAACAATTGGGCATTGCCTTGGTAGGTTTGGGCAGTTACGCCAGAAGATTAGCTGATGCTTTACAAGAGACCAAGCATTGCAAATTGACTGGCTTGGTAACAGGCACTCCTGAAAAAGAAAAAACTTGGGGCAAAAAGTATAATGTGCCTGCGAGCAACATCTATAACTATCAAAATTTTGATGAAATCGCTAAAAACTCAGCTATTGACATAGTGTATGTGGTATTGCCCAACTCCATGCATGCTGATTTTTCCATAAGGGCAGCTAAAGCGGGCAAGCATGTAATTTGCGAAAAACCCATGGCGATGGATGTAAAAGAATCGAAAGAGATTATTGCTGCTTGTGAAGCTGCCAATGTAAAATTAGGCATGGGCTACCGCATGCATTCAGAGCCCTACACCCAAGAGGTGAAACGCTTTGCTAAAGAAAAGACTTTTGGCAAACCACTATTCACCACCTCGGGCGCTGCTTATAAAATGCGGGGCAATCCTGACCAATGGCGCTTGAAAAAGGAATTGGCCGGTGGTGGTGCCCTGTACAACATGGGCGTGTATGCCATACAATGTGCTATCTATGGCACAGGTGAACGACCGCTCGCTGTAAGTGCCCAAGAATTTAAAACCGACCCTGAGTATTTTAAGGAAGTAGATGAGACCATTACCATGCAAATGCTCATGACCAATGGTGTGGTGGCCAATTTGCAGACTAGCCACAATATGAGTATGAACGACTTGTACGTTTCCTGCGAAAATGGTTGGTACCGCTTAGAACCCGCACATAATTACGGGCCAATAAAAGGAGT
>Ga0207419_1002506_pt1 | contig 12040 bp, 8 predicted proteins | sample ElkSloMetagenome_4_FD_184723 | JGI IMG/M metagenome (GOLD analysis project Ga0207419, IMG submission 184723) | Hot spring microbial communities from Elkhorn Slough, Monterey Bay, USA - MD2A (version 2) | ecosystem: Environmental > Aquatic > Marine > Intertidal zone > Estuary: Microbial mat ... | reverse complement strand
AGATAAAGGTGAGTACGAGTTTTATCGGGTTAATAATAATGGAACAATGACCCAAATTAATAAAGGTGCTGGATGGCGAAAAACTTGGGATATGATTATCGGTGATACTGTCTCACAAGAGGGGCTGAACGAAGATAGTAATAATAGTGGTAGTGGAAATAGCAATTATATCAATGGCTTATCTTCATGGACTAATTGGCAATGGGAAGATTCAATTAATAGTGCTGCTGACTTTAGTTACATCAAAAGTAATCCTGGGTCTAATATTGGGAAGCTTTGGCGAGATTTAAGCAACGATCTTTTGGGTGCATATTTCCCACCCAGCGGAGCTTACATCTCTGATGATTATAACAATGCTGTTACTTGGATGAATAGCTATCATGGCGGAATAGATTTTGGCGGTGCAATTAATAATCAACCTGTCAAAAGTCTAGTTAATGGAACTGTTGTTTTATCCACGTCTCACTTTGGAACTTTAACGATTCTTGGAGAAGATGGACGATATTATATTTACAAACATTTGAGTAGTCGTTCTTTCTTCCAAGGACAAACGGTCAGGGCAGGTCAAGTGGTTGGTCGAGTAGGTGGCGTGGGAGCTAATGGCGGGACTTCGTTTGATCCTCATTTGCATTTTGAGGTTTCCAGACCTCCTTATACTTATGGTGCGGCACATTCTCCATCTGTACTTCACTCCAAAGATGGAATTCGGCAACGCAATTATAATCCCGTAAAAGCTTACTGGGAACTGAAACGGCGTTAAGACAAATCCTTGTTGCAATCGCCTTTCCCCAATAAGCGATCGCATCTTAACCATTCTCAAATGCAAGGGCGTATGCAATACGCCCCGACGTATTTCCTCTCAAAATCATTCATTAGCAAACCCAAACCGAGGTGTCTAATTTTGCCAAACGTCAAACAAATTAAATCGGTTGATACCATAAACGAAGCTTTAGAATCCAATCTCGTACGGGCGTATTGCATACGCCCCCATTGCATACGCCCAATATTGCATACACCGACATTATCATGAAATACAATCCAAAAATCCATCACCGACGCTCTATTCGCCTCAAAGGATATAACTATTCGCAACCCGGAGCTTATTTTATTACCCTCTGTACCTATCAACGACAATGTTGGTTTGGAGAAATTCGTCAAGCCCAAATGCACCTCAATCAAATTGGTAAAATTGTCGAACAAGAATGGTTAAAATCGGCTCAAATGCGACCCAATATAAAATTGGATGAATGGATTATTATGCCAAATCATTTACACGTAATTGTATGGATTGTTCAATCGGGATTGGAGATTAAATCTGAGGATAGGTTATCCAATACGGAATTATCTAATACGGGTTTATCCAATACGGAATTATCTAATACGGGTTTATCCAATACGGAATTATCTAATACGGAATTATCTAATACGGAATTATCTAATACGGAATTATCTAATACGGAATTATCTAATACGGAATTATCTAATACGGGCGTATGCAATACGCCCCTACGGGGGGGATTTCGGCGTCAGGGTAATTCTTTGGCTTCGTTTATTGGTGGGTTTAAAGGGGCTGTCACAAGGCGAATTAATCAATGCTGTAACAACAATTCTATTCCGATTTGGCAACGGAATTATTATGAATCAATTATCCGAGATGAAAAAGGATTGAATCAGATTCGAGAATATATTCAAAATAATCCTCTATCTTGGGGCGAAGATATTGACAATCCTCAATGTAATTCTAATTTAAAAAAAAATGATCTGGATTTGGTATTTTAACCGTAGGGGCGTATTGCATACGCCCATATAGAATCCAGCCTCATCCCAAAACTATCAACTATCAAACCTCAGTATTTTTACGGAAACCGAAAATTATTGAACTGCAAATATCGTTAACATTACGGATTGATTAATCCCTAGACTTGCGAATAAAATAAACACAAGGCATCTACTTATTCACCATGAAATCAAACGGTCAAAGGGTTCACTCCGATGAGTCCGAGTTAATCTTACCCGACTTAACGCCTTATTGGAAATTGACCCAAACCAAAACCTCCAACTCCATCCTTCTCAAAGCCAAAAACAGTTCAATCACTCATCAGTTAACCCCCGAAGAAGGTTTTGCACTGCGGCACTTTATCGGAAAATTTACAATCCCGCAGGTTCAAAAAGCCTGTCAAAAACAATTCAATCATCTCCCCGAAGATTTTGTATCGAACCTTCTACAAAAACTGATAGAACTGCAAATTTTGGCTTGGGATAACGGGGAAGAATATCCCAACAACTCAACTTTAAAAAAGGGGGAGAATGAAAAAGAATATCCCCCCCAACCCCCCTTAAAAAAGGGGGAGAATGAAGAAAAAATCTTACTCAAACTAAAAGACTGCGTTCACTGGATAGAACACCCCGAAGGTTATTGGATACTTCGCAACCCCGAAGACGTTAAATTTCTGCAAGTTGGACAGCAAGATAAAACCATTATAGACCAACTCAAATATCAACCCGTTTCGGTTGTCGCTGCGGAATTTTGCGTTTCTCAAACTCACATCAAACTGCTGCTACAAAAACTCACGGTAACTGCAATGTTGGAGGGAACTAAACCCCCAAAACCACCCAAACGCAAGTTTAACCCCATGCAGTTATTATTCTTTCGCATTCCCCTGTTTAACCCCGACAAATGGTTAAGCCAACATATCAACAAACTGCGATGGATATGGACTCAACCTGTTGCTTTTCTACTCACAATATTTATCATAACTTCCGCCACTATTGGCTATTCTCAAAAAGATGAAATTCTCTACACGGGACTTCAACTGTTAAGCAATGCGGGGGGTTCAATGTTGGTTCCCTTTGGACTTTTGGCGATGTTTGTCGTCACCCTTCACGAACTCGGACACGCTTTCACCCTAAAACAATATGGGGGTATTGTACCCGAAATTGGGTTGTTAATTATGATGTTCATGCCTGCCGCTTATACTAATACCACAGATAGTTACTGTTTGGTGAAACGCCGTCAACGGGTTTTGGTGATAGCAGCCGGGGTCTTAGTACAGTTTACCATTTCGGCGATCGCACTGCTGTTGTGGAATTGGTCAAACCCGAGCAGTTGGCTACACACGGCGAGTTATTTATTGATGACTGCGGCTTTATTTACCGTTGCCTTAAACCTCAACCCCTTAGCTCGTTTTGATGGCTATTATCTCGCTTCTGCAATAACCGGAATTAACAACCTCAGAAGCCGTTCTTTTAAATTGTACCAAAAATTTTTCACGGGAAAACCCAACTTAGAAAATCGACGGGACACATTAATATTAGCCTGTTACGCTCCCTTTAGTTTGGTATACATCTACTTTGTATTTGGGTTTCTGCTGTTGCGAGTTGCAGATTGGTCTTTTACCAATATCCCCACCCTGAGTTTAATTTTACTGCTGATTTGGGGAATTTATTCAATTCTACCCGAACCAAAATCTTAATTGGTGTTTATCGGGCGAACACTGTAATAATTATTGATTTTTTATCTTGTTAGTTCAAATTATAAATTAATTTTAAATCCATTGAACTAAAAAGTTTTTTCTTAAAAGTTTAAATTGTTGTTTATTGGTTTAACTCCCATGACTTCTACACCCAAAAACTCCTCCCAACCCCGTCTAAAAGTCGTTCCGCCTGCGGTTCCTGAACCTGCCAAACCCCAAGAGAAACCCGTTCAAGCTCCCATTGAACAAACTCCCAAAAAATCCACCTTTCCAAGGCAATGGATAACCTGGGGAGTTATAATATTGGGACTGGGTGGAATTGGGATGATTCCAGTCAACCATTCGATTAGCGGCAAAACAATTATTACACCAACAGTCGGCGAACGTCAATCGGTTACAATGCCGGAAACGGGAACGTTAACCCTGCACGTTCGTTCAAATCAAACGGTAAAACCCGGAGATATTTTAGCAACAGTTTCGAGTTCCAGTTTGGAGGATAAAAAAGCAGCAGCACAACAAAAAATTGGGGAAGCAAAAACCGCAGTTAATTCGGCTCAACAGCAATTAATATTGGCTCAAACCCGCCTGGAAGTTGCCAAGAGTTTAGAATCAATTGCCCTCGAACAAAGGAACAGTAAACGGCAAGAATTAAATCAAGCACAATTTTCTTCGGGGGCGGCAAGAATAAGGGCGTTAGAGCGGGAACAAGCGGGGATTGAAAGCGAAATTAAAGGGATTGAAAACCAAATCTTGGGACTGGAAAATGAAAGGGCGGGGTTAGAAAATGAAATTATTGGAATTGAGAATAATATTGAAGGATTAAATGAGCAATTAGAAATTGTTGAGTCGGCTTTAGAAAAGCGACAGGGATTGGTAACGGAAGGATTAATTGGTTCGGCTTCTCCAGAATTAATGAGTTTAGAAGTGCAAGCATCCGAGTTAAAAACTCAAATAAAAAGGGAAGAAAATTCGATAGAAACTTATCAACAAAAAATTAATCAAAAACAGAACCAGATTTTACAAACTCAACAGTTAATTAACCAACGCCGACAGCAAATCGGGGTGAAGTCGGAAGGAGTTAATGAAATTATTGAAAGCTTAGAACAACAGTTGGAAGAAGCGGAAAACTTTGTTGAACAAAAAACGATTGAACGAATATCGGCACAGCGGGAAGTAGATGCTTCACTGGCGGAAATTGCGGACAAACAGTATTTATTATCCCAGCAGTCAGCGGAATTCAACCGTTTAGAACAGCAACAGCAACAGTTAGCAATTCAAGCCACAGTATCCGGTACAATTACAACAACGGATTTGGATTTATTGAATAACCAAACCTTGGAAGCGGGACGAGAAATTTTGAACGTTGTTAATTTATCGAGTTTAACCGGGTTGGTTGAAATTCAACAGGAGGAAATTGATTTAATTCATCAAAGCCTACCCGTAACGTTTAAACCCCGTCAGGCGACGGTAGACCAATATCAAGCTAAAATAGAAGATATTCAACCTGTGATTAAATCCGACGAGTCGGGACAAAACTCGGTGTTGCAAATTCGGATTACGATTGATAATGATGACCGCCAACTGCAACCGGGGTTAGAAGGAGTCGCCCATATTAAAACTCCCCAACTGCGGGTTTATCAGAAAGTTTCGCGGGAGTTCTTTAAGTTATTTCCCTGGTGGAAACTGTAAGCTTATATCCTTTAATGTTACAACAAACTAAAACAAAAAATTGTAACATTAAATAATTACTTAGGGATAAAATAGTTATAAATTCGTTATCCATAAATACAATGACTGCAAAATTTAGTCCAGGGTTTCGACTTTTTATTGTAGATACAGGTTTTGCCATCTGTATTGCTTTGTTGAGCTTTCGCTTGTGGTCAGTACATGAAAGATTATCTTTAATGATTTTGAGTTCAGCTATTCAATTCTTTTTATTTTGCAATGTATTTAGAGTTTCCCGAATACCTGAATTAATTTGGGCTTCTTTATATGTATTAATTTGCCTCGTAGGATTAATGTATGAATTAAGCATTGTGCTATGGGGAACAATAGGGCTATTAATTGGCATCGTAATAATAGTTATTGAATGTCAACGTCCGTCCTATTATGGAATTATGTGGAAGAAAATCAACCCGAATCTTGAACAATGGTTTAAAGATAACGTGGCTAAATAATAGGAGATTCAGAGTAACTAAATTTCTGTTTAATCGACTCACTATTACAATTTTGTATGCACTAAAAAAATTCAGGATTTAAGATTAAAATATTACCGAAAAGAGAACGAATAAGGTAAAGTTTTAGTCCTGTTAATTTTTCCAACTTTTATAAAAATTTACATCATGTCCTAGTTTGCACATATCTCGGCTTTACCCCTACTTTAGAGCAGGCTTTGCTGAATATTGGTTATGACAAGCGTTCCTCATCCCAATAATTATCCGGAAGTATTCGCAAACTATATACGCGAATACTCTCTCCTTTGTTAAGTTGATCAACAGTATCAGTTGCTACTCAACCCCCCACCACACAAATAGCAGATCTTATCTACATAAATTCCTAAAAATTCTGCTATTTCTTTTTGCGTTTTTCCATTATTCAGCAAGAGTAGAATTAGAATTATTTCTCGAATTCCGCTATTATCTTCTCGCTTTAATTCCAAAAGCAGCTTTTCTTTTTGTTCTGGCTTTAAGTCATTTGGGGCAAGCCTCTTGACCCAATTACTAACCTAATTACTGATTTAAGTTTACTTCATCGTATCACAGTTTAAATGCTTAATAGCTTACTGTTTCCTTCAAGATGAGATTTTTAAAAAATTGGGATCGGATTGCTACACCATTACAGAGACACAAAGAATATGAAGATTGAGGCTTGATACGCTTTGTATGTCTGCAATTGTGTTTTTGCTAAAGTAAGTAGATGTAGCTCTCGTTATTCTTAAAAATTGAGAAAGTCGTTAATCTCTAGGGGACGAGTAATATTAGGATTATTTTGCACCACTAATAAGGCATTTGTTCCAGTAATATCAGAAATCAAGAACCCTTCAATTGGGCCACCACTTGTTTGTATTGTTTGTAGAGGACTAATGGAAATGAACGACGCAACAGAGGGAACAATAAATTGAATTCCATCTGTCTCTCCGGGTACAGTGGAGAAGTCTGTAATTAAACTCACAGCAGCCGGGTCAGTGGTGTTGGGAAGTTCGGCAATGAAAAATCGATCCACTCCAGGTCCCCCTGTGAGGGTATCAACACCCGTTGACCCAATTAAAGTATCATCCCCCAAATCGCCAAATACAACGTTATTCCCAGGGCCACCAGAAACAACATCATTACCTTGGCCGCCAAATACAAAGTCATCTCCCAGCGCCCCCGCTAGGGTATCATCACCGAGATTACCAAAAACCTGATCGTTGCCGCCAAAACCATCAATCTCATCTTGATCCTGGCCACCAAATAAACTATCGGTACTACTTGTTCCCGTCAGGTTATCATTACCTGTATTACCCAGTACAATTAATGCTGTTCCATTCCCGACCGCAGATGTATCGACATTGGAACCATTTAAAGTATCGTTTCCATCCAGCAGTGAGATTTCTAGTTGGCTAATATCTGCATTGGACTCTACACCATCACTATCTCGTATAGAAGTAGGAAAACCAACTAAATCATTTAGCTCTGTTCCGAATGCGACTTGACGCGCAGGATCAACCTCGCCAGCAAAGCCCGCTTCTACAAAGCCAACATCAACAAAATTACTAGTCATAAGCTGTTTTTTGATTCTTTCTCAATTTTCTCTGCCCTAGATTGTATATCATCAGCAAAATGGGTAAAGCAACTTGAGGCAAAACTAGCGTTACTGTGACTGAGGGCAATCTAGATAATATTGCAGCTTTCAATATTTGAGCAGGTCTTGACAAGCATTCAAGCGAAATCACTGAAACATCCGTTACGCACCACACCGGGACTTGACACCCAAACTTAGGCGGGAAATTGCTATCTATTTGTTCTAGTAAATGTAAATTGTAAATTGCTAGAACAAACAGGAAACCGATACAAACCCTTGTCTATCGGGAATTTCAGGAGATTGTCTTCAAGAGTCAGATAACAAATCTCTTATGCGGTTTGCCATCTTGGTCAACTCCCGCATGGCGTCTCTGGCGGCAAATTTTTCCACCCATTCCTGATAGTCGGGGCTGTTGGCATAAGACCCTCGTTCGGTTTTAGAGCCGTAATTCTTAATATGATGGTGGCGTTTTTTTCCCTCAATTTATTCAACCACTTTTAGATATTGATATTCTTCGTATGCAGGGACGGTATAATGAAGTTCACCGGAATTTGACCAACAAAAACCCGAATAAACCATCGCTAAGTTTGTCTCCTTCTTTTTATCCTTAAATTGTTCGTTAAACAGTTCAATAACTTTAGAATCAGTCACTTTTTATCCCTTAGCGATGCGTTTGCGCTTTACGGTGTAAGTGTGCCACTTAAATTTTTCACCCGCAGCATCATCTTTTAGAGTCAATATTTCGGCTTCTATTTGATTTAAAGTATTCTCCAAAATAGGTTTTAATAGTTTAATTTTCCCCTGATCAACGTCATCTAAATAATCAACATTTATCCCCGCACAGCCAATTCTTTTACTGCCGATGAATTTGGTTATAGCGTTTTTCAATCTAATGAGGTACAATAACAACAATGAGTAAACCAGTTACGAATATCTTCTGTAGACACTTCATTAAAAGCAAATTCAATAGCTTCAGATAAGTCAGGATATGTTCTCGCAACAATCTTACGCCAAATACTTTTCAGTTTTGACCGCTCCGTTCACTTGAATTAAATTCAAGTGCCTGCGGAGCGGCGCCCAGACGCGCCAACAATTTTCTATAGGATTAAACTCGGGAGAATAGGTCGGAAGATACAGTAACTTAGCTCCAGCTTTCTCAATTAATTGTCTAATCCTTTCTCCCTTATGAATCGAACAATTATCCAGAATTACCCAAGCTCCTTCCCAAAGTTTAGGAACTAACTTTAATGCTATAGTATTCTATTAAATTGTAGATCTTCTGACTTCTGACTTCATTTGACACGCACCACACGAAACCCGAAATAGCGGTAGTCGATGCCGGAGTTATTGATACTGCGGTACGCGGAGCGGCAGTGCCTCGAATAGTAGAGCCAGGAGCCGCCACGAAGGATTTTACTATAACCTGTAGTATCTGTAGTTTTTGTATTTTGTGACAACCACGCGCTACCATCATCGGGTGCGCCCTCATAGTTGTCGTGGAAATCATCCTCGCACCATTCCCAAACGTTGCCGTGCATATCGCACAAACCGAAGGGATTCGCCACTTTGAAGTAGCCGACCGGGGTGGTTTGTTCTCGATATTCTCCTTTGGGGCCTCTGCCGTAGGAACCGCTGTAGGTCTCGCCGCCAATTTCTCGATCCGTTCCGCAATAGTTAGCCAGGTCTGTGGTGATGGTTTCTCCAAAGTGAAAGGGTGTTGCGGTTCCGGCGCGACAGGCGTATTCCCACTGGGCTTCAGTTGGGAGGCGGTAATCTCTGCCCGTTTTTTGACTCAATCGGGCGCAGAATTCTTTGGCATCTAACCAGGAGACTTGCTCAACGGGACGACTCCAACGGTCATAATTTTCGTAGGCATCTTTGAACTCTGAGGGGTCGGGCTTGAGATCCCGTTCAATCTTCTCGGTGGTTTCAACAACGGCTTTCCACTGACCCTGAGTGATGGGATAACGCCCCATAAAAAACTCTGAAACGGTAACTTCATGTTGGGGGCTTTCCCGGTCTAAGCGTTCCAATTCATCCTCGGTCGAACCCATTATAAACCTTCCTGCGGGAATTTTCACCATCGCCAGTTCAACATTATTACCCAACATTTCGACATAGTATTCAGCCTGTCGCGTTTGCTTGCGAATTGTTATTTTTGCCATAGTGTAAATTACCGTGCCAAGTGTATGATACAAATGTACAAGATGATGCAGTGGTCACAAAACCAATATAGAGTTTCTCAAAGCCTGAAAGTTCGCTAATGAGTCATTATCCTTTACAATTACCGGAGACGTTGCTGAAGGAAATTGAACGTCTAGCCGAAGAAAATAAAATCTATATCGAGCAGTGGTTGCTGAGTGCTATTACTGAAAAGATTGAAGCTCAAAAAGTTGTCCGACTGTTGCAAAGTTATGCGGAAAAAGCAAATTACAATCTGCTGACTTCTGACTTCATCTAACACGCACCACACGAAAACCAACGAAACTGAAGATGAAGTCGCGCGGAAGATAGTAGTCGCGGTAGGCAGAACGACAATCACAAGGAATGTCGACCCATGAGCCGCCCCGCAGTGCTACCCCTGTTGATTCTGTACGGTCTTCGTCTATCCAGGCACTTTCATCTGTTGGCGCACCTTCATAGCTTTCGTGATGGTCATCTAAGCACCATTCCCAAACATTGCCGTGCATATCGTAGAGTCCCCAAGCATTGGCGGGAAAACTCCCCACATCTGTCGTTTGTTCTCGATACTCGCCTTTGGGACTTCTATTGTAGGTGTGGTTTGCGTGATAGTTGACGAGTTCGGTTGTGATGATTTCTCCAAAGTAAAATGGGGTTTGGGTTCCCGCACGACAGGCATATTCCCATTCCGCCTCACTGGGTAGACGATAAACTTGACCTGTATATTGGGAGAGTCGAGCGCAAAATTCAACCGCATCGTACCAGGACACTTGTTCTACAGGTCGATTATCTCCTTTAAATCTGGATGGGTCAGGATTAAGATCTCGTTTAATTTTTGGCACCTGAGTGATAATGGTTTTCCATTGAATTTGGGTAATAGGATAGCGACCCATGAAGAAAGTAGAAACATTGACTTCATGTTGCGGACTTTCACGTTCCGAGCGTTCTAATTCATCTTCCGGGGAACCCATCAGAAACCTACCTGCGGGGATTCTGACCAGTTCGAGTTGAATGCCATTTCCCAAGTCTTCTATTACCCCTGAGATTTGCTGTTTCTCTTTTTGAATGACCCATTCATATTCATGCTTGCTTCCCTTCGATGAGCGGGGCTGACGTTTCAACGTTGCCACATCAAATTCAAAGGTTACGGTTTCTTCAACCTCAATAAAGGCAACTTCAAAAGTGTCGGTTTGAATTGGGGGTTCTGGGAGGGGTTGATCGTCTTGACCGTCTGGGCCATCGGTTTTTCTGTTGCGGTTGTTGGAAATCTCCACATCATCGGCTATTTCCCGGGCAAATTCGGCATATTCTCCGCCCATGTTTTCCAATACTTCGACTGCAACTTCGGCGAAGGGTAATATTTTCTCCCGCTCTCCCTCTTCATAGTCCGGCAACAATGCCAGCAATGCCCGAAAACTGCGAATGGGTCGGTCTATTTCTTTGGCGATGTAACTCGAAATGGCATCAAGGACTGCGGTGGTTTCGTTGCGTCCCATTGCCTCGTTCAACGCCTGTCGCACGCCTGGAAGAAAATCATAGACTGGTTCGGTGCCGTTGGAGTCGGTTGGGGTTAGCAGTCCCCCCATGTAAACTTCCGCCACATGAACCGGGGTGGCTTCTGGTAATAGGGTTTTGCGAATGAGATTGACGACGGACAGGTTCACGGGTGCGGCTGCCATCATTCCCGCCAGTCGTTGAGCAGTGACAGAAGCGGTTGCTAAAAATCGACTAACTTGGGTTTTGGCTGAATATTCGCGCTGATCTTCAACTTCTGTCGATTGGCTTTGGTACTGTTCCCGAACAAATTCCAAATCAAATAAAAAGGTGGGTATTCGGGCGTTGCTTGACCCGGACACCACCCGACACCAATTGTTTAAAAGTTCAGGTTCGGGTCGGATAACGGGTAAAACTAGGGCGTTTTGACCGTCTACGGGTATCCAGGCGGGAAGGTTCTCCAGGATGAGGCGAGGGTTGGCAACTCCGGGAGCGATCGCGGTGCCGAACAGTTGGCGTCCGGTTCCCAGTTGGGTGCTATCCCAAAGCCATTCGGGAAACAGTTGTAACACCGTTGTCGGGCCGTGTTCTGACCAGGTTTTCAGCCACTTGTGGATGCTGGCGTTCTGCCAAACGGTTGAGGTACAATCGCTGACGAGGATAACGGCTCCCCGTTGGTTGGGATGGATCAGTTCCCGGTGGCTGTGTTGGCACTGACGGGGTTTTCCGCTTCGATGTCGCCGGACTAATTGGGGTTGGGCGTCGGAACCGAACAAACTCCACACCCGCACGTTGCGAAAGGCGCCGTGAGTTTCAAACAGTTGTTGGAGTTCGCCGACGGTTTCTTTCCAGATGAAGGCGGAGCGGGATTCTTCGACAACCAGTTCCAAGTCTAGCCAGCGCTCGGGTTCGGGTTGGGTGACGGGCATCCACAGGTCCCGCTCGGCTATTCGAGTCACCGTTGCTTCTTCGTCTAACACGTTTCCCGTTGGAGAGGGAACTTTCCGCATCAGGGGACGCAGCGATCGCCCCAATTCTAGCGCGTTCAGCAGGGCGGGGGCGGCCGGAACTTGCAGGGGTAAACTCTTGATGGGGGCTTGTTCGGGGGT
>Ga0207419_1002504_pt1 | contig 12046 bp, 8 predicted proteins | sample ElkSloMetagenome_4_FD_184723 | JGI IMG/M metagenome (GOLD analysis project Ga0207419, IMG submission 184723) | Hot spring microbial communities from Elkhorn Slough, Monterey Bay, USA - MD2A (version 2) | ecosystem: Environmental > Aquatic > Marine > Intertidal zone > Estuary: Microbial mat ... | reverse complement strand
CAAGAACCCGAGTGGTTTACCACGGCACCTACATTGGCTGCGCCAAAAGCACTAGAAAAAGCCGGGCTTTCTTTTAAAGATGTAGATTTTTTTGAGGTGAATGAGGCATTTTCTGTAGTGTCAATTGCCTTTTACAAGCAGTTGGGCATACCTGCTGAAAAAATAAATGTTTTTGGTGGCGCAGTTTCTCTAGGGCATCCATTGGGAGCTTCCGGTGCGAGGATTGTGACTACTCTTAATAATGTGCTACAGCAAAAAAACGGAAGGTATGGCCTAGCAGCCATATGCAACGGCGGTGGCGGCGCCTCGGCCCTCCTGATCGAAAAAGTTTAGTAGCTTATACAAAAGCCAAGATGCTAAAAAAAAATAGTCTTGGCTTTTTTTATTTAAATTCATCAAACTCATTGGCAAATTCTAAGGTGCCATTTAGTGGCATCACACCTTTGGTGCAACTTGCATCTCTAAGGCAAGCGGCTGCAGTAGCTACGCTTAGTTCAAGGCTTTTTGCTATGTCGTAGTTTTCGTGTAGCCCTAAAAGCATTCCGGAGATAATGGCCTCCTTTTCTCCAGCCCTGCCTTTGATTAGATTTTGGGGTAAATCGATTTTTCCTTGCTTTAAAAATCTTCCTTCTTTATTAATGGCATAGACGTATTTTTCACTTAGAACAAATACCCATGATCTTACGCCTCTTTCAAATAATTTTTTTGCTGCACTTTTGGCTTCTACTTCTTGCTCGTTGATCAAAGCGCCCAACTCTTTTTTGCTAACAAAGAGGTAGTCTATGTAAGGCAAAGAAGGGTCAACGATTTTACCAAGTAAATCGGGCGTTTTGTACACTAAGTTGGCTGATGTTTTAAAGCCCTGTTCAACCGCCGTTTCAAATAAAACGGAAGCGCCGGTTCTACTGTTTTCGTTCAAATCATCTAGTTTTCCTAACAAAGAGAGATAACCCAAATGAAAGATTTTATAGTTGTATTTATCTAACCTAAAATCAGTGGTATCTAAATAATTGTTGGCACCGGGAAAATGCAATAAGGTACGGCTTCTGTTTTTAAGGTCGGTAATAACGTCTGTAAAAGAAGTGGCGGCTTTCTCTGTGGTTTTGATTCCTTTTTTATCAATGCTGTTTTTAATGCAATCGTCTAGTACCAGTGCGCCATTGGCATCATTGCCCACCAAGCCTATGCCTGCCAATTTAAAAGGCGCTTTTAGTAGCGAAAGGTTTTTTAAAATATTATAGGGTGAACCACCTGTACTCGTATATTTTTTTGTGATATGCAGCAATTGGCTTTCTTTAATAGGCTGATCAATGATCTTAATTTGATCAATATTGAAATTGCCACCTGCTACAATGCCGCTTCTAGGTTGTCTAGACTTCATGATGCTTTCTGCTAAATCTTATTAGCTAGAGGAATTAAAACTAGCGAATGAACAAAGGGTTATGTGTAAAATCCTAAACTGCCTTTATTCTAAAATTATATAGTCGATTATCAAAATGAAAATGGTAAAAAAATCTAACTTACCAGAAAAAATTTGTGAAGTTTGCGGTCTGCCTTTTAAGTGGAGAAAAAAATGGGAAAAAAATTGGGAGGAGGTAAAGTATTGTAGCGAAAGGTGTAGGAGAAATGCAAAAAAACAAAGAAAATCAGAATAAATGGAGACAAAGTCTAAGAAAAAGACAGCGATAAGCAATGAAGCTTTAGAAGATGCGCCCAAGCCTATACATTGGTTAATGCTGGTAGGCCTGTCTTTAGTTTGGGGGAGTTCTTTTATTTTGATCAAGCAAGGCCTAGAAGTCTTTTCTTTTATGGAAGTGGGCGCCATAAGGGTAGTAAGCGCCTTTTTGGTATTGTTGCCGGTTGCCCTTGCCAACTTTAAGAAAGTACCCAAAGAAAAATGGAAGTTCATTGTTGCTATGGGAATTTTAGGCAATTTTATACCGGCCTTTTTATTTGCCAAAGCGCAAACTCAATTGCCGAGCTCTATTACAGGGGTTCTAAATGCTCTGACGCCACTTTTTACTTTTATTGTGGGTATTATCGCTTTTAAGCAGGTAATGAAAACTCGGCAGTTAACAGGGCTCATCATTGCTTTTTTAGGATCTGCTACTCTAATTTTTGTTAATAGCGAAGGAAAAATAGGGGGCATAAATTACTTTGCTTTTTTTGTAATTGGTGCGGCCATGTGCTATGCCACTAGTACCAACCTCATTAAAAGGCATCTTACTAGTATAAGGTCTTTGCATCTCACTTCCTTTGCCATTTCTATAGTAGGGCCTTTTGGCGTTTTTATTTTGTACAATTCTGAATTTACCGATAAGGTATTGTATACAGAGGGGGCATTAAGGGCGCTGTTTTATTTATCGCTTTTAGGTATCTTAGGTACTTCTGTAGCCTTGGTAATGTTCAATAAAATGATCCAAAGTACCAGTGCTGTATTTGCCGCTTCGGTAACTTACCTAATCCCAATAGTGGCCATTTCATGGGGCGTTTTCGATGGGGAGATATTGATGCCCTTGCATTACATTTGTATCATTACTATTTTAATTGGGGTTTTTATCACAAATCGTAAAAATTAATGCTATCTGATTTTGGTTATATTTTACTTTTCATTTTAGGTGGACTGATGTTTTTCAGCATTAGTATGTTCGTGGCTTTTCTGATACGGCCGCAACGCCCAAACGAAGAAAAGCAAACCACTTATGAGTGTGGCGAGGATCCTGTAGGAAATGCTTGGGGCAGGTTTAATGTGCGTTTTTATGTAATAGCTTTGATTTTTATTTTGTTTGATGTAGAAATCGCTTTTATGTTTCCTTGGGCTGTAATATTTGCCGATAATCAGTTAGTACAAGAGACTCAGGGTACTTGGTTGTGGTTTGTTTTCGGTGAGATGCTTCTCTTTATATCGATTTTATTGATCGGACTCATTTATGCATGGCAAAAAGGCTTTCTAAATTGGGATAAGCCCATAGCAAAAGTGCCCGATTTTAAATCAAAAGTGCCTAATGATTTGTACGAAAAGTTAAACAAAGAATACAGCTAATTTAGATAAGAGTCCAATTCAGAAAAGGGGTCGCTCTCAGGAAAAAGTGCTCGAACGGTTTTGCCCGCTCTAATATTTTTGAGTTCAAGCCCTATAATGCCTTTATGACTCTGTGCTATTTTTGCTCCGGTGCTCAATGTTTGCCAATCTTCCCAAGAAAATTTTACTCCACCAACTGGTATGATCGACACCCACATTTTGCAGTAAACTGGCAAGTGATTTTCATCTAACCCCCAAAGGTATTTGTCGCCTGGTGTTACGCCACCACCATGGTATAAAACTAGCAAAGCTTGCTCTCCGTTTTCAAGCTCAACCAATTGCCTTTCGGTCCCGCCGTCTCTTATTTTAGCGGGCGCATTTAGCCAAAATGAGTCGTTTGCCCAGTATTCCCAAGCGGTTTGTATCAAATCGCTCGCTTCACTACTTGAAACTTGTTCTCCATTTTTGTAGGCCAAACCCTTTAAGCTGTCTATCTGGAACACTACTGTATAATCATCCCATTGCACTCTAGCAAAGTGTCTTTTTTTATCCCAAGTATGCAGGTGCCCACCGGGAAATTCCCAAGCAATTATTTCGGTATTTTGCCAATCATCATAATTTATGGCATTGAGCATTTTATCGGCGAGCAATTCTGCTTCTTTTCCTTTTTTGCCTTGAGGTACGGGCTCATCTACTATAAAGAAAAAGACAAGACCTACAGTTATGAGTATGATAATAGTTAAAAGTATTTTCTTTATCATTGTGCTTTTATGTTTTTGCGTTTAGGGCATTTTAAACAATTCAAGTTTGTATATGTTGTTATTGTAAGACATAACTCTTATATACAAGTGTCGTAGTGCACTTTTATATTTACCTTATATTTATTTCACTAAAGTATTAAGATTTGAGCACCTATTCAATTAGAGATTTGGAGCACTTAACAGGTATCAAGGCCCATACCATTAGGATATGGGAGCAGAGATACCATATCATTAAGCCCAAGCGTACAGACACCAACATCAGATATTACGATTCTGATGATTTGAAGCTTATGCTCAATATATCCTTGCTCAATAATAATGGATATAAAATATCTAAGATTGCGAAGATGAGCAAAGAAGAACTTTATGAAAAAGTGCTTCAAACAATCAATAAAAACAATAATTATTCTGACCAAATAAGCGGTTTAACGGTAGCGATGATTGACCTCAACGAGGAACAGTTCGAAAAAATCATGGCGACTAATATATTGCAATTAGGATTTGAAAATACAATGCTTAATATTGTTTTTCCTTTCCTTACCAGAATTGGTTTCTTGTGGCAAATAGATTCTATTAATCCGGCACAAGAGCACTTTATTACCAACCTTATTAGACAAAAATTAATTGTTGCTATTGATGGGCAATACAATAATTACCAAAACCCTAATAAGAAAAAATATATGTTGTTCTTGCCAGATGGTGAGCTACACGAGATAAGCTTATTGTTTTCTGCTTATCTAATAAAAGCAAGGGGTAACCATATCATTTATTTGGGTCAAAGTATGCCAATTGAAGATGTGGCTGAAGCTTACAAGATACACAAGCCTGACTACTTGCTTACCATCATCACCTCTGTGCCTGAAGCAGAATACATACAAGCCTATGTTGATACATTGGGAGAGACTTTTGATGAATCAGAGGTATTGTTATCGGGTTATCAAGTTGTTGGTCAGGATTTGGCCACTTCAGAGAATGTGCATATCATAACTCACTTTAAATATCTGATTGAGTTTGTTGATAACAACACAGTAGCAGTAGAAAAAAACTATTGATTGGTTTATAGATAACAAAAAAAGCAAGGGCTGGATTGAGAAATTCAGCCCTTGCTTTTTTGTGCTACGTATTTTTTACGGTTGGAACAATTTGTAAATATCATTACCAAAGGCAAAGACCATAAGGCAAAGCAGCAATACCATTCCTACTTTTTGAGAGGCTTCTAAAAAACTATCAGAAGGTGGCCTGCCAGAAACTATCTCATAGGTTAAAAATACAACGTGACCGCCGTCTAACGCAGGTATGGGCAGTAAATTCATAAAGGCCAATACCATGGAGAGCATGCCGGTTATGGTCCAGAATTTCACCCAATCCCAAGTGCCTCCAAAAAACTTGGCAATGCCTATAGGGCCACTGAGTGACTTACTAGGTGATACTTCACCTTTAAAAATTTTATTAAAGGCTTTCAGCTGTACAATTATTACAGAAAAAGCATCAATAGTACCTCTTGGTATAGACTCTGCAAATGTATATTCTTTGGTAGAAGGTTCTAATAATGATTTTGGGTAAAACCCGACTTTACCCTCTTCGCTAACAAAGACTTCTAGTTCTCTTTGTTCGCCATTTTTGCCTTTCACCAGCATGCTAACATCTTTACCTGCTTTATCTTGGAGCACACTTGAAAACTCATGAAAATATTCTATTTCCGTATCGTTTACTTTCAAGATCTGATCTCCTGCCTTTAATCCACCAGAAGAAGCCGGAGAGTTGGCCATAACGCTATCCACCACGAAAGGCTCTCTAAAACCAATGAAATTTCTGTTGGCTTCGTTATCGCTGAGGCGTTCGATAAAATTGGTTGGTATCTCGATATCGAGCAACCTGCCTTCGCGTTCAACAGTGTAGTAACTTCCGCTCTCTAATAAAAAGTTAGGGTTTCTGATATCATTTGAGTTATCGAAGTCCTGCCCGTTTATTTTAACGATTTTATCCCCGTCTTTAAGCCCGATTTCCTCTCCTAGTTCATTTACGTAAATGCCATACTTGTTTACTTCTTTAATGGAATAATAAGATTCTCCCAAAAGATAGACTAAGAAAATAAATACGATAATGCCGGTTACTACATTTACTATAATGCCACCGAGCATGACAATAAGTCGTTGCCAAGCTGGTTTTGATCTAAACTCCCAAGGTTTGGGTTCAGATTTCATTTGATCGCTATCGAGTGACTCATCGATCATACCTGAGATTTTTACAAATCCTCCTAAGGGCAAAGCTCCTAAGGAGTATTCTGTTTCGCCCATTTTCACACCAAAAAGCTTAGGAGGAAAACCAATAGAGTATTTTTCCACGCGCATTCCAAAAACTTTTGCTGCAATGAGGTGCCCTAACTCATGCAGGCCTACTAAAATAGATAAGCCTAAGAGTAGTTGCGCTGTCATTATCAGTCCTTCCATGCAAGATTTTTTTATTATAAAAATTGTGTTGCTCGAATTGTAAATTTACAATTATCTGCCCTTTTTAACAGGCATACAATGGTTTTAGTTTGTGTTTACTGCCCAACAATTACAGATTTATCTCAGCTGCCTTTTTTCTTATTTTTTCATCGGTGCGTATATAATCCTCTAAAACAGGATTTTTTACGAAGTCTATGAGTTCTAGGCACTTTTCGTTAAGTTGAGCGATTTGTAGAAATTTAATTTCATCGTTGAGAAAGCGTTGCACTGCCACTTCATTAGCGGCATTTAGAGCGCATGGTAAATTTCCGCCTGCTTTTAAAGTTTCAAAGGCCAGTTTTAAATTGCTAAACGTTTCTGTATCAGGTTTTTCAAAAGTTAGGCTTGGATAGTTAGAAAAGTCGAAACGCTCAAAAGAAGTGGGGACTCTGCTCGGGTAGCCAAGGGCAAAAACAATGGGTAGTTTCATATCGGGTAAGCCCATTTGTGCTTTAATGCTGCCATCTTCAAACTGTACCATAGAGTGTATGATAGATTGTGGGTGCACGATAACGTCTATCTGCTCAGGTTTGAGGTCGAAAAGCCACTTGGCCTCTATAACCTCTAAGCCTTTGTTCATGAGCGAGGCCGAATCTATGGTTATTTTCGCGCCCATATCCCAATTGGGATGTTTTAAAGCTTGCTCTTTGGTAGCATCTTTTAAAATTTTTTTGTCCTTGCCCCTAAAAGGCCCACCTGAGGCAGTCAATATTATTTTTTCTATCGGGTTCTGTTCCTCGCCGAGTAAGCATTGGTAAATGGCAGAATGCTCAGAGTCTACAGGATGGATATGTACTTGGTTTTCTTTTGCGAGTTGCATTACTAAATTGCCTGCTACAACCAAGGTTTCTTTGTTGGCAAGAGCAATGTCTTTCTTGGCCTTTATGGCCGCAATGGTTGGCTTTAAGCCTGCATAACCCACAAGTGCAGTTAAAACAATGTCAATTTCGGAGAGGGTGACCGCATCGTTAAGTGCTTCGTTACCTTGAGCTACTGTAATATCTTTGCCTGAGAGTCCTGATTTAAGTGTGCTGTATTTTTCTTTATTACCTATTACCACCATCTTAGGACTAAACTCCAAACTTTGCGATACAAGCAATTCTACATTGTTTTGAGCGGTTAAAACACTTACCTCAAAAAGATGTGGATTTTCTCTGATCACATCTAGCGCTTGTGTTCCTATTGATCCGGTAGCACCTAATATGGCTACTTTCTTTTTTCTCATAGTTGATGGTTTCGGGTTATGCTTAACTATTGAAGCAATCGTGTTGTTTGCTAACAAATATACTGGTTAACTGTAAAAATCATTCGTTTGGACCGTTTCCATTGCTAAAATGTATAAGTATCCAAAAGTAATCACCACTATTCTTTTCTCTTAAAAATCAGATTTTATTTAATTTTAACCTGCAATTTAAACACCTTAAGCATTCAAATTTCTAAGCGGCTTCTCCAAGCGGCTTCTCCTATAAAAAAATAAATTATCGGTTGTGTTATCCTGATGCAATAAACTACTGAAAAATTATGGTCTCTTAAACAGATTAATTCCTTGGGAATGGATTTTTTTACGGAAGAAATTTTTATATTGAGCGAATCTAAAGTAATCCATTCTTTTACTAGCAAGAAAAGCGTTTGTGAGCTTTTGAGAAGCCCATAAAGTAATAAGTTTTATGTGTTGATTTTTTAAATAACTAAGACACTTGGGTTTCTTGCATTTATTGACCCTTTATTAAAGCTATTTTTATCCTGAAGCAATGAACTTGAAAAAAATATTTTTCTTTCTAGCATTAAGTTTTGCTGCATTTGGAGCTATTGCGCAAAAAGATGCCTCCTCATTACTCAAAAAAGCAGATTCACTATGGAACGTGGGTGAACACAGCGCAGCTTTGAAAGTATACAAAAAAGCGTATAAGACGGCGCCCAAAACCGAAAAAAATGAGGCAAAATCCAAATTTGACGAAGCTTATCTTAATTACGCCAACTTACTTTTGGCGCAAGAAAGGCTTGCCCCTTCTAAATCTGACCGAAATTTTCAAATATCTACTATTTACTACAAAAAGTATCTGAAGAGCATTTTTAAAGATAAGAATAGTAAAGCCTATCAAGATTCTTTAGCGCGCTTTCAGGAAATTATTGCAGATGCTTATTTTGCCTCAGAGCAATACCAAGCAGCAGGCAGGACCTACAAAAAAATACTCAAACAACTCAATAAAGCCGATACAGATTCTGAAATTAAGTCAGAAATTGCTCTTCAGTTGGCCCAATGCTATGTAGAATTGAAAAATTATCCGAAAGCGGGGAAAACATATGCGCAAGCTTATGGAGATATTGCCTTGAGTCATAAAGCGGAAGAACTGTATTGTAAAGGATATTATTCTGAAGCCGCTAGGCTTTTGAGTTATTTGAGAAGTGGGGCTGAGGGTGAGGATAGGGATTTGCATACAAGGCTGATAGCAAGGGCCTATTTTAAAGCAGGTAGTAACGAAAATGCGCTTTATTGGTACAAGCAGTATTTTAATGCAAACGATTCATTGAGTAAGAACACCACCATTTATATTGATCAAAATTGTGAGAGTTGCGGACAATTGCTTAAAAATGAGAGGTATTTTTTTAGCATGCTCAAAGAAAAAGGGCAATTAGATATAGACCGTTTTTATTACGCACAAGTAAAGCTCAATCTTTCAGGTAAACTGATTGAGGCAAGCCGATTGATCAACAACACTACAATTGTTTATCAAGGTTGCGAAGAAGAAGAGCCTTGTTTGTCTTTTGAAAAGACGTACCATCTTAGCAAACTCACATCTTTAGGCATCAATACCAGTACTTCTTCAGAATACAGTCCTATGTATTTTGAGAATGATACGCTTATTTTTGCCTCAGATAGAAACCCACAAAAAAACAAAAGAGAAGAAGTAAATGGCGAGGACAGAAGCACCTTTGATTTGTACCAACAGCGCATGAATAAAAACGATGTATTTGGTTTTCATCCGGGTGTATCGGTAGAACATGCAGATTCTGTATCGCTCCCAAGCCGTTTTTTCTCGTTTAATAGAGATGTTTACTACAATGAAGGACCTATTGCCTTTTATCCTGGCACTAAAGAAAAGTTTATTTTTACTGGGAATTATTTTACCAACAGCGATGCACTAAAAGGCAGTAAAGCTTTTGATGCAGACCGTATCAACACACTAAAACTATTTACAGCCGAGTGGTCTTCTAGTGATTCTACTTGGAAAGTGACCCCAATCCTTTTTGAAGGTACCCATGACAATTTATTCAATAGTGAGTTGTACAGTGTAGCGCATCCCTCTTTTAATGAAGATGGTACTACTTTATATTTTTCTTCTAATGTACCTATGCCAGGCTCAGACGATAAAAGAGGCAGTTATGGCAACTCAGATATATTTAGAAGTACATTTGATCCGAATACAGGAAAACTCGGAACGCCCGAAAATTTAGGCAGTACAATCAACTCAGAGGGGAATGAGCTTTTTCCTTACCTGTACACTACGGACGATACCCAAGAAACAAGGCTTTATTTCTCATCAAATTTTCATGAAGAAGAGGCACAGGGGCAGCTAGATATTTACTACGCAGGGCTTTGCGATGGAATTTTTAGGGCCAGAGAAAATATGGGCACGCCAATTAATTCTCCTAAGGACGACTTCGGGATAGTGCTCAACAAGCAAGGAACAGCAGGGTATTTATCATCAGATAGAGAAGGTAGTGACGATATTTATAAGTTTAGAGAGCTTAAAATATTGATTACCGTTTTTGATAAAGCAATTAATGAAACCGTTTCTGAAGCCAGTATAGATTTTATTCCGGAAGTAGGGCAGTTTGATCCTGAAAGAATGCCAGAGGGAGGTACTAAGATTTACAGAAAGTTCGATTTGAACAGCAATTATAAAGTTGCCGTAGAACCTGACAGCGAAATTTACTTTATGCCTGACCATAAGGAAATAACCACTTCAATAAATATTTTTGATGAATATGGCATCTACAGAGATACGATTTATTTGTACAGAAAGCCTAAAGTAAAAATGATCATGATGGCCAATGTAAAAAGTTGGCAGCAGGTATTTGTGGCTTTTGACAAAAATACAGGTACTCTAGGCACAGAGGATTCTATTAAAGGTACCAGCGATTTTAGCTTACTGTATGAATTTGGCTATGATAAAACCAAAGGCCAGAATTTCTTGCAAAATACAGAAGATGGTACCTTTACCTACTTAAGTGCCCCGAAACTCTTCACTTTAAATAATTTAGAAGTTGCTGAAAAGCAGGCAGAACTCAAGCAATTTTTTGTTGGGAATAAAATTCTGGTGCCAGATTCTGTGCAATCAAACAATGTTGCCATGACAAACCCAATCGTTATCAGGAATATCCGGTATGGGTTTGATTCTGAAAAATTTTCTGAGGAGGATGCTGAAAATATAGATCCAAACATTCAATTTAGAAGAATGGCTGGAGTATTAAAGGATTACCTGCATCTCAACGCCAAAATAAGTTCGCATACGGATGAGTGCCCTCTTGCGCCTTATGAATATAATAACATGGAACTTTCTGGTAAGAGAAATAACTCAGCTGTGGAAGGACTGCTTAAGTATTATACCGGCATGGATACCACTAGATTGGTTAAATGCAATTACGATGGGAGCTATCCTGTAGATAAGTCCCTGAAAAATTATAGTAAAAACTCTAGAGGGCAAAATTGCGCCAACCAGTATAATCGAAGAACGGAGTTTAAGCTACTTTACGAGAATAGAAACAAATACATGCAAGATTGCGATTGTAAAGATGAATCTATGATTCGTGTTAGGATTCCAAAAGAAGAAAATACCTCTACAAGAACAAATGATTCTGCTACTCAGGGAGGTAGGTAAGCATACTCAAACGCTCTTCAGGGAAAATCTCATTGGCCAAATCAATAATATCCTGTGCTGTAACTGCATGTATTTTATCTAGTACTTCATTTAAGGTTTCTACCCTACCGAGGTCTAGAATGCTCTTGCCCATCATAAGCATAAAACCTAGGTTACTTTCTTCGCTCATGGCCAATTGCCCAACCAATTGTTGTTTAGCTTGATGAAGTTGCATGCTGCCCAAAGGCGTTTCGCGGAGTTTTTTGAGTTCCTTCAATAATAGTTTTACGCAACGCTCTAAGGTCTTACGTTCAGTGGCAAAGTTTACCAAGAAGAGGCCTGTATCTTGATAAGCCGTTACCGAAGCGTCTATACCATAGACAAAACCGTATTTTTCCCTTATCCCTAGATTGAGTCGAGAGTTCATGCCCGGGCCACCTAGCAAATTAACCAATAAAAAAAAGGGGATTCTGTTAGGGTCATGTATAGAAAATGAAGTAGTACCTACAATGCAGTGCGCCTGACTTATGGGCTTATTACTTATAATTTGTCGGGGTGCAAAACTTTCAAAAGGCTTCCTTTTTCGCTTAGATTGGTAAGTGGGAATGTCAGATAAATACTTTTGAGCAATTTTTGCCACTTTGCTAAAAGGCAAAGCACTTACAGAAGAAAAAATTACCTGATCGGTGTTGAGGTTCTCCTTAATAAACTGCTGAAAATCTTCTTGTGAAAAGCTTTTTACACTTTCAGGCGTGCCTAAGATATTATAACCAAGTGAGTGGTCTTGGAATATCACCTCGTCAAACTCATCTTGTATGGCATCTGCAGGATCATCTTTGTACATAGACATCTCCTCTAAAATTACCCCGCGTTCTTTTTTTATCTCACGCTCAGGAAAAATTGAGTTAAAGG
>Ga0207419_1002503_pt1 | contig 12052 bp, 13 predicted proteins | sample ElkSloMetagenome_4_FD_184723 | JGI IMG/M metagenome (GOLD analysis project Ga0207419, IMG submission 184723) | Hot spring microbial communities from Elkhorn Slough, Monterey Bay, USA - MD2A (version 2) | ecosystem: Environmental > Aquatic > Marine > Intertidal zone > Estuary: Microbial mat ... | reverse complement strand
GAAACCATTTCTTACGGCGAGCGTTTTGGTATTCCTACTCCCGTGAAAAAGTCTTCTCCTTACAGTATTGACCGCAATCTCCTCGGTCGCAGTATCGAAGCCGGCCCCCTTGAAGACCCGATGACCGAGCCTTTAGAAGAAGTCTTTGCCATGACGAAGGCGATCGCGGATACTCCCGATGAGCCAGAATATGTGGAGATTGGCTTTGAAAAAGGGGTTCCCGTTTCTCTTAATGGTAAAGCGTTGGCTCCGGTGGCTTTAATTGAAGAATTAAACGAAATTGTCGGTAAACACGGCTATGGTCGCATCGACATGATCGAAAACCGGGTGGTGGGGATCAAGTCCCGCGAAATCTACGAAGCTCCGGCTTTACTGGTTTTAGTCCACGCTCACCGCGACCTCGAAAGCCTCACTCTAACTGCGGATGTGACGCAATACAAGCGGGGTTTAGAGGATACCTACAGCCATTTGATTTATCAAGGGTTGTGGTACAGCCCCCTCAAAGATGCCCTCGATGCTTTTATCGATCAAACCCAAGAGCGCGTAAGCGGCGTTGTGCGGGTTAAGCTGTTCAAGGGCAATGCGACGATTGTGGGTCGCAGGTCAGATAAGTCGATTTACAGCCCCGATTTAGCGACTTATAGCTCTGATGACCAGTTCGATCATAAAGCGGCAGAAGGCTTTATTTATGTGTGGGGTCTTCCGACTCGCGTTTGGTCGGAGAAAACCCGCAATGGCTAGGATTTAGCCTGATTTGGTTTTATGGCGATTCCTCCCTCGTTTGAGGGGGGAATTTTTATAAATGACAAATTTAAGCAATCGGTAAAGATTCTACAGCCCGATCGACTTGTGACCCTAAAAAGTCAAGGGTGTTGGTATTATTAAAAACCCAATCGGCTTGGGCAATTTTAGTTTCTAATGCCATCTGACTGCTGAGACGGGCTTGGGCTTGTTTGGGGGTAAGGTCACGATCGCGTTGTTGTAGACGTTGGAGTTGTTGCTCTGGGGTAGCATAAACCACCCAAACCCGATCGACAAGATCGACCATATTAGCTTCAAATAAAAGCGGAATGGTTAAAATAATAACCGCCTCAGTAGACGATCGCGACTCAGTTTCCAAACGCGATCGCACCAGAGGATGAATCTGATTTTCGAGCCAGCGACGCTCTAGGGGATGGCTAAAAACAATCTCGCCTAAACTGTTGCGGTTGAGACGGCCATCGGGTTGTAAAATGGCCTGGCCATAACGCTGGGCGATCGCGTCTAAAATCGGCGATCCTGGTTGGACTGCTTCTCTGGCAAAAATATCAGCATCGAGTACCTGCATCTGATAATGTTGGGCTAAATAATCAGAAACGGTGCTTTTTCCGGTGGCAATTCCCCCGGTTAAACCAATGCGTAATGGTGTTTTTCCGGTCATTTGTGCCAATCCTCTCCCCGCGACAGCTCGCGAAAGTGCTAAAATTAAGGCTTGGAAAACCTCCTCAAGGGCTTGGTTTTGCCATTTCTTGGGGTTGTCCTCAAAATTTTAAAGTAATTGAGAATATTGAACTGTGAGCGCTAATCAAATCATAGAAATTGTCTGGACTTTATCGGCTGTGTTTTTAATTGTTTTAGTCTTGCTCCACAGCCCCAAAGGAGACGGCCTCGGCGGCATTGGGGGTCAATCCCAACTGTTTACCAGTGCCAAAAGTGCTGAAAAAACCCTCAATCGCATTACCTGGACATTGAGCATTACTTTTATTGCCTTGACGATTGTTTTAAGTGCTGGGTTGCTCTAAAGCCGAGTAGCGCTCTTTTGGGGGACAGTGGCTCATGGTAAACAAGCGCGATCGCGGTTGGGTTTGGGGCATGGCGATCGCGACTTTTCTGTTCATTTTCATCGCCCTCCCCGGCAAAGGGCAAAACCCAGAAATCCCCCTACCTCCCCTCAAAAATCATCCCCTGCCCCCGCTTTTGGCCCAGTGGCCCATTAATGCCGAAGCGGGGGATTATTTTGAGAATATTCAACCCACGGCGGCGGGTTACTTGCTGTGGTCGCAGTTTCCCGTCAAGGTGTATATTGACCGAGATAAAACCGAATGTCAGGATCGCTTCAGGGATTGGTTAAATGCCATTCTCGCCGCCGTTGACGCTTGGGATGACTATTTTCCCTTGAAAGTAATTTCTGACCCGGAAAACGCCAATATTATCTGGCAATGTCAGCGACCGACACTGCGAGTCCGGCGCGATCGCGACGCTTTAATCATTCCGGTCGCACGGAATGCCGAAGCCCGCTATCAAATCTACAGCGAGTCTCCCGAATCCCCTGCACTTGGGCATCGCATCTGGATTCAACTCAGCCCCCATCAAAGCGCCGCCGATACCCAAGCCACAGCCCGTCACGAACTCGGTCACGGACTCGGCATTTGGGGTCATAGCTCAGTCGAGACTGATGTGATGTATGGCCGGCAAACCCGCCAGAATCCCGTGATTTCCGAGCGCGATCTCAACACCCTCAAGCGAATTTACCAACAGCCCACCCGCTTAAATCATGCCCAAAACTGAGTTTCGCGATCGCGTCTCCCCAATCCAAAACTCAGTTTTTACCCGAACTAACGTTAAGGTTACATCCCCGGAATATTTAAACCACTGGTTAATTCTTCCATACGCTCGCGCATCACTTGGGTAGATTGCTCATAAGCATTTTTCATGGCCGTTTCCACCTGGGTTGAAAGAGCCGCCGCGTCTTGTTGTAACGCTTCTGGCGAAATTTCAACGCGACGGGGTTCTTGATTACCACTCATTACCACTGTGACCGAGCCATCTTCATTTTTACCCTCAATTTCCATTTGCTCTAGCTCCATTTGCAGGGCTTGAGCGCCTTGTTGAACTTGCTGTGCTTTTTTGAAAGCATCAGCCAGTTCCTTCATTTTGCCTAAACCCAGCCCGAATCCTTTTCCTTGAGTCATTGTTTGTTTTTAAACTGTCTGCAATGTTAATGATTAACAAGGGATAGCCCCTTGAGATAGAAGTCTAAAAGACCCGCATTGGTTTGAATCAACGCGAGGCTTAGAACTCCCCTAATAGTTTAACTTCTGGCTGGAGAGATAGAGACCAGTGTCGCTCAACTTGTTCCTGAACATAGTGAATTAAGTTAAAAATATCCACCGCTTTGGCTCCACCGCAATTAAGAATAAAGTTGGCGTGACGGTGAGCCACTTGTGCGCCGCCAATTTGATACCCCTTGAGGCCAATTTGTTCGATTAGCCAGCCGGCCGCGTTGCTTTGGGGGTTGCGGAAAACGCTGCCACAACTGGGGAGGTGATAGGGTTGTGAGGTTTTGCGTTGTTGTAAGTTTTGGGTGGTTGCGGCCATGACTTGCGATCGCGTCGAGTCCGGTTGGAGTTTAAAAGTGGCTTGCAAGACCAAGCGATCGCTACCCTGTAAAGCCGAAGTGCGATATCGATAATCGAAATCCTTGGCTTCTAGCTGTTCGATCGTACCATCGGGCAATAAAACCAAAGCATTTACCAACACATCCGCCAAACAACGAGCGTGAGCGCCAGCGTTCATCACCACACTTCCCCCAACGGTTCCCGGAATCCCCACTGCCCATTCTAAACCCCGCCAACCCCGTTTCGCCGCTTGCCAAGCCAAACGCGCGATCGGTTCTCCGGCCCCGGCAGTAATATAGCCACTTTCAGCATCAAATTCCCGGTGACGTAGATGCCGCGTGCTAATCACTAAACCGGGAATGCCGCGATCGCACACCAACAAATTAGAACCCGCCCCTAAGTGGGTCATGGGTAAACCTCGCGCTTTTGCCCAATCAAAGCTTTCTAACACTTCTTCCCAACGACGAGGCGCAACATACCATTGAGCCGGCCCGCCTACGCGAAAGGAGGTGTAATGAGCCAGGGGAACTTCTGGGCTAATTGTGCAGTCAGTTCCCGGTAGATGAACCGGAGTCGGGGTTAGCGATCGCTGGGAACCATAATAAATTAAACGCTCACTCTGGGGGAGATTAGAAGACAGGGTCATAGGATTAAGGGTGAATTGGGCAAAGTGGCAACAAAAGCACCAAGACAATTGAGCAAATCAAGCATTTACAAATGAGTTGCTATTTTGTTGGAACTGTCTTTATATCTCAAAGGGCTGCATGATAATATTCAACCATCTGAGGAATGATTTGGTTTAAATTTCCAGCACCCAAAAATAGCGCGAGATCGCCTGACTGGAGGATTTGAGGTAAAAACGCCGTCAGAGCCTTGAAATTCGGCTGATAATGCACATTAGAGTGATTGGCGGCTATTTTCTCCGCTAAAATTTGACCGCTTACTTGGCCCAAATCCGGTTCACCTGCACTGTAAATGTCGGTAATGACGACAACATCGGCCTGTCCAAAAGAGCGGGCAAAGTCGTCTAAAAAGGCATGAGTCCGACTGTAGCGATGGGGTTGAAAGACCGCGACTAACCGTTGAGACGGTTCGAGGCGCAATCGGGCGGCGCTCAAAGTGGCTTGTAACTCGCTGGGGTGATGAGCATAATCATCAAAAAAGAGAATGCCGTTGCCTTCACCGTGAAATTCAAAGCGTCGTTTGGCTCCTTCAAAGGTCGCGATCGCCTCGGCCATTACGGCAAAATCGAGGCCCAGTTGGCGACCCACCGCGATCGCAGCCAAGGCATTACTGAGGTTATGTTGTCCGAGTAGCGGCAAATTCAGAGTCCCTAACGGTTGCCCTTTTTCCCAAATTTGCGCTTGGGTTCCTTGTGCGCCGTACTGAATCTCAGTGGCGGTATAGTCGGGGTTGTGGTTAGGGTCGAGGCCATAAGTAATTTGAGGTTGGAGACAACCGCGCACCAGATCGCAGTCAATACAGCCAATCAGGGTTTGACATTGGTCAGCAAAAACGCCAAATGTGGCGATCACTTCTTCGACGGTTTGGTAATGATCGGGGTGATCGAGTTCAATATTGGTGACAATGCCGATTTGGGGCGCGAGTTTAATTAAAGAGCCATCAGATTCGTCAGCTTCTGCGACCAACAGTTGGCTTTGACCCAAGCGAGCATTGCCCCCTAGGGCATTGACTTCGCCCCCGACTACCACCGTCGGGTCTAAGCCCGCTTGCACCAGCATATAGCCAATTAAGCTACTGGTGGTGGTTTTGCCGTGGGTTCCCGCCACCGCGACGCTTTGAGACTCGCGAATTAAGGCCGCGAGAACATCTGAACGGTGAAAAATAGGGCAGCCCCGACTTTGAGCCGCTTGGTACTCTGTATTGCTGGTTTGAATCGCCGTCGAACAGATGACTTGGGGCAGGGTCAACGGCTCAACTTGTGCCGTTAAGGTTCCCGGTTGGGCGGCCAGGGTTACCGCTTCACCAACCCAACGTTGTTGGCTGGGGATCGTCGTGGCGCGATCGCCTTCTTGGAAAAATTCTAAATTGCTGGCTTGTTGCGAGCTAAAAATATGAGCGCCCACGGCTTGTAGCCGTTGCGTTATATGAGTGGCTCGCAAATCCGAACCCGATACAGGGATTTGCCGCTTGGCCAAAACATAAGCTAAAGCTGACATCCCGATTCCACCGATCCCGATGAAATGGAAAGGTTGACCGCAAAAATCAACAGATTTCGACATTAAGACTCCTTAGTACACCACACACCACACCAAAAATATGCCGTCAATAATCACGCGTTATAATATCAGGAATTGATTTTTGAAGATATACTTAATCAAAAATTCCTATCCTTGCGCTGAGATTAGTTATACATCAGATTATCGATTTAGCGCTGATTCTGGCATTTCTATTAGGTTGAAACGATTTTCCAAATTTGAGCAAGTTTATCTTAGCAATCTGCTCTACCTTACGGTATCGACGGGGACAAATCCGTATCAAACCAACATTTTTTCAACATCTGAAAGCCCGGTCAAGCGGAGATCGCATCGGTTAAGCGTGGGGAGAGGGTCGAACAAGTTTTATGGCTAAACTGCACCGAGTCGGGATTTTTGGGGGAACTTTCGATCCCGTCCATCAAGGTCACGAACACTTGGCCCGACAAGCGGCTGATCATGGCCAGCTCGATGTGGTGATTTGGCTGCCGACTCGCGCTCCTTCCCACAAAAAACAGATTGTTGCGTCTTATGAAGATCGCTGTGCCATGGTCGAAACCGCGATCGCGACAACTCCCCACTTCAAGTTAATGCGCTTACCGCCCACCCCAACCAGTTATGGTATCGATCTCTGGCAAACGGTACACCAACACTATCCCCACAGTCAGTATTACTGGCTACTGGGGTGGGATAGTTTCGCGAGTCTGCCTTATTGGTATCAACGGCAAGCCTTGATCCCCAAAGTCACTTGGTTAGTAGCGCCCCGTTGCGATCCCCCCTCCCCCTCCTCCTCACAAGTTTTCGAGCAATTGCACCAGCAAAACCTGAAGCTGCGCTGGCAGTTATTACCCATCACACCTCAGACCCTTTCGGCCACGGCGATTCGCCAAGCTTATCAAGCTCAACGGAATCCCCAGGGCGTAAGCACCGCCGTCAAAGCCTATATTCGCGATCGCGGCTTGTATCAGCCCTAAAATTTCCGTTACGATCTTAGGCCGATTTTTCCTTTACCCGGTTTGAACCGCCAAGATCGTGCCCCCTTTACAAAATTTTGTCAGGACGACTACAGAAGTTAACTCGAAATTGGTTCGACTTTACGATATGATTTTGAGTATTAAAATAATTGGAATTTTATTTAGCTGTACAAGTATAGAGGGCAAGACGCAGTGATTAGAGTAGCGATCAATGGGTTTGGACGCATCGGACGGAATTTTTTACGATGCTGGCTTGGCCGTGAAGACAGCCAACTCGAAGTAGTTGGTATTAATGATACTTCCGACCCCAGAACCAATGCCCACTTACTCAGATACGATTCGATGCTTGGCATTCTCGATGCTGACATCAAGGCTGATGAAAACTCCCTAAACGTTAACGGCAAAACGATCAAGTGTGTCTCTGACCGCAATCCCTTAAACTTGCCCTGGGATGCTTGGGGAGTTGACTTAGTAGTAGAATCGACCGGTGTTTTCGTCACCGAAGAAGGCGCATCCAAGCATTTAGCCGCCGGGGCCAAACAAGTGCTGATCACCGCACCGGGTAAGGGGGGTCATATCGGTACTTACGTTATGGGCGTAAACCACCAAGACTACAAACACGGGGAATACAAAGTGGTGAGCAACGCCAGTTGTACCACCAACTGTTTAGCCCCCATCGTCAAAGTGCTGCATGATAACTTCGGCATTATCAAAGGCACCATGACCACCACCCACAGTTACACCGGGGATCAACGGATTCTCGATGCGAGTCACCGCGATCTGCGTCGGGCGCGGGCCGCAGCGATTAACATTGTTCCCACTAGCACAGGTGCAGCGAAAGCCGTTTCTTTAGTGTTACCGGAATTACAAGGAAAGCTCAACGGTATTGCTTTGCGCGTTCCCACTCCGAATGTATCCGTTGTGGATTTCGTGGCTCAAATTGAGAAAAGCGCGATTACCGAACAAGTGAATGATGCGTTGCAACACGCGGCCCAAGGCCCGTTAAAAGGCATTTTAGGTTTCAATGAGTTGCCTTTGGTTTCCTGTGACTTCCGTAAAACCAATGCTTCTTCCATTGCTGATGGGACTTTAACCATGGTGATGGGTGGCGATCTGGTGAAAGTGGTGGCTTGGTACGATAACGAATGGGGTTATTCTCAACGGGTTGTCGATCTCGCAGAATTAGTGGCGCAGAAGTGGCCGTCCTAAGCCATTAAACCCATTTTTCCAATTCAAAAACCAGGGATAAGGTGTCAAAACCGCCCTGGTTTTGTGCTTTAAAAATGTTGAAAGCCCGATTGTTGGGATAGGGTTTGCCAATCATCGCCGGTTTGGAGTTGTACGGCGCGATCGCCCGCGATCGTTCCCACAATCGCTGCATTTCCCCCGATCTGTTGCACCAACTCGGCAGCCATATCCGGGGGCAAACACAGCAATAATTCAAAGTCTTCGCCGCCATATAACGCCCAATCTAAGGCTCTTTCTACCCCAACCCAGGATCGCAACTCTGGGGCAATGGGAATCGCTTCAGCCTTCAGACTTGCCCCTACGTTACTTTCGCGACACACTTGTATCACTGCATCGGCTAACCCGTCGCTACTGTCCATTCCCGCGCAACCCTGCTGTCCTAAAAGGGCGTATAACGGCGCTAAAACGTCTAAACGAGGTCGGGGTCGTTGATGAGCGTCGATCAGGGTTTGACGCTGCTCAGGAGTCAAATCCTGGGGGATTTCGTCTTGTAGCAACAGTTCGAGTCCGGCGCGGGCGCTCCCGTGATCCCCCGTGACCACAATGGCATTACCGGGGGAAGCGGTATGACGACGAATGGCTCTTTGGGGAGCGACTTGACCAAAGGCAGTGATGGCCAAACTCACCACGGGAGAGCGACAGACATCCCCCCCGACAATGGCGGTTTGGTAAGTCGAGGTGCAAGCCGTTAAGCCTTGGTAGAGGCGATCGAGCCAATCGAGAGAAACTTCCCCATGCAGGCTCAAACCCACGGTTAGACCCACCGGAGTTGCCCCCATTGCTGCTAAATCCGAGAGATTGGCGGCCACGGCTCGCCAACCGATGTCTTCTGGGGCGGTGGTGCGATCGCTAAAGTGGATATTTTCGACTAAAACATCGGTGGTCACCACCAAGGATTCTGAGGATTTTAAAGCTAAAATTGCCCCATCGTCGCCAATCACATCTGAGGGACAAAAGGCTTTTAGTTTTTGTAAGACTCCTTGTTCGCCTACATCCCGCACTAAGGTCATTATTGCGGTTGTACGAGGTTATCTAAACCTGCCGTGGTTTTGGCCGAAATCACGCGATCGCCCGGTTTGATGTTTTCTAAGATTTCTTGACCTTCGACGATATAACCCAAGACTGAGTAGCGGCCATCGAGTAAATTAAAGCCGGGGGGCGTAAGTTCGCTGTCGAATAAGAAGAAGAAGATTTGCGACGAACCGCCGTTCACATCCCCTTGAGGACGAGCTAGGGCAACCGTACCATAAGCCGAGAAAGGTAGGGCGAGGGGTTCGAGGTATAAACCCAAGTCTTCGAGGGTGATGCCATAAATTGGCTCATCATCCCCTTGAAGCAGCAATTCTAAAGGAATGGCGCGGTATTCTCCGGTTTCCGGGTCAATGAACCCATCTTCGGGGCCCGGCGGATCGCCCACTTGCAATACATAATCTTGACTGGGTAAAAACTCTAAGCCTTCATAAAAACCCCGTTCGACTAAATCGACGAAGTTCCCAGCATTCACGGGGGCGCTGTAGCCATCGGCCACAATGGTTACATCCCCTTGGGTGGTTTTCATTTCCACCACGGCGCGACCTTTGAGTTGGGGGAGATCGGCGTATTCTTCAGGAACTTCAAAAGGAAAGCCCACCACCATCAGTTCCTCTAATTCTGTCACCCAATTGAGGAGTTGGCGGCGTTGCATCCACACTTTTTCTTTTTCTTGCTCCTCGGTCAGAGAACGCAGTTTTTCGACTCCGGCGCTGAGTTGCGCGATTAAGTCTTGAGCTTGGGTTTGTTTGGCGGGGGGAATGCTGGCGAGGAGTTTTTCATCCCCATAAGTTAGGACTCGTTTGGCGGTTTTGACATCCCGTTCGATCGCACTCCAGCGCTTACCCCGGAGTTGGTTGGAAATATCTTCGAGACTTTCTTGTAAATTGCGAATGCTGTCATTGTCGATGGGAAGGGCGTAGCGCAAAATTGAAGTCGGGTCGGTGATGGCGTTACCTTGAGCCAGTTGGCTGTCGCGGGTTCGGGTTGGGGTCGTATCGCGATCGCCCCCCCACCAAGCACCACTCAAGGGAATCGATAAAGGAATCAACAGTAAGGCAATTAAAGTGGTTTTCCAGAAGCGCTGTCTGAGAGCAGACCAAGGGTTTTTTGCAGCTTTCATAAAAAATGATGTTTACAATCGTCAAAACGCGAACACCGTAACCGCTAAGGTCAAGGTTTCGGCACAAGGCCAAGGATTGGCTCTTTTAATCTTGCCATCTTTTGGGGCGGGTACGAGAGAGAACCGCAATCAGAGGTAAAATGTTCCTGATTGTTTTTGGCAGATGCGCGATTTCCATGATTTCAAGTAACGATTTTAGAACGGGTGTCACCCTCAATTTAGATGGTTCGGTGTGGTGAGTGGTGGAATTCCTCCACGTTAAGCCGGGTAAAGGCTCGGCGTTTGTTCGCACCAAGTTAAAAAATGTACAAACCGGAAACACGGTAGAACGTACTTTTCGGGCGGGGGAGACGGTTCCCCAAGCTATTTTAGAAAAGCGAACGATGCAGCATACCTATAAAGAAGGCGATCAGTTCGTGTTTATGGATATGGAAACCTACGAAGAAACCCGTTTGACCGATGACCAAATCGGTACATCCGTAAAATATATTAAAGAAGGGATGGAAGTGAATGTGGTGCAGTGGGAAACCCAAATTCTGGAAGTAGAACTGCCTAATTCTGTGGTGTTAGAAATTACCGAAACCGATCCAGGGGTGAAAGGCGACACTGCTACCGGGGGAACGAAACCCGCGATCGTCGAAACGGGCGCACAAGTGATGGTACCTTTGTTTATTTCTATAGGCGAACGCATTAAAATTGACACCCGTAATGATACTTATTTGGGTCGAGAAAATTAATGTCTGCTTTTCTTTGTTCAAACCACAGAAACGGGATAGACGATTAGTGCCTATAGATATTACTCAGTTACGGGAACTGTTAGACGCGATCGCGCAAACGGATATTGCGGAACTGACTTTAAAAAGTGATGATTTTGAACTGACCGTCAAAAAGGGTGGGGCTGCCATGGCCCCAGTTCCACCGACGGTAGCGGCTCCAGAAGCCGTGAGTCTGCCACCCACGGCGGTGGCTCCTGTGACATCACCGCCTCCCGATGTTGCCGCTACCCCCCCGGTCAGCGATGACAAGGCTGTTGAAATTACCTCGCCGATGGTCGGAACCTTTTATCGCTCGCCCGCCCCAGATGAGCCGCCTTTTGTCGATGCGGGCGATCGCGTCCAAATCGGTCAGACAGTTTGTATTATCGAAGCCATGAAGCTGATGAATGAAATTGAAGCCGAAGTCGCCGGACAAGTGTTAGAGGTTTTAGTAGAAAATGGTCAGCCTGTGGAGTACGGACAACCTTTGATGCGCGTCCAAACGGCTTAAACTACTCAACCGCCGCGTTATCCCTGCCAACCTGGGCTGAGGCAGTGACGAGCAAGAGTCAAAGAAGAATGTGCGAGTATAACGCGGCTTAAAGGGGAAAATCGGCTTCAAAGCTACTGCGGGTCATGGGTTGGTCGAGGATTAAGCCTTCACCCCCTAAAACGTCGAGCAGATTGCCGTCGATTTCTAACCACACTTGGGTATCGGGATTAATGCTGGTTGCGGTATAAATGACCTGGGCTAATCGTCCCGTCATCGACATAGAACCGCCGCCAAACTGAAATTCCTCGGATAAGTTGACGTAAACGCCATTTTCCCTTTCGGTTACACCGAGGAGTTGGGTTCCTTCCGGGATTTCGCTGACAAAGTTGTTGCTTTGGGGGCCCGATACTAATTGCTCAAACGCGACTTCTAGAGATTGTTGGGAAGTTTCAGCCTCTTTGGTTTCCATTTCAACCGGGGCCGGCACTAGCTCAATTGTGTTGGCTTTTGCGTCAAGCCAGTAGACTGCGGCAGTTTGGGTGTCGGGTTCAGAGGTGGCGTTGAGGTCTTGTGAGGGAGAAGCGGGTTCTGTGGGGGAAGCGGTGACTTCTGGAGAGGGGGCAACTTCTGGCGTTCGGGCGGCGCGATTACAACTTACTAAACTAGCGGCCAAGATTAAACCCATTGACCAACAAAGCGGTCGCGATCGCCAAAATTTAGACATATTCATATTAGCGTTCCTCAAAGTGAAAAAAAGTATTTTGTATTACAAACTACAAGGAATGGATTGTCCATTCCCTACAGTTGTTTAGATTATCCAGCACCTTCGAGAGTTCC
>Ga0207419_1002501_pt1 | contig 12062 bp, 13 predicted proteins | sample ElkSloMetagenome_4_FD_184723 | JGI IMG/M metagenome (GOLD analysis project Ga0207419, IMG submission 184723) | Hot spring microbial communities from Elkhorn Slough, Monterey Bay, USA - MD2A (version 2) | ecosystem: Environmental > Aquatic > Marine > Intertidal zone > Estuary: Microbial mat ... | reverse complement strand
CTTTGAAATGATAGATCTTCTGGGAAATGTAGTAATGACGGGGCAATTAGACTTAGAAAGAACAGTTCTCAATATTTCGGCGCTTTCTTCAGGTCAGTATATTTTGCTTGTAATAGGGCATAATTCGGAAATTTTAGAGTCTATTCGAATACAGAAGAATTGATATCCAAGTCTTCTATCCAGGTAATCTTTGGCTTTGAGTTATTTTTTTTGGCATCTTTAGCTCAGCCAATTGTTGCCAATTATGAAAAAAATTCTGCTGCTTCTTATCGGGACTATTCTCCCTTTTTACTCCTTTTCCGAACACATTATTGGTGGAGACTTCACCGTTCAGCACGTAGAGGGCAATACCTTTCAGGCTATTCTGACTCTTTATCGCGACTGTGCTTCTGGCGGTGCTCCCTTCGACCCAACTGTAGATGTAACTGTTTTTGACAACGTAACGAATGAACAGGTATCTGAATTAAATTTCACATTTGTAAGTTTTGATGCCGTTGAAGCAGAATTGGGTAATTCTTGTTTTACCCCTGACATTTGCATGGAGATTGGTACTTATGAAACAGAATTTACACTAGACGATAACCCGAATGGCTACTATCTATCTAAGGAGCGGTGCTGTAGAAATGATTTATCTATTAATCTATTCGGAACCTTTTTAGGTTTTGTATTCACACTTGACGTTCCCGACCCTGCACTGGAAAACTCAAGTCCCACATTCGGTGAATTTCCTACGGAAGCATTTTTTTGTGTAAATGGTGAAACCCAAATTGACTTTGGAGCAACTGATATTGATGGAGATTCCCTTGTATATAGCTTCACTGAGCCGCTGAATGGAGCTTCTACCTTTGCCAATCCCAATCCGGGTATTGCCAGTTCAAAGCCATACTCGGTTGCTGAATGGGCTCCCGGATACGGCACCGATGATCAGGTCGGTGGCCCAAACCCAATGACCATCAATCCTGAAACGGGGCTGATTATAGCACAGCCAGATATGATCGGGATTTTTACCATTGCCGTTAAGGTTGAAGAATACAGGGATGGAGTAAAAATCGGAGAAATCAGAAGGGAAATTCAGCTGGCCAGTTCGGTTTGTGCAATCGATCTTCCTTCTGTGATATCCACACCAAATGACGACACCATTTTTGATGTGCTCGCCAATACAGAAATATGTTTTGACATTACGGCAACAGATCCGAATGAAGGGGATACCCTTTTTATTTTTGCCGAAGGAGAACTCTTTGACGGGAGCGTTACACCACAAGCCTTTTTTCCACCCAATGATAGTATCTCAGAAGTTACACAAACTTTTTGCTGGTCGCCGATTTGCTCAAACTTGAGCGAAGAGCCTTACTTAGTGAGCATATCTGCGTTTAGTGTTGGCTGCTCGCCAGACACGCTTATTACAACGCAAGATCTGTATTTTAATGTTTTTGTAGAACCCGACGAACCAACTGAGTATGTGGGGCCAGCTGGTGGATATATTATTGATCTTTACAATCCGGCCACTCATTCATTTAATATAGAATTTGAAGATCCTAATGAAGCAGATTCCCTTACTGTTCTAGATGTTCAATCAGAGATCTTTGATTTTGATAATGTGGAACCTATCCTTCCTGAAACAGATCAGGGTCAGCTCAATCTGCCACTTACCTGGAATGTAATTTGTGAAGATGTTCGCGATGAACCCTACTTAATTGATTTTGTACTGGTCACAAGAAATTGCGATGTTTTAGATACAACGGTATTTTCTATTCCAATAACTGTTATTGTTCAACCCAATGAACCAACCCAGTTTGTGCAGCCTCCGCAAGAAGTGTTTTTTGAATTTTATTCAAACGACTCTCTCATCATTCCTGTTTCCGTAGCAGATGGCAATTTCTTTGATACCCTCGTGGTAAGTGCTGAATCTAAGATCTTTAATTTACCAGGGAACCCGGCAATATTTAATACGCTAGAGGGAAATTCGCTTGTTGAAGGCAATCTTACGTGGATACCAGATTGCGAAGATGTGAGAGATGAGCCCTATCAGGTAATTTTCACTGCGACAGCTAACTCATGCAAAACGGATGATGTTGTTCAGTACCCTGTAGATATTTTTCTGACCTTACCTCCTGAAAACCAAGCTACGATTAACATCCCTGCAGATGGTACGACTATAACGCACTTCATTGGAGAAGATCAGATTGAGATAATCGTTACAGGTACTGATCCTGACCCCTATGACACCTTATCTCTTGAAATAGCCGGCAATATTCTGAGTGATCCAATAAGTTTACCAATCTTTGAAACAGCCGGAATTCTGGAAAATATTTTTGGTGAATTTTTCTGGGCTCCCAATTGCGGCGACGTAAAAGACGATCCATACGATTTGACCTTCGTTTTGAGATCCAGGTCCTGCCAGAAAAATGAAACTGTTGATGTCAATCTGGAAGTATTAGTTACCACACCTACCAAAGGTGAAATTGAGCCTATTCAAAATGTGTTTACGCCAAACGGCGATGGATTAAATGATTTTTGGACTATTGAGAATAAAGATGACCCTTGTCTTTTAGATTTCAAGGCTCAGGTATTTGATCGGTGGGGAAAGGAAGTATACATTACCCGAGATCCTAGTTTTGAGTGGAATGGAGAGTCTATAACGAGTGAAGAATTGCTCGGGGGCACGTATTTCAGAACCATTGAGTACACGTACAAGAGATCCATCCAAAAATATAGTGGAACGGTAGATATTTTAAAGTGATTCGGTTGCGAAACCAATTAAAGATTGGACTCGTAGATATACCGGATCTCATGCTGAAACAGATCAGCAATTAACAAAGAGCGGCTCTGATTAAGGGCCGTTTTTTTTTATTTCTCTACACGTGTCCAAATATCTGTTCGGCCCACCCAGCCCATCGGATCAAGGCTTCCACGTATCTTCAACCGGCCATCTTCGGTTATTTCCATAGAGCAGTAATAGGTTTTTCCCGATTCAGGGTCGTAGACTGTTCCATCTTCCCACTCATCTTCATCAAACACAAAACCTTCTAGAATTTCCATGTTCAAGATAGGATCACCGTTTTTACCGGTCACCGGTTTGCCCGATTCCTGATCATTCGGCTCTTTTAGCCAGGAAATTTTTCCAAAATACTGCTTGCCCTTGCGGTATATCTCTATATGAGACTTTTTTTCAGATGTCTTCCACAGGCCAGTGATATCATCAGCTTGTTGAGCAATAATGCTCAGACTAAAAAGAGAAAAGATCACAGAAAAGACTTGTTGTAAATTCATCAGAGTTTAAAGATAAAAGCATTTACATAGATTTAAAACAAGACATAACTGCCTTAGTTTTTGTATCTTCAATGAACATCAAACATTAAGAATATGGTAAAAAGTTACACCGGCGTTAGAAAAGTGCCTGAAAAAGAAGTGCAGGACTTTCAGGTTAAAGACTTTATGACAAGGAAGCTTATTACGTTCAAACCTGACCAGCCTATCGGTGAAGTAGCCGATATACTCATGAAAAAAAACATTTCCGGAGGACCGGTTTTGGATGAAAACAACAAATTATGCGGTATCATTTCGGAGGGTGACTGCCTAAAAGAATTTCTTAAAGGACAGTATACCAATTCTCTGAACCACGATGGTATTGTAGGCGACCATATGGTAAAGCAAGTACTGACAACAACCCCCGAAACTGCTATACTCGAAATTGCACAGAGATTTTTACAAGAGAAGGTTAGAAGATTTCCCGTTATGGAAGATGGTAAACTGGTGGGACAAATTTCGCAGAGAGATGTTCTCAGTGCCGTAAACAAACTGAAAAAATCTACCTGGTAAAGTACGGTCTAAACGAGAAGCTTAGATTATATCAAAAGCGAAACGATTAATTATGATAGTAAAACTATTATATTCGCTATCTCGTAATCGCTTATGCAAAATAATTTACCCCCCGTACAAATTAAAGTTCACGCCTGCACTTATATCAAAGATCCGGAGAGTAGTGAATTGGGAAAACGAATTATTTCGGGTAGTATTGACCTATTGGATGAAAAAGGTTTTGAAAAGTTTACCTTTAAAAAGCTGGCAGAATCTATTGGATCTACTGAGGCTTCGGTGTACAGGTATTTTGAGAGTAAACATAAATTGCTACTCTATTTAACTTCGTGGTACTGGGCCTGGCTTAAATACAGATTGAGCTTTGAAATTGCCAATATCGTCTCTGCTGAAGAACGCCTGGAGCGCTCAGTAAGACTTCTGACTTCTGAAGTAGATCAGGATGGGAATTTTGAGCATATCAATGAAATAAAACTAAACCGAATTGTGATTGCAGATTCATTCAAATCGTACTTCACCAAAGATGTGGATAAAGAAAACCAGCAAGGGGCTTTTTCTACCTACAAAGAACTGGTCGGTGGAGTAAGCGAAATTGTATTGGAACTTAATCCGGAATACAAATATCCTCACATGCTCGTTTCAACAGCAATAGAAGGAGCTCACCAGCAGCGTTTCTTTATGGAACATCTGCCAAAACTTACTGATCGCGTAAAAGGCGAAGACGCTATATCAAACTTTTATACATCTATTGTTATGAAATCTGCCATAAGCAATTCCTAGTTGCAGGCAAAAAACCCTATTAAACCCACTTCATCAATGCCAGACAAACCCAAAAAAGGTTTTTTTTCTAACCTCAAACAAGATTTTCCGGCGAGTATTGTTGTTTTTCTCGTAGCATTGCCGCTTTGCCTCGGTATAGCACTAGCATCCGGTGCACCTTTATTTTCAGGTATAATCTCAGGTATTATAGGTGGCCTTCTGGTTGGAGTGCTAAGTGGATCTCCACTTGGAGTTAGCGGTCCCGCCGCGGGTCTGGCCATCATAGTTCTAAATGCCATTTCGGATTTAGGCTCGTACGAAATCTTTTTGGTGGCGGTTGTTTTAGCCGGAGTTATTCAATTGGTATTGGGTTATCTCAAAGCCGGCGTTATTGGCTACTACTTCCCGAACTCCGTTATTAAGGGAATGCTGAGTGGGATAGGTATTATCATTTTCTTAAAGCAGATTCCGCATGCTTTAGGTTACGACAAAGACCCTGAAGGCGATTGGGGTTTTTTCCAGGTTGATGGCGAAACAACTTTTACTGAACTGGTAAACAGCATCAATTATATGTCGCCGGGGGCAGTAGTGATCTCTCTGGTATCGCTGGCCATCTTAATACTTTGGGAACAGAGCTTCATGAAAAAGCTTTCTTTTACCAATTTAATTCAGGGGCCCCTTGTGGCAGTTACGGTTTCCATTTTATTGATGCTGGCATTCAAGGGAACAGAATACTTTTACATCAGCTCCGAACACCTCGTAAACATTCCGATAGCCGAGAATTTTGATGAGTTCTTAAATCTATTTACCACACCTGATTTCTCTGCAATAGCAAATAAAGAAGTTCTGATAATTGCCATAACAATGGCCGTTGTAGCCAGTTTGGAAACACTTCTTTGCGTAGAAGCTACAGACAAACTGGATCCTTACAAGCGGGTTACCCCAACCAACCGCGAATTGAAGGCTCAGGGTGTTGGTAACATTCTTTCCGGTCTTATCGGCGGCCTACCCATCACTCAGGTAATCGTTAGAAGTTCAGCCAATATACAAACGGGTGGTGTGTCAAAAGCTTCAGCAGTTATTCATGGCCTTTTGCTATTTGTATCTGTATTGGTAATTCCAAACATTTTGAACTTGATTCCACTCGCCAGTTTGGCCGCTATTCTTTTGGTTGTAGGATATAAGCTGGCAAAACCGGAATTATTTAAAGAAATGTTTCAAGCGGGCTGGGGACAGTTTATTCCGTTCTTGGTTACGGTTGTGGCTATTGTTTTTACTGATCTTCTGGTCGGAATTCTACTGGGCCTTGCCGTGGGTGTATTTCAAATTCTTTACCACAATTACAGAACTCCCTATCATTTTTCTCAAAAGAGGTTTGATACAGATGAACCTGTAACCATAGAGCTTTCTGAGCAAATGAGTTTTCTAAACAAGGCTTCTATTCAGCGCACGCTGAACAAAATTCCCGATGGAGCCCATATTATTTTAGACGCACGCAAAACCAAAAGCGTTCATCCAGACGTTTTGGAAATCGTTCACGATTTTGAGCAAAATGCCAAAACACGTGATATACAAGTAGAATTATTGGGATTCAAGGACGCATTCCACAATTCAGAAAGGCACTTTAACCAGGTAATTAAGGATAGGCGGATTCGGATAAGAAGGAAAAGTGAAGAAACTGACGATGCATAACTGAACTTAATTTTCCAAATTCTGATTCCCCTCAACTGCACAAGTGCGGTATGATTAAACAAATTCATTGTGAGCCAAATCAGCAAACTCCATCTATTTAACGAATCTAGCGTCAATTCGAGTGATCCCGATATGCTTAGTCCGAAGCTTCAGCACAGGAATTAGCTATCGGGATTGTACCTACCTGCTCGGTAGGCAGGTCGAGAATGACTTTTCCAAAAACCTTCACGATACATTTTATCCTTGTCCCTCAGCTAAATGTCGCAGTAGCTGTTGCCATAGCTAGAGTCTCCGCAGAGTAGCTTACGCCACCCATCGGTCGCCAGAGGCTTGCCGACGGCGCAGCGCTAAAGCTTCGGCGATACGCGGTCGGCGCTCGCGGAAAGCCATAAGGCGAAATGCGATTAGCGAAGGCGCAAAGTGATAAAGAAAAGGTAGAATTCTGGATTAATTTATTTGCTGTTTATTAAGAATTTTTCGATTACTGACATGTACCAGGGAAATCAAATTCCAAGTTTTTATTTACCATATGAGCATTTTTAATCTATAATAATTTACAATCCATAGCAGCATTTCTATCTTTCGGCGCAGAGAATAGTTATGCAAATCATACTTCTTACCCTTCTTCAAGTGCAAACACCCCTGAGTCCTGAAGAGGTTGAGCAGCTAATAGGAGAAAATGAGCGACTGAGAGAGCAGGTTTCTGATCAGGTTGACCTGGTGATTTACGGAAGCTTAATCCCGCTGGTTATTGTATTTATTTTTCTGTTCTTCGTAGTTTACAGAAGTAGGAGAGAAGCCACCTTCCGAAAACGGGAATTTGAGCTGGAACTCTCAAAAAGCAGTATGGAAATGCGGGCACTGCGCTCGCAGGTTAATCCACATTTTATTTTCAATTGCCTGGCTTCTATCCAGCACTTTATCTCCAAAAACGATAATAAGCAAGCAGAGTATTATCTGGTTCGCTTTAGCAGATTGATAAGGCAGGTTCTGGAAAACAGCACCCAGAATATGGTCGCCCTGGCTGAAGACCTGGAAGCTTTAGAAATGTATGTGGAAATGGAGAGGCTCAGGCTACAGAATCAATTTGATTTTGACTTGCAAATCGATAAGTCTATTGATTCTGAAGAAGTATTCGTGCCCCCATTGATTATACAACCCCTGGTAGAAAATGCTATTTGGCATGGGGTAGGAGCAGAAGGAGAAAAGGCAGAAATTAAAGTAGAAATTATGCTGGGTGATAAGCATTTGGAATGCATTGTAGAAAACCCTCTTCAGGAAACTGAAAAGAAAAAAGTAAGCTACAAGCGTAAGTCCCTTGGTTTGGTTTTAATTAAAGAGCGTTTGGAGCTCTTAAATGGAATTTATAATACCAATTGCTCTTTAAGCCAGGAGGATGTTGGTTATATTTCGAAAAGAACCAAAATTGAAATACCCATAGAAACGGAATAGCATGCAAACAATCATTGTTGAAGATGACCTGGAGCAGCAGAAATGGCTGGAAGCTGTCTTAAAGGAAGAATTCCCGCATATAAAAATTGTTGACAAGGTTGACTCTGTAACTAGGGCCATTGGAGCTATTCAACGAAAGAATATAGACTTTGCCATAATGGATGTGATGATCAAAGGCGGTACAACCTTTGATGTCCTTGAGCGATTAGACGATATTGATTTTCACATTGTCTTCACTACATCTTTTGAAAACTTTGCCATACGAGCATTCAAGCAGGCAGCTGTAGATTACCTCTTAAAGCCTATTGACAGAAAGGAGTTTGTAACAGCAGTGCAAAAGGCAGAAAACCGCGAAAAGCAACGGAAGCTTACGGAGCAGTACGAAGTTTTGATTTCCAGTTATCAGCAGCCAAATACAGACCGTAAAATTGCCATCTCAGATTCACAAGAAATCATCTTCGTTTATCCAAAAAACATAATCAGGTGCAATTCTGAAAGCAATTACACCACCTTTTATTTTGAAAACAGAGAGCCACTCACTATCGCAAAAACCATGGGGCATTGTGAGCAAATGCTAGAAGGCTTGGGCTTTATTCGGGTGCATAATCGAGCAATGGTCAATCTAAGCCATATTGAAAAATTTCAAAGGAACGGAAACGGATGTTTAACCATGAGTGATGGAAAAGAAGTTGAGATATCTCGAAGAAGAAAAGAGATTTTAATGCAAGCCTTCGATGAGATTTAACCAAATTCTCAATAAAACTGCCAGATTTCGTCTAATTCCAACCGAATTCTCAATTCTCTAATTTTCATTGGCCATTTCGTGTAACTTGGGTCTTATGAAAAAATTAATTGTCTCCGGGTTCATCGAAAATGGTTCCTTGCATATACGCATGAATGACTCTCTGATTATAGATGGAAGTGGCGATTTTGAAATGAATCTTGAACCACGTACTACCCATATGTTAACATGGTTCGCAGAAGGCACACCCAAATCCAATTTCAGGATAACTGTATCATCCCCAGCCGAATCTAGTTTTCAGATGCATAAGGCTCTGGGGAAATCGGGAAAAGACACGGGAATACACTATATAGAATCTTAATATCACAAACATGAGCTATCTAATAACCTTCACAGAAGCTGAGAACCTTATCAGCAATTTTGTAAATCACGCCACACTTGGGCCCATTGCTCAAAAAAATTCATTGGGTGGAACCATTGATAAAAACAGTTTTCAAACCCAGGTATCAAACCCGGGATTTGAAACAGGTAAAATGGCCTGGTATTGCTGGAATGAAGATGGCTCAGCACCCTACCATTCCTTTTTTCTCTCGTTTGAACAATTCAATAATTTCACGAGCAGCCCTTACCCTGGAGAACCTGAACACGCTAGCTTACAGGCTCCAAAGAAGATTTTCAAATACAGCGCGGGGCAAAGCATCAACGACTTATTAAAGAATCACCAAGAGGTGTTGGCAAACCCTATAAATCAAGGTATTTCGAAAGGGGACGTACAATTGCACATAAAAGATTTTAATCTTGATTTTCCCAAAGACAGCTCCGGCAACGCTTTCAATCAGGAGCCTTTTGGATTTATCAACAGTGATGACCCGGGTGGGGGAGAAAAATCTGACTGGGAATTGTTTCTGTCTCAGCCCGGCTTAGCGGCTATCAGATATTATTTTGGATTGGATGAGTCTTTATCTGTCAATAAAATCCGTATTATATGTATAGGGGTAGATACAAATGGGGAAAATATGATCCCGGTTGATGTGAATAATGCTTTAATTATTGATAAAACGCGCCCGTAGAAAATGGCAATAAATCATACTACTATGTCATTAATTGTACTTTGAATGAGTCTTAAGATATGACGGCAACAAAAATTAGCATGGTCATTTCTGAGACGGTTACAATAGTTCCGCTATTCTTTTCCAGTCTGGTATTGTTTAGATACAAGAATAAATCAAGTGGAATTCTCCTGTTCGTCTGTTTATCATCCTTCCTAATGAGCTGCTATGGTAAATACTATGAGATAAGTGACAGTATTTTTATTATTGAAACCAGGGTGATTTACGACCTTATTGAGCATGTAGTTTTTATTTGGTTTTGTTCATCTCTTATTGCTTTCAGCAATTGGAAAAAAATTACCGGTATCCTGTGCATAGCAATATTTACTGGCTGGATGCATATGGCTCTATTTATGAGCAGGGATCAAATAATGAATACGCTCGGAACCTATGAAATGATAGAAATGATCAGCCTTGTTCCATTTGCCGGACTGGCAATAATGAAACAAATAGAGCTCAATTATAAAAGGGATAGTCTGGGCGAACAGATTCTATTGTTTGCTATTTTTTTCTATGCCTTTAGTACCATCGTTATTCTGGGTGTCTTTAATACTGCTATTGGCAAAGAGCATTACTATATTCACAATATTTCTGCCATTATTAAGGACTTATTATTTTCTTATGGATTTTGGGTAATTATCAAGAGGGAGAGAAGAAAAAAGAATGAATTGGTTGCGAAAACTACCGGCTGACCAGATAATCGAGTTTGTGTTTATTCAGATTCCGGTTTCATTTACCACTATCAATAGATTTGATGAAAAATTCAAAGGCAACCAAAATGCAGATTTTCATTCTAAGTGTAGATACGAAAGGATAAATATCACTCTAGATGAGAATACTGCATTAATTATAAATACGGATAAAACGTAGAGTATGAACGCTACTGAAATGAGCAGTGTGCTTTCATCTTGCACAGACATTCTTCCATTTTTATTATCTGGTTTACTACTCTTTAAACATCATAATAAATCAAGCGGAATTCTCTTTTTTGTCTATTCAGCATCCTTTTTGTTTACATGCTATAGTATCTATTATACAATAAGCGGGAAGGCTTTCATTTATGAAATCAGGATTATCTACGACCTTATTGAGCATATAATATTTATTTGGTTTTGTGCTTCGCTTATTGCTTTTAGCAACTGGAAAGGAATTACTTGTTTGCTATGCACGGCAATATTTGCGGGCTGGATGCATATGGCTCTATTTATGAGCAGGGATCAAATAATGAATACGCTCGGAACCTATGAAATGATAGAAATGATCTCCTATGTTCCGTTTGCAGGCTTTGCTATGATGAGACAGGTAGAACTCAGCTATAAAAAAGATAATTCTGGAGAGCAAATACTACTTTTTGCCATAATTCTTTATGCTTTTAGCACTGTAGTGATACTAGGTCTTTTTAATACGGCAATCGGAAAGGATCATTATTATATCCACAATATTTCGGCGATTATTAAAGATCTGCTTCTTTCTTATGGCTTCTGGATGATTATTAAAAGAGAGAGAAAAAAGAATTCGCCTACCGAATTCTCAACGAAACCTACCGAATTCTAAAAAAATCCTACCGAATTCTCAATAGGGGTATTTCGTATGCGTCCATCGACTAAATTTGAATCAAACGAGTGGATAACCAATCAATCTTTTTTAAGATACACAATGACGATGATTGAATAAGAGGGCTATGAATAGTGCGGAGTAGGCAATTCTCTGCACTCAAAATCAGCAGAGATCCCGTTTCGCAGCAGACGGGATCTTTCTTTTTATTATACATACTTTGTGAAATATGCAGAATATTGCACTTAGTGTAGATGCCATTGTTTTCTACAGGCATCAAGGCTCGCAAAAGGTTTTATTAATCCAGAGAAAAAACCCACCTTTTCAAGATCAATGGGCCCTGCCCGGTGGATTTGTAGAAAACGATGAAGACCTTCAGCAAGCTGCTATTAGAGAGCTGAAAGAAGAAACCGGTATTGAAATCGATAACATGAAGCAGGTCCATGCTTTTGGATCACCCGAGAGGGATCCACGTCAGCGGGTGGTGACAATAGCTTATTATTCTGTTTTGAGCCAAAAGCCTGAATCCAAAGCCGCATCTGATGCAAAGGATGCTAAATGGTTTAATATCGATAAACTCCCAGAAATGGCATTTGACCACCTGAGAATACTCCAGCACACAATGGATCTTTCCCATGCGCATGCATCAAATATCTAGCAGCCTTTCAATTCATATATTAAAGTTCGAAATAGAATTATACGCAACCATATAGTTGCGCATTAAAATCTTTGCTTTATATTTGCAACCATATAGTTGCATATAAATTAAATATTATGAATGACAAACTAACCAAAGAGAAGGTATTTAATCACTCCATCGATAAAGTATGGAAAGCGATATCTCAAGGCCCCGAAATATCAAAATGGTTTATTTCGGCAGATTTCAAGCCCGAAGAAGGCTATAAATACACATTTACCGCAACAGAAGAGCACGGTGG
>Ga0207419_1002500_pt1 | contig 12066 bp, 12 predicted proteins | sample ElkSloMetagenome_4_FD_184723 | JGI IMG/M metagenome (GOLD analysis project Ga0207419, IMG submission 184723) | Hot spring microbial communities from Elkhorn Slough, Monterey Bay, USA - MD2A (version 2) | ecosystem: Environmental > Aquatic > Marine > Intertidal zone > Estuary: Microbial mat ... | reverse complement strand
TATTCCCGAGCCAGAAACCTCCATAGTACTGCGAAACATATTGCCCATGAATTGGATGGAAAATTTCCAACTACCTATGAAAAGATCATTAAGCTTAAAGGAATTGGGCCTTATACCGCTGCTGCCATTTCGAGTTTTGCCTTCAATGAGCCAAGAGCGGTAGTTGACGGAAACGTGATCAGGGTTCTATCCCGAATTTACGATGAAGGTACACCTGCAAACACATCTTCAGGCAAACGAGTTTTCCAGGAGTTGGCAGATCAAACACTGTGTCGTGATAAGCCAGGTATCTACAATCAGGCAATTATGGAACTGGGATCTCAGATTTGTAAGCCATCTTCGCCAAAATGCTCAGAATGCCCATGGAGTTACAATTGCCTGGCCTTGAAAAAAAGCAATTGGAAGGATAGACCTGTTAAGCTGAAATCAAAACCACCTAAAAAGAGAATTATAGATTATGTAGTTCTAGAAACCAAGGAGTGTCTGATATTCAGAAAGAGAACAGGAAATGATATCTGGAAAGGGCTGCACGATTTTGATTCTATTGAAAATTTAGAAGAACCAAGTGCCGAATACCTGAAAAACGAAATAATAAAAAAACATCCGGAAATATCCATTTCCCGGCAATCACTGGCACCGGAACGGGAATACTCGCACATCTTATCTCACCAGAAGATAAAAGCGAGGTTTTGGAGGTGGAAAACTAATGGTGAGATCAATCAAAATTCCATATATTTAAAAGTGCTGAAAGAAGATATTGATACTGTGGCAGTACCCCGTCTTGTGCACAAATACCTGGAGGATATTTTCTCCATTTAGTTCCAAGACATTTAATCTATATTTGAACCCCGAATTATGGCAGGAGTAAACAAAGTAATTTTAGTTGGCAATCTCGGAATTGAACCCGAAATAAGAACACTGGAAAACGGAACCAAGGTTGCCAGATTGAGAGTAGCTACGTCAGAATCATACACAAACAGAGAAGGTGTAAGAGTAGAAAATACAGAATGGCATACCGTAACCCTGTGGCGCCAGCTTGCTGAAATTGCTGAAAAATATCTGGAAAAAGGAAAGCAGGTATACATAGAAGGAAAGTTACAGACCCGGTCGTGGAAAGACAAAGAAGGAAACGACAGGTATGCCACGGAAATAGTGGCTGATAAAATGCAGATGCTCGGCAGAGCATCGGGTGGACAGGATGAAAACCAGGGATCCAGGGCTGCGCAACCTGCTCAGCAACCAAGCACTGCGTCAAGCTCATCAAACGAACCTACAGATGAGGATGACGACCTTCCTTTCTAAGTCAATTTTTAACCAAGTTCAATTCATTTGGAACCTCCCAGTTTAGAAACCAGCTCCTTCATACTCGCCCTGTTTCAAACTCCAGACCTGGGAGTTCTTGCATCAATAATTATTGCATTGATCTTACTTATTTGCTCTGCTCTTATTTCAGGGTCTGAAGTGGCTTTTTTTTCACTCGAACCTGCAGATGTCCATGATTTTGAGAACGAAGACAGTAAGACTTCTTCGAGAATATTGACTCTATTAGAACGACCTGAGCGGCTTCTGGCTACCATTCTCATTGCGAACAATTTTGTCAATATCGGTATCGTTGTAGTCTTTACTTATATCGTTGGAGGTGTTATGAATTTCAATGGTTACCCTTTATGGGTGCCATTTGTGGTGCAGGTTGTCATAGTAACCTCGCTTCTTTTATTGCTAGGAGAAATAATTCCCAAAGTATACGCTACTGTTAATTCAAAAAAGCTTTGCGCTTTTATGAGTTTGCCCCTGGAAATTTTATCGAAGGTTTTTTTTCCACTCAGTAAGGTTTTACTGGCTACCAGTAATGTGTTACAAAGAAGAGTTAAAGCTCGCCAGGCAGATTTTTCAGTTGATGAATTAGAAACGGCTCTTGAACTTACAAAAGACGAAGAAACGACTCCTGACGAAGAAAAGATACTCAAGGGAATCGTCAGATTTGGAAACACGGATGTGAAACAAATCATGACACCCCGTACTGAAGTTGTTTGTTATGATATAACTACCACCTATCCAGACTTAATAACGGACTTAACAGAACAAGGCTTTTCCAGAATACCCATCTACAGGGAATCTCTGGATAGTGTAATTGGCGTGCTCTATTTAAAAGACTTACTTCCGTATTCCAGCGAAGAAGATCTAAATTGGCAGAAGCTATTACGATCGCCGTACTTTGTTCCTGAAAACAAAAAATTGGATGACCTTCTCAAAGAGTTTCAAGAAATGAAGATGCACCTGGCCATTGTGGTTGATGAGTACGGAGGCACTTCAGGAATCGTTACTCTTGAAGATATTATTGAGGAGATAGTAGGAGAAATTACGGACGAGTATGACGATGAATCGATATTCTACTCGAAGCTGGATGAAGCGAATTATATTTTTGAGGGTAAGACTCCACTTGTAGACTTATACAAGATATTAGATATTGATGGTGAGAATTTTGAAAGTGCAAAGGGAGATTCTGACACGCTTGCAGGTTTTATACTTGAGCTTTCCGGTAAAATCCCGATGAAAAACGAGAAAATAAAATTTGAAAACTACGTTCTTATTGTCGAAGCGGCTGATAAAAGAAAAATAAAGCGCGTAAAACTTACAATTCTAGAGCCCGAAGAATCTGTAAATGATTAAAAGCAAGTCCATCATCTTATTTTCAATTATCACTGCAATAGTTATTTGCGGCTGTGAGGGAGAAAAGCTCGTTCCTAAACCAGTAGGTTATTTTCGCATTGATCTGCCAGATCACAAATACGCAACCAAAAATCCCGATTGCCCGTTTGAGCTTTCTGTTTCTGAGCATGCCTATATGGAGTATTTTGAAGACACACCCTGCTGGTTTAATGTGGCTTACCCAGAATTAAACGCCAAGATTCACCTTACATACAAACCTGTTTTTAATAACCTGCGGGAGTATATAGAAGAGTCTAGAAGCTTTGCCTACGAGCACCAGGTAAAGGCAGTAAGGATTGATTCTGAGCTCATAATTAACGAAGAAGAGAGCGTTTACGGTCTGATCTATGACTTAGGTGGAAACGTTGCATCGCCATACCAATTCTATATTACCGACAGCACAAACCATTTTCTGAGAGGCTCAGTTTATTTTAGAGCCAGGCCGAACAGCGATTCCATTTCTCCTGCCCTAAACTACATAAAGGAAGATGTGAGGCATATGCTTCAAAATTTTACCTGGGCAGATCAATAAGTGGTCTTACGCAAGTAGATTCCTATTACCGTCACCACGAGAGAGAAATTAAGAATGGCTAAAAACAAGTGAAGCGGCTGAAGACTTCCCGGCATATCCAAATAGGCCAAACCCATTCCTGCCAGGATTTCTAAAAATAGAATAACGATAAGAATCCGTGGCCAGGTTGATATAGACCTTGTTCTGATAACCCTAATAGCAAAAATGAGCTGAACAATTAAAACGGCAATGCTGAATGAGCGGTGAATGAGAAATTGAATACCCAGCTTGTCAAGCCAATCTTTTGACTTGAGTAACTCGGTTTTACTAATGGCATCTACCTGTTCTCTAACTGTTGTACCCAAAATGATCTGAACCAGAATCAGGGTCAAGGATACTACACCCAGAATAACGATCGTTTTATCGCGACGAGCCTTGAATACAACACCGAAGCTTATAAGTCTAATTGTAAGCAGGGTGTATAATCCTACTAGCGCTATTGCACCTAGCATGTGATATGTTATCTGATGTGGTATGAGATTGCCATCAACTACTTCTTTTCCCAGCCAGGCTTCAAAGCCCAGCAGTAACACACCGGCAAAAGCCAGCGTTGTAACTAAAGGATCTCGTTTCATGTGAAAAATGCTCACCACAAAGAGCAGGAGAACGGGTATACCCGTTAAGGCCCCTATTAATCTATTGATAAACTCTACCCACGTATGAGTAGGATTGAAGATTGCGTAGTCGTGCTTGGTGTAATGGCGCCAGTTCTTATCATCATACTTATCGCTCGTGGTAAAATCAGACTGAGCCACAAAAAGGCTGTCGTTTCTGATAACGATATTTCCCTTCTGAAACTCCTTTCCTTCAGACCAGGTAAGTGTTTCAATATCCGTTGGTGGAATGTAGTAACCGAAGCATTTAGGCCAATCCGGGCAACCCATTCCAGATCCTGTCATTCTCACGATACTTCCTGCGAGAACAACCAGAAATATACAAACCAGAGAAACGAGTGAGAGACGTTTTAATGTTTTGTGCATTTAAATGCCAATGTATATATAAGAAAAAAGCCCTTTAGAGGGCTTTTTGTTCAATCGAAAGATCTTTTGGTTAAAACAACCTTGAAAAAACACTGAAAAAATTGGGCAGGTCGTAATCGAAACGTTGATTTACAGCTCCAACCTTATCTTTTTTCTCTTCTTTTTTGTCCTTTGTAAAGTGCGTAACTTTTACTGATTTAACAGCATAGTGCCCGTTATTCAAAGATTCTACAGCTGCAATCATCTCTTTTTCTGATATCTCCTTCGCATCGAATTCTACCAGAGCAAAATTCTCTTCTTCTGCACCATTAAATTCTATAGAAGTGCTCTTCACTCCGTTGAGATCGGCGAGCGTCCCAGAGATTTTGCTGCCGCAAGCCATTTCGCAAGCCATACCATCAATTGCCAGGCTGGCGACATATTTTTCAGAATCTGATGACTCTTCCACGAAAGTAACCTGTGTTTCATTTTCACTTACAGTGACAGAATCAGTTTTTGTGTTGCAGCCAGCCATAAACAACATCGCTGAAGCTACTGTTAACATGGCAATTTTTTTAAACACTTTCATTCTTGATAGATTCTATGAACTATTATTAATATGCAAAAATAATATTCTGAATGTATACGGACAAGAATAATCGTAGTTTCGTCGGCTTTTTCTAAAACATGAAGGAACTCAAAAATTGGTTTTTTCTCGTACTTCTCGCCTGTATTTGGGGGAGTTCCTTCATTTTAATCAAACGCGGACTATACACTCCTGAAGGAAGCGAACTGTTTACTAGTATTCAGGTAGGAGCCATGCGAATTGTTATCGCGGCCCTGTTTATGTTGCCTTTTTCATTGAGAAGTATCAGAAAAATTACAACGAAGAAAGGAGGAGTTTTCCTGATTGTTGGCGTTTTTGGGAATGCCTTGCCCGCTTTTCTTTTTGCCATAGCTCAAACAGAAATATCCAGTGCACTTGCCGGAATGCTCAATGCACTCGTTCCCCTTTTCAGTCTGCTAATAGCTTTTTTCATATTCAAAGTAAAAGTCAGATACTGGCAAGTGATAGGCCTGTTTATGGGGCTGGTAGCGGCTATTGGTTTAGTTTACTTCAGCGGCAATGGCATCAGCAACTCTTCCAATAATTGGTATGCACTTTTGGCTGTCGGAGCTACATTGTGTTATGCCATTAGTCTGAATACCATAAAACAGTATTTACAAGAAGAGTCAGCAGTTAATATTACGGGGTTGGCTTTACTTCTGGTGAGTCCTGTGGGAATTTACCTGCTGGCGACTACCGGCTTTTACAGCACACTAACTCAAACTCCGGGCTCCTTGTACGGATTTGGGGCCATAGCACTCTTAGCGATTGTAGGCACGGCCCTGGCCTTGATTATTTTTAACTGGCTTGTACAGGAAACGAACACTATTTTTGCATCTTCGGTTACGTATCTTATCCCTCTGGTAGCTATTTTATGGGGCATGGCAGATGGTGAGCAACTGCACATACTTCAAGGTGTATGTGCCTTGATTTTGCTGGGAGGGATATTTCTCATCAACCGAAAGTGAATTTCTTTTGGTACACATCAAATAATGGCTATCTTTGCCGCCCTTTTGGGATTAAATAAATCATTAAGCTAAAGCAATGTACGCAATTGTAAACATCGCGGGGCAACAGTTTAAAGTTGAGAAAGACCAGAAAATCTACGTTCACCGCCTTTCTGAAAAAGAAGGTGATAAAGTGACCTTTGGAGAAGTTCTATTAGTAGACAACAAAGGAAAAGTAGATGTTGGCGCCCCAGTTGTAGAAGGTGCTCAGGTTACGGCCAAAGTATTAAAGCACCTTAAAGGCGATAAAGTAATCGTCTTTAAAAAGAAACGCCGTAAAGGATATCAGACCAGAAATGGTCACAGACAACTTTTGTCTCAAATCGCTATTGAGGGAATTAGTATTGGTGGAAGTAAGTCAAAGTCTTCCAGCACGGCAAAACCCACTGAAGAGAAAAAGGAAACTAAAGCAAAAGCAGAATCAAAGCCAAAAGCTGAGACGGCTAAGCCTAAGGCAGAATCAAAACCTAAGGCAGAACCTAAAGCAAAAAAGGAAACTGCAAAGCCAAAAGCTGAGAGTAAGCCAAAGGCTGAAGCAAAGAAAGCTCCAGAAAAAAAGGCTGACACTGATAACAAATCAAAAGAATCTTAAAAACAGAGAACAATGGCACATAAAAAAGGAGTCGGAAGTTCAAAGAACGGTAGAGAATCGGAAAGTAAACGATTGGGAATTAAGATTTTCGGTGGCCAGGATGCCATTGCCGGAAACATTATTGTTCGCCAAAGAGGAACGCAGCATCACCCAGGATTAAATGTAGGAATGGGTAAAGATCACACGCTTTTCGCATTGACCGATGGTGTTGTAGAATTTAAAAGAAGAAAAGGAAACAAGTCATTTGTATCTGTTATGCCGAACGGCAATGCAGAGAGTTGATATTGAATCCAATCATATACTAAAACTCCTGCATCGTCAGGAGTTTTTTTTTACCCATTCAAAAAGCCAATTTGCTAATTTCGGGCCCAAATAAGAAAATATGTTACTGGTAAAAGACCTTCGCGAAAACCCAGATAAAATAAAAGAAGCATTAAAAAAAAGGTGTAATGACGACCTTCTTGGTTATGTAGATCAGGCCATTTCTATTGACCAAACCCGAAGAGATACTCAGGGTCAGCTCGACGAAACCCTCGCTCAACAGAAAAAGATCTCACAGGAGATTGGTCTACTTATGCGCGATGGCAAAAAAGATGAAGCCGAAAAGGTAAAAGATCAGGTTTCGGTACTCAAAACCCGGGCACAGGAGCTCAAGCAGAAATTATCTGATGCTGAGAACGATCTGAAAAACACACTGTATCAAATTCCCAACACGCCACACGAATCGGTAGCAAAAGGGAAAAGCGAAGATGATAATGAGACGGTTGCTGAAGCCGGAATCAATCCCAATCTCCCAGATTCTGCTGTACCACACTGGGAGTTGGCCGAGAAATACGATCTGATTGACTTCGAGCTAGGAGTTAAAATTACGGGTGCGGGATTTCCTGTTTATAAGGGAAAAGGTGCCAGATTGCAAAGAGCTCTGATCAACTTCTTTTTAGACCAGGCTCAGGATGCCGGCTATCGCGAAGTGATACCACCCCTGATGGTGAATGAAGATTCTGGTTATGGTACCGGGCAGCTTCCCGATAAGGAAGGCCAGATGTACCATATTCAAAATGAAAATTTTTATCTCATCCCTACTGCAGAAGTTCCGATAACAAATATTTACCGAGATGAAATTTTACGAGAGAATCAGCTACCTATCAAGTCTTGTGGCTACACTCCTTGCTTCAGGAGAGAAGCTGGCTCTTACGGTAAAGATGTTAGAGGACTCAATAGGTTGCATCAATTTGATAAAGTAGAAATTGTCCAAATAGTTAACCCTGAAGAGAGCTATAAGATTTTGGACGAAATGGTAAATCATGTCAAGAATCTCCTGGAAAAATTAGAATTACCCTATAGAATACTTCGGTTATGTGGTGGAGATCTTGGTTTCGCAGCGGCTATTACCTACGACTTTGAAGTATACTCTGCCGCACAGGATAAATGGTTGGAAGTAAGCTCTGTTTCAAATTTTGAAACCTATCAGAGTAATCGCTTAAAATGTAGATTCAGGAGTGATGAAAATAAAGCAACTACTTTAGTTCATACACTGAATGGCTCGGCGCTTGCACTCCCTCGGGTTTTGGCTGCAATTCTGGAAAACAATCAGACCGAAAGCGGTATTGTTATTCCCAAAGCACTTCACAACTACACAAATTTTGAAATAATTGACTAACATGAAAAAGAGTTTCATTTTCTTTTTTACATCGTTTTCCCTGCTCTTGTTCAGCTGTGAGCCAAACCCCTACAAAGAAGAGGTTCAAAACCTGGACCAGTTGATTAATCAAATAGAAAAATCTTCTACAAAGTTGGTTCAAATTGACACTACCGGACTGTCTGATAAATGGAGGGAATACAAGGACAATGTAAACACCATAACGGGCTCCTATAAAGAGAGTGGTGATACAATTGGAAGTGATTTAGCCATGATTCTTTCTGACTATAAGCAACTCAAAAAACCTTACAGCGAGTTTAAAGACGCCTATGCAAGTGCATTAGAAGAGCTAAAGTTTACTAAAAATCAACTCCTTACCTTGAAGCACGATCTTGAAAATAATATCTTAGAACCACCCGTGGCAGAAAAAATGATTCAATCAGAGAAAATGGCCGCAAAGAAAATTATGGAACAGGTAGAGCAACTTGCACGAACTGATTCCGTTACACAAGTAAAAGCTATTGAAATTAGCGCTACGATAGACAGCGTAATTACTTCCCTAAGCACGAATCAATAATGAAACTAGCTAAATTCACTCTTCCGATTCTGATTTCTTTGTTTGCGTCTCTAACAATGCAGGCACAAACATCAGATAGTGATTTAGCTAGATTCTACTACGAAAAAGGCGATTTTGAAAAGGCTGTTCTCTATTTTGAGAAAATCTATGAGAGTAGTCAAACGGCGTCAAATTACGAAGGCCTGTTCAACTCTTATGTTGAACTAGACCGTCTGAAAGATGCCGAAAAACTCGTCAAAAAACACATGAAGCGCTTCAGGTCTAATCTTTATTACATAGATCTGGGAGAAGTTTACGAAGCCGAAGGTGAAGAAAAAGACGCTGAAGAAGCTTATTTCAATGCCATTAAAACCCTTCCGAAAAGTCAAGGTATGGTCATTCGGACGGCCAATGAATTTGTTCGAAGGAACAAAATTGACTTTGCCCTTGAAACTTATGAATACGGGAAAAAGCTTCTTGATAATTCCTACCCCTTCAGTTATGAAACGGCGGGGCTCTATGGAAGCATGGGCCAAACTGATCGGATGATTGAAGAGTATCTAAATCTCCTGGAGTACAATGAAGCTTATCTCCAAACCATACAGAACTCTTTAAACAGGAGCATAGATTTTCAGGAAGACAGTGAGAATGTAGAGTTTCTGAGGACTGAATTGCTTAGAAGGGTTCAGAAAAATCCTTCTAACACCACATATGCCGAAATGCTAACCTGGCTATTTCTGCAACGCAAAGATTTTAATTCAGCCTATGTGCAATTAAAGGCAATTGACAAAAGGCTAAATGAAAATGGACAGAGGCTTCTCAACCTGGCTAGTCTTTGCATCAATAACCAGGATTTTAAAGTAGCCAAAAAATGCTACAAGTACATTGCAGATAAAGGACCGGAAAACCCCTATTATTCCTTTGCGAGAGCAGGCGTCTTAAAATCTGAATTCGAAGACCAACGCAGGTCATTCCCACTTGACACCTTAGCGCTTAAAAAATTAGAGAAGGATTACGACGACCTATTAGAAGAGTTAGGGAAAAATCGCGAAACGGTTGGTATTCTTAGGCAAAAAGCTCAATTACAAGGCTACTATTTAAATGATCTTGAAGGAGCCACGGTCAGCTTGAATGATGCACTCGATATTCCTGGAATACACGAAGAGACCCGCGCTGAGATGAAGCTGCAGCTGGCAAAAGTGCTGATTGCCAGAGATTATATCTGGGATGCTTCACTCCTTTCTTCTCAAGTAGATAAAGATTTTAAAAACGACATTCTCGGCTACCAGGCCAAGTTCATCAATGCACAAATATCTTATTACACAGGCGATTTTGAATGGGCCCAGGCGCAACTTGACATTCTGAAAGGAAGTACTTCTAAACTCATTAGTAATGATGCCATGGAACTCTCTCTGCTCATTACGGATAATATGGCTCTAGATACCATTCTGGACCCTATGCTCATGTTCGCTCGAGCCGACCTCCTTACTGTTCAGAATCAGTTTGATAAAGCACTGGCGACTATGGACAGCCTTAAAACCGAATATCCCGGTCACTCGCTGAACGATGAGATTTTACTTCAAAAAGCAGAAATAGCTGAAAAGCGTGGTCAAATAGATAATGCAATTGAATACTATCAGCAGGTAGTAGCCGAATACTATTTTGAGATTACGGCAGATAATGCACTATTTAAAATGGCTGAGCTCTACGAAACCAAGTTGGGAGACGAAGAAAAAGCACAAGAGCTCTACAAGCAGATCATGACTGATTTTCCCGGTAGCTTATACGTCGTTGAAGCTCGAAAAAGATTTAGAAGATTGCGCGGTGATAAACCAAACGACGAGCTACGCGAAATACCTAAAGAAAAGGTTCCTTAGTATTGATCCTTTATTTTCCGAAGAATTAGATACGAAATTAAACTCGTACAAACTCCAATAATTCCTACCACGTAAAAGTTCTCAAATTGCCCATTGGGTAGCTCATAAATAATTAAGCCGGCACAAAAAGAAGCAATTCCCTGACCAATACTAACAGAAGCAGAGCGCACGCTCATAAAGGTACCACGGTGATTTGGGTGAGCCGTTCCGATTACCATAGCCCCAGCCGGAATCATTCTTCCCGCAGCAAAGACAAAAAACATAGATGAGAAAATCAAGACAACTGCTATGGGCATCGGACCCATATTCGTAATGGCAATAATCGGTATCAGGGATAAGAGCATTAGGGCCAGAAAAGTCTTTAATCGGCCATATCTATCAGCAATCTTACCCACCAACGGAGATGTAAAGACCGTAAGCCCTCCACCGATTAAATAAATGTAGGTAAGCTCAATTTCTTCAAAGCCAACATTGGCCACCATGTATGGCGAAATAAATGGGATGATGCTGAATTGTCCGAAAACGATCAGGATCATAAAAAGCAAAGCCAATAGCTGATTGGTATCCGTAGCGACAGCTTTGATGCCCTTCCAGGAATTCTTTAACCGGGAGCCGTTCGTAGCCATATGCGATGTTACTGAGGGCACAGTTCTATAAGCCAGGAAGTAAAGAATTGAAGCAAATCCGGCAATCATGAAGAAAGCTACCTGCCATCCGAACTTCGTTCCCAGAAACAATCCTATAGGAACACCCAGCGAAGCTGCGGCAGAAAACCCGGTCATTATAATTCCCACGGCCTTTCCGCGGTCTTTGTTGGGAATTACATCACCTACTATAGACAGAACTAATGCACCCAATATACCCCCAAATAAACCGGTAAGCGAACGCGCCACAAGCAGCATTTCAATACTTTGAGCCAGCCCTACCCCAATAGTCGTTACAATAAAACCCGCATAGAGGAAGAGCAAAGCTTTTCTTCTATCAAAAAAGTCCAGGAAGAAAATGGCCAGAACACCAGAAAAAGCGGCAGCAAAGGTGTAAGAAGCAATGACCGCACTCCACATCTCCGGACCAATATCAAATATCCGCTTAAATTGTGGTCCAAGCGGCATCATGATCATAAAATCCATGATGTGCGTGAAGTTTATTCCCGCCAGTGTAATAAGAAGCCACCTGTTTTTTTGCACCGCGCAAAGGTACAGCTATGCAAGTGATCAACAGATTGACTACAACTCTCTTATTATAGATTTAACCAATACTAAGCCTGATCTTTCAATTGGAGAATGGCACCGTTCGCAATGAATAATTGTGCCAGACCATAGGTGCTCATGATCAGGGCATGACTGTAGTCAATATGATGAACGAACTTATTCCAGGCCAGGATGCTGTCAGATGCTACAAATAACATCGCACCGAAAAATATGTACCTGAAAGATTCTGGCGATACCTTTTTATACCGGTTAGCGGCAATAAGCATCATGAGGGTAATAACCATGGTGTAAATGATTACCGGTCCGATCATTTCTCCCAAATGATCTTTTATTTGCTG
>Ga0207419_1002499_pt1 | contig 12066 bp, 9 predicted proteins | sample ElkSloMetagenome_4_FD_184723 | JGI IMG/M metagenome (GOLD analysis project Ga0207419, IMG submission 184723) | Hot spring microbial communities from Elkhorn Slough, Monterey Bay, USA - MD2A (version 2) | ecosystem: Environmental > Aquatic > Marine > Intertidal zone > Estuary: Microbial mat ... | reverse complement strand
CTCTAGTTCCTAAGAATCTTCCCCTTCTGCACCATCGACTGCAATCTTTCCAGCGTCTTGCGCTCCATGCACAATTCAAGGAAGGCTTTGCGTTCGAGGCCGAGGAGGTAATCTTCTGATACTTCAGTGATTTCTGATAGATCGCCGCCGGCTAAAACGAAGCCGAGCTTCTCGCTGATCAATTGATCATGCGTAGAGATATAATGTCCACTTTTCATGCTGTTGGCACCAACGTTTACAATACCTAAAGCTTCTTTTCCCAAAACCTTTACGTTTTTACGCTTGATGGGTTTGGTATATCCCTTATTGAATAGACTCAGTGCCGCGTTCTTGGCGTAGGCCAATTGGTCATCGCGATTTACAACCACTTCGTCCAGTCCTTTTCTCAGGTATCCGAGTTCAAAGGCTTCGTAAGCTGAGGTAGAAACCTTGGCCTGTCCGATGGTTAAGAATCGATTTCTGAACGTATTGATTCGGATATCGCCGTCTTTCATTTCATCAGAAAGTCTAAGAGCGAATTCCTTGGTTCCGCCCCCACCGGGGATGACGCCAACTCCGAATTCTACTAATCCCATATAGAGCTCTGCGTGGGCAACAACTTTATCTACATGAAGACAAAGTTCGCACCCGCCACCGAGTGCCATATTGTGTGGTGCTGCCACTACCGGAATGCTTGAATAACGCATCCGCATCATGGTATTCTGAAAGCTTCGTATGGCAAATTCCAGCTCATCTATTTCCTGCTCAACGGCCATCATAAAGATCATTCCCACGTTGGCACCGGCACTGAAATTATCGCCTGTGTTTGACACTACCAGACCTTTGTATTCGGCTTCTGCCATGTCAATGGCTTTATTCAGTCCTTCAATGACTTCACCGCCAATGGTATTCATCTTGGTGTGGAATTCTATATTTAGAATTCCATCGCCGAGGTCTTTAATAGTCGTTCCGGAATTCTTCCATATCACCCCATCATCCGTAATGTTTTCCAGGAATATTCTTCCTTCCAGTCCGGGTATTTCTTTGTAAGACTTGGATGGGATGTCGTAATACTTCTTTACACCGTTCTCAATCTTGTAGAAAGACTTGTGTCCGGCCTTGACCATTTCGTGAATCCAGTCATTGACTTTCACGCCGGCTTCGTCCATATTTTTCAGAACCTTCTCCAGACCGATGGCATCCCATTTTTCAAATGGACCCATTTTCCAGCCGAATCCCGCTCTAAGGGCTGAATCGATCTTGTAGAGCTCATCGGCTATTTCGGGAATGCGATAAGTAACATAGCTAAACAAACCGTGGAAGGATTTGCGGTAAAATTCGCCCGCCTTATCCATTCCACCATAGAGCATGGGAAGTCTTTTGCCAAGATCATCAACAGATTTGGTCATTTCCAATGTAGCGAACTTGGCTCTTTGCTTGTCGCGGTATTCAAGGCTTTCAAGATCAAGCGTCAGGATTTGAGACTTTCCATCATCGCCCTTGATCTTTTTAAAGAAGCCTTTACCTGTCTTGCTTCCCAGCATTTTATTGTCTACCATTTTCTGCACGTAGTCAGGAATGGCAAATACTTCGTTTCGCTCGTCGTCCGGGCAATTGTCTTTTACTCCGTTTGCCACGTGTACCAGGGTGTCAAGCCCTACGACATCAGCCGTGCGGAATGTGGCCGATTTAGCGTGGCCAATTACCGGTCCGGTGAGTTTATCTACTTCTTCCACCGTCAATCCCATGTCAGAAACGAGATGGAAGAGCTCCATAATGGAATAAACTCCTACTCGGTTTGCGATAAAGGCCGGCGTGTCTTTACAGAGAACCGTTTCCTTACCTAAGAATCGCGATCCGTACTCCATCAGGAAGTCAATCACGCCCTGATCCGTATCCGGTCCGGGAATGATTTCCAGCAAACGCAAGTAACGCGGGGGGTTAAAAAAGTGTGTTCCGCAGAAGTGCTTCTTGAAGTCATCGCTTCTTCCTTCGTTCATACTTGCAATCGGAATTCCGGAAGTGTTTGATGTGATCAGCGTTCCGGGCTTGCGGTGCTTTTCTACCTTTTCAAATACCTGTTGTTTGATATCGAGCCGCTCCACTACTACTTCAATAATCCAGTCCGCTTCCGAAATCTTCGCCATGTCATCATCGAAGTTTCCGGTGGTGATGCGGCTGGCAAATTTCTTGTCGTAAATAGGTGAGGGGTTGCTCTTTAGCGCAAAGGTCAGTGAATCGTTCACAATGCGGTTTCTAACTGCGGCGTTGTTCAGATCGAGCCCTTTGGCCTGTTCTTTTTCGTTTAGTTCTCGGGGTACAATATCGAGCAAGAGCACTTCCACGCCAATATTGGCGAAGTGACAGGCTATGCGTGATCCCATAACACCGGATCCGAGCACAGCTACTTTCTCAATGGTTCGTCGGTTCATTTAAATATGTTTTAAAGTTTGGTTTCAGTAGCTTCTTCGAAGATTTCTGTATCGTCGAGAAGGGTATTTATTTCTTCGGCTACTTCCAAAAAGGTTTTAAGCTTCTTTGGATCTATACCGTTTTGTAAATATTTATTGAGTCCCACAACAACTTCTTTTGAAGTGTCGCGATATTTTTTGCCATCTTCTGTAAGGTGAATAAGCACCAGCCTGCCATCTTCAGGATCGGGGGTTTTGTAGATCAGGTTTTTTTCTTCCATGGACTTAAGTGTCCGGGTAAGACTTCTTGATTCAATACCCATTTTGGGTCCGAGTTTGGTACTCGGCGTGCCGTTTTTATCAATATTCAGTAGCACATATCCAACAGACATGGTACCGCCAAACTTGCTCGCTTCGGCATTGTAGATGCGTATAATCTTCAGCCACAGCCAGCGAAGGTGAAAATCTATGGTTTGTTCGGGTTTCATTCTTGCCCCTAAGTTAATAAAAAATGTTATGCATGCATAACAAATTACTACGAATTGAAGTTGAGATCGTTACAAATGATTCCGTAGAAATATGGATGAAGCTTTTTAAATTCAAACTCCTTGATCTAGGTTTTTCCGATGAATTCTTTTTCTTTAGAAGAAATTCTCGTGAGATGAGAGCTCACTTTCTTATTCTATTTGCATTTGTTCTACAGAGTGCCTTGGCGCAAGAAATCGGAGAATTTACTATTCGAAGCGAGGGGATTACCTGGAAGGATCAGCCACTTGAAAAGGGTCTTATTGTTGAGTCTCAGGAAACCGTCCTCAAGTCAGACTACGACGAAAAGAACAATTTGCTGTATGTAATTACTCATAAGGGTACTGAAAAGAATATTCGGAATAGAGGTCAACTTACCTGTTTAGACCTGACATCGGGAAATGAATTGTGGAAAAGACCATTTCACGCAGAAAAAGATGGTTTTTTGCTGGTCGACACAATTCCCATCGTTTTTAGTGGTCGCTCTAGCTGGGCTCTGAATTGGAGAACTGAAGAAGATATTTGGAGGGTGAAAGGTCAATTGGTTTCATCTACTAGCAACGGTAGAGTGGCTATTGGACTTGAACCTAGCTACGACGAGCAATATCAGCTCATGGCGGTAGATGTGCATTCGGGAAAAGAGCTGTGGTCAAAATCGCTTGTGAGAGACCAATACTTGAATGACATTAAGTTCTTAAATGATACGGCCTGGGTAGTCAATAATAAGGGCTTAGATTATACCGACGTGCGCACGGGGGAAGGCTTTTTTCATAAAACAAAATTATTTGAAGAGGAGAAGTTGGGCCAACCGCAACCTGCTGGCATGTATTTAGGCCCTATGTTTTTAGGTGTATCAGGAGCTTTAATCTACCTTGCTTTCTCCGCTCCTCCAGGAGTGGAAGCTACAACAGCCGGTACTCAAACGACTTTGGCAATAGAGAATGGACAATTCTTCCTTTTAGATCCGAAAAGATTGTACAAGATAAATCTGGATGGTAAAGTACTTTGGGAAACCAAATTTCAATCAACGTGGAGGGATCCCGATAGAGTATTTGCTTCAAGAACCGATGTGTTTGTTGTGAATGATGGATATAAGCGCTCGAATTATGGATATTCCAGGAGAGGGATATCTGGTATTCAGAAATTTGGTATTGAAAAAGGAACGCTCAAGTTACAGCGAATATTTGATGAGCCGATAGAAGATTATATTACAAAGGACTCAACTATAGTTCTTGTACTATCTACGGCTGTGGTAGAGCTAAATCTATCTAATTTTCAGGAGGTTAATCGATCAGAATTTAAAAATGGAGAGCGATTGAAGAACGGCCTGGATAAGATTATGAACCCGCCTTTATATATACGTTCTGACGGTGAGTTTTTAAATTCAGAAAAGCATTACAAGGACTATTTCTACGTATTAGATAATGAAGGTGATGTCTTTGAGTTTGATAAAAACTTTGACCTTGTTCGGAGGATGAACCCTTTTGATGTTTATAAAATAAGTCGTGCTCTGGAAGAAAATGATTTTATTATTACCAATGGATCTGAGAACAAATGGATCCGTTCTAATGGAAAAGAGATTTTGCCTTTTTCATTCAGTAGTGGCCTGAAAGTCTTGAATTCTTGGGTATTAGATCAAAGTGCAAATGAAGTCCTTTTATACCCTTTAAATTAAATGTCTGGATCAACACGCGTATGACCTAATGGCCAATAGTAGTTATAAGCTGATCCAGTCGCTTAGAGATTTTAGGGTGCTTTTAAAAATAGGAATCTTCCAGCTGAGAAATGACTCACTCGCTAAATTGAATGATTTTCTCTCAGTACCTGAAAGCCAGTTTTGCACGCTCTAAACAAGTTCCATTCGCTAGCCCTGGTTTTGAATTCAGATAATGAAAAGTCATTTTTGATTCGTCCTAAAATAAAGGCAATGGCAGAAAAAGGACGAGCTTGGATTACTGCCGCTTCCTAAACTCTTCAACAGCAATTTTAGCGCTGTTTAAGGCTAGCGGGATACCACCACCCGGATGCACCGAAACCCCGACAAAATAAAGGTTATCAATTTCTTTGCTGAAATTGGCATGGCGGTAAAAAGCAGCGAACCTATTATTTGAAGCGTTTCCATAAATAGCTCCTCCTTTGCCAGAATACCTACGCTCAATAGTAGGCGGATCCATAATTTCTTCGGTAGCGATTAAGGGTTCAATGTCTTCTCCTAAAATACGACCGAGCTTTTTCAAATGAATTTCCTTCAAACGCGGTACAATCTCATCCCAGTTTTGATTATTCAATGTTGGAGCGTTTATCATAACGAACCAATTTTCATGACCATCCGGGGCATCATCGATGACGTACTTTGAAGTAATATTAACATAGATGGTAGGATCGTGATAGAGCTCCTTTTTATTGAAGATATAATCAAACTCTTCGGCGTAATTATCCGCAAAAAATATGTTATGCAAATCCAACTCGGGAAAGGACTTGGTTATTCCCCAATAGAACACAATGGCTGAAGAAGATCTTTCCTGTGCTAAAATTTTCGTTGGATGGTTCACATTTGGAAGTAGTTTCTCGTAAGTAAAGCTCACATCCATATTGCTGAAAATGGCATCAGCCGTGTAAGTGCCTTTTTCGGTTTCTACTCCCGTCAGGTGGTTACCCTCGTGCAAAATACGGTCTACTTTTTCTTCAAAGTGAAATTGAACGCCTTCCGCAACGGCCAGATCATAGATAGATTTTGTTATTTGAATCATTCCGTTTTTTGGCAAATACAAGGGTTGGTTCATTTCTAAATGAGCAATCATATTTAGCATAGCCGGTGCCTGGTATGGATCGCTTCCATTGTAAGTGGCAAAGCGATTGAATATTTGTGCCGTCCTGGGATTTTTAAAAGTACGCTGATTCACCTGGTGCATGGTACTAAATAATTTGTACTTGAATATACGGCTAAGAGCCTTGAACAAGGGTTTGCCTATCACCTTACTCCAGAGATGCAGGCTTTGTTCAATAAATAGGGGAGCTATGGCTTCGTAGTTCTTCCCATTTTTTATGAGATGTTTCCGGATCGTATCGGGGTTTTCATTCAGCTTGGAAGACAATTCTTCAATCATGGCTTCCTTTTCTGTAGGCAAGACAATACGCTGATTATCGTTGAAGAAATAATGGAATGAGTGATCCAGTTCAACCAATTCAAAATCCTTAAAGTCTGCTCCGACAAGGTCATAGAGCTCTTTAATATATGTAGGCCCGGTAAAGACCGATGGACCCCGATCGAATCTATAAGGCCCGAGCCATTTGCTATTTATTTTTCCTCCGTAGAAATTATTTGACTCGAAGACTTGCACTTCGCAGCCTTCTTTAGCCAGTCTCAGGGCGGTTGCTAAACCAGCAACTCCAGCTCCAATAACTATGGTTTTCTTTTTCATTTGATTAACAAACTGCCTTGGGCTGATCTTGTTCGCACAAATCTGGGATTATTTTACCCGATTCCCTTGAAAATTATCAGCATCTTCTAAGGGCTGACCAAGATAATCCTTTCACTTTCATTGCCGCCTTTTAACTCTCCGAAAGTACGGTGCCATCTATCTAATGATTCTGTTCCAATCCCGCTAGGAGACTCATTAGATGATTGGACGATTGCTCGTCTTAAGTCTTAAAGTGCCATGTTAATGTGCGGTAAAGTTTAATTAAAAAAGCATATTCTAATTGCATATGCTTTCATACGCTGCTGAAAAAATTCCATAATTCCTGCCTTAGCATCGAAGCTGAAAGAAGATCTACTCTTGAAGGCTGAGAACCCTATCAAATAGCAAGACATGAATGTGAAAGTAAAAGACTTGATAGTAGAATCAGTGGTTACTACCCTGCCTCATAAATCAATTGGACATATACAGGAGATTATGGCCAAGAATAACATCAAATCCGTACCCGTGGTAGATGGAGATGATGAAGTTAAATGAATCATCACTTCAACGGATATATTAGAAGACCACAATAAAGCTTCGCCCATCAGCACAGTGATTTACACCAAGGTATACACCATTCCTACCTATTCAGATGTTACCATTGCTGCTCGTGAGTGCGTAAGTCAGACTAGATTTTCGATCGCGATGAGCTTAAAACCCTGGTTCTCCCGAAAGCTCTTCAATAGCTTTTTTCGCTGATATCTCAATTTCACGCTCGCACACCATTTCTCTATTTCTTCACTTTTCTTTGCGTTTGCAAGCGCGTAAATGTTTGAGAATAAAAAGTTTTTTATGAGCTTCTTTCGTATCTTCAAGCAAATAATAATCAATCACTTAGACCATATAAAATGAAAAAGATTTTGATCACAGGCTGCAGCAGCGGATTTGGAATGGATTCGGTAAAATATCTGGCGGGAAAAGGCCACCATGTTTTTGCTACCATGCGGAACGTAAAGGGTAAAAATGCCCATGCAGCTTCCGCCTTGAAGAAGTTTGCAACCGAAAAGAATGTGCATATAGAAGTGGTAGAAATGGATGTTACTTCCGATGAAAGTGTGATATCTGCTATGGAACACATTCCTACTGTTGATGTATTGATCAATAACGCCGGCCTGGGTTATGGTGGCCCTGTTGAAGCGTATACTTCCGATGAAATTTTGGCACAGTTAGATTTAAATATTGTAGGAACTACACGCACGGCGAAAGCTGTACTTCCCAAAATGCGCGCTCAGAAATCGGGATTAATTATACAGGTGAGTTCGACTGCCGGAAGAGCAGCTTTTCCGGGTTTTGGTGTGTACCATGCCAGTAAATGGGGGCTGGAAGGATTAAGCGAAGCCATGCGCTACGAATTGGCACCCTTCGGAATTGATGTGGTTATTGTTGAGCCGGGACCCTTCTCTACCAATTTCTTTGGGAATTTGGTGCAGCCCGCCAATGCGGAAGTTGCTTCTGCATATACACATGTGGCTGAATTTGGCGAAGGTTTTGAGAAGCAGGTAACCGAAATGTTTGAGAACGCAGATGCACCCACAGATCCGATGATCGTTGTGCACACCTTTGATAAATTGATTGATATGCCCAATGGGAGCAGACCTTTGCGCACAATAGCCGGGCTTGATTTTGGCTTCCAGGCTTTGAATGATGCTACTGAGCCTATTCGCAAAGCCGGTTTGGAAGGTATGGGCATCTCCGGATGGGATGGACCGCAGAATTAGAATTTAATTTTTGATAGTGAAAGACCCGGTAAAATTGCCGGGTTTTTTATGCTCAAAATATTTTGAATGCGGATTTATTTGTGGCAAACACTATCATATTTCCTACCTTAGCAATGAGCTTTGAAGCTTGCTCTTCATCGCCTACACCAACTGAATTAAACTAACTATGAACGTGAAAGTAAAAGACTTAATGGTGGAATCTGTCGTGACCACCATGCCTCATAAATCCATTGGACATGTGCAGGAGATTATGGCCAAGAATAACATCAAATCCGTACCCGTGGTAGATGGAGATGATGAAGTTAAAGGAATCATTACTTCCACGGATATGCTGGAAGACCACAATGAAGCTTCGCCCATCAGCACGTTGATGCATACCAAGGTATACTCCATTCCGGCCTATTCAGATGTTGCCATAGCCGCACGTATGATGCGCAATCACGGGATCAATCACCTGGTAGTAACGGAAGAGCACAAACTGGTTGGCGTGCTCAGTGCCCATGATTTGCTCAAGCTGGTGGAAGACCACCGCTTTGTGATGAAGAATGCGCCTACACCTTCGAAAAAGGGGAATCGGAGAGGGTAGATGAGTTGGTAGTGAGTATTTAATAGTTCGTACTGAACTTGCAGCTTATATTCAGAATAACTAGCTAATACTACTCTATCCGCATAGGATTGGGATTTCTTCCAATGGTATACCCAACGGTCCATTCAAAAATATCAGCGGCTCCACCATGTGCTTTGATCGTGCCGCCAAAAAAGATGTTGTTATCAAAGCGATAGCGCAGCCCCGCTCTCAGATAAACAGGCGATTTATCGCCATTAGCATCGTTTCGTTGGACATATATACCTACGGCCAGCGGAACGAATAGATTTTTATTCAGCATCCACTCCCAGGTTCCGTTTATGGCAATAGCGGTAGACTTTTCAAAGTTTGAAGCACCTGAAGTATCTCTTTCCTGATATCCATCCGAATAATAAATGTCTACACCTGCACCCAGTCGATACCTGTATCCAAGAGCGTATAAATAATTGATTCCAATTCCGCCTTTGAAATAGTTTCTTTCGCCCGGTAAATAGTTTTTAGACCCTGCGATAAAGCCAATATTGAAAATTCCGTATTTCTGGTGATCGGGTATTTTTAGTTTATGCTTGTAAATCTCTTCATCTGGATCTCCCAGTTTATACTTCAAGCCAATCGTTGCAGGAATGAGATTAATTCCCGCATTGGGTAGTCTGAAGGCCCCGTTGGAAAAATGCTTGAAGCCGAGACTTCCATCGATGATAAATCGCCGGCTCAGCTCGTAGTGAGCGCTGAATTCAAGGTGAACGTAGTAATTAGAATAGGTACCAATAAAGATGTTGCTCGGGTTCTCAAGTTCGTCGTAGGGATTGAAATTATAAGACAAGCCAAATGCCGCTCCATAGCTAAAATCCCATCGACTATCAGGCCTGAATGCAAAAGGCATGGTGAGAAAAAAATAAATAGCATTGGGTTCGCCTACATTGGCATTGTGGAAGGTAGACGCATACCAGCCCAGTCCCATAATGGGCCTGCGGTAAAGATTCTTGTACACATCGTAGGGATCCGTTTTTTGAAAGCCCAGACGGATATCCCAGGCATTGTAATAAGAGCTATTGATAATCTGATCGCCCAACTCGCTTCCGTTGCTCATCATAGTCCCGTTTTCAAGTCGCAAACTCAAATACTTGATATACTTTTTAGAAGGGGTTGGGATGTCGGGCATCTCCTGGGCCAAAGCCTGCAGAAGCACGAGGGAAGAGATAAGAGTTAGCCAAAGAGCACGCATGGTTTAATGATTGGACAGTATAAAGCTAGCGATTCACTCAATTGAATTTATCGGTCTTAGAAATTTTTAATGATTTTAATTAAGGTTGATGGCTTCTCATCGTGATTCCTTTTGTTCACCAGCTTTCAGCTACCAGTGGACCTACCGAAGCGAGTCCATTTGAACAGGGCTGAACTAACGCCCAAATATCTCCACTTCTCTATCTGAATGGCCTATTGCCCATCCACCGGCGTCCACTTCCATTCCCGGCAGGTAGAAAACGATGAAGGTTTTTTCGTATTCGTCCTGAGTTTGTTCAAGAATGCTGCTCCTTATGCGTTCCAATTGAGCTTTAGAGAGTTCTTCGTGAATTAAAAGATCATACGAAATCTTATAAGGCGCCATATTGTGAATCTTGATAATAGAATAGTCTGGAATGGGTATGTTCTGTTCTTTTTTTAGTTTTTGTGGAGGGGAAGAACTTATCTTTTGGGGTGCTTGAGCATCTCCATTGAGAAGTATAAAGATGTATGGCACGTATAGAATAAGAATGAGTGCTGTAATGACGTATTTCCAGCGCTTTGCTACCTCCGAGCTTTTCCACACTCCGTATAATCCCAGGGGAAAAAACAACCAACAAGACAGAAAGAGTAAAGCGCGCTTGTTGTACCACTTTGTTTTTACTTCTGTGCTCATGTTCTGATTTTCTAATTGTGAATTCAGGATAAATATCTCGAAATCTTTGAAACAATCGAATCAATTTGATGGAACTCAATAAAGATATAGCTCACAGCCCTGCATAAAGGACTACCAATCGAGAAGACTTTTCGCTTTGCTTAATGGTGCTCCGGCTTTTTTTTAGATCCTGGCGGTTCGCCTGTAGTTGCTGATTTCTACTAAAACCCACCACCTCTAAGCAGAGCGTTATTTTTTCCATTTAATATGAGCCGACCTGGCGTATATTTGAACTCTTTACTTTTTTATAAAATACCGATGAAGCACATCTTTTTATTCTTTCTAGTCTCAATTCTATCCGTTCATTCCCAAAATCTTGAAGCCCAAAGCCAAATGGAAAAGGATAATGAGATCATTCTAAAATACATTGCCGACAATGAATTAAATGCCATGAGTATCGGCAGCGGACTGTACTATGTAAATGAAGAGACTGGCACCGGCAAAAACCCAAACCCTTCTTCTAAAGTCCACGTGGCGTACAGAGGTTATTTTACCAACGGAAAAGTCTTTGATGAAAGCGATTCAGCCGGAATTACTTTTGGGCTCAACCAGGTTATTCAAGGGTGGACCATGGGCATTCCCTTTTTCAAAGAAGGCGGACGGGGAAAGCTGATTATTCCATCGGGATTGGCCTATGGCAGTAAAGGGCGCCCGGGCATTCCTGCCAATAGCGTGCTGATTTTTGATATTCATTTGATTGAGGTGATGTAGGATTGGCTTTTGGCTTTTAGCCTTTAGCCATTGGCGATTAGCTTTTGGCTTGCAGCGTACAGCTTCCGGCTACCGGCTACCGGCTACCAGCTTGCCCGTGTTGAATGCGCTTTATTACGCGCAAATTCGCACAAACGTTCATATCAATACAGAAAAAATCTCTTTGTAAAGATTGCTTCTAAGAAGAATGCTTTATCTCAAAAGCGAATTATTCAACCCTTGTTGATTAAGTGGCTCATATCTGAGCCAAATCAACCGGGCGCGCCGGGCTTGTCGAAGCGCAGCGAAGATCGCGAAGGATTTGGGTACGGCTTTCGGCTTTCAGCTAAAACCCAACCCCTGCAGATATTCAAAGATTTACTTGTTTTGTATCAATGAAAGAGAAGAGCTATACAATCAATGTCCACTCCAGGTCAATATTCTTTATAGTCTTCATACCTGGCCTTGTGTTTACGATGTTCGGCTTTATGGAGATCATCCCTCAAGATCACTGGTCCATAAGCATACTCGTAGTTTTCATCTCCTTTCTCATATCATTTCTAGCTGCATACTCGCTGTCACTGGGAAGAATAAAAATTACCCTTTCTTCAAAGGGATTTAGTCAAACCTGGCTGAAGCCATTTTTGCTGAGCCAAAAGGATAATTTTACGATACCCTGGTCAAGTATAAAGTCTTATTGGTTCTCTTTTCGATATGACTCTAACGAAGGTAGTGCCGGGCCCTTTTTTGATGCTTT
>Ga0207419_1002498_pt1 | contig 12067 bp, 10 predicted proteins | sample ElkSloMetagenome_4_FD_184723 | JGI IMG/M metagenome (GOLD analysis project Ga0207419, IMG submission 184723) | Hot spring microbial communities from Elkhorn Slough, Monterey Bay, USA - MD2A (version 2) | ecosystem: Environmental > Aquatic > Marine > Intertidal zone > Estuary: Microbial mat ... | reverse complement strand
CCCGCCGTTGATTGAGGGTTGTACCAGAATGCGGCATATTGCTCGATCTCCAGGGTGAAGTAGTTTAAGACAGATTTTCTGCCCTGGTCAGGCCTCAGCATTGGACAAGGTGGGATTCTAAGATAATCCCCTCGCCAATACACTGAGAGATCCATATTCAACTTCAACCGCCCTCGCTGAGAGATGGAATCTTTCAAACGAAAACGAACCGTATAATCCTCATTCGCCTCGAAAAGGTGCGGGTTGAAGATGACCACAGACAGTTGATGGTGTTGGTCGAATTGCGGAGAGTCCTTCGTAGTCACTACCCCAGAAGGAAATCCGCTTGTTGAGTACGACCAGTCATCACTCACTACGTCGTCGAGGTCAACGAAATCCACCTCGAAGGCGAAGTCTTCTCGACTGCGCAGAACGTTGATGGCTTCGTTGTCAAATCGGAAGACCACCTCGACCACATCATCGTCAACGACGAAAATACGACCTTGTTTCGGCGCCCATTCTCTCTTGGGTGTGGAGAGTACGCTTGATGAAAGATAGATATCGAGCAAAGAACATGGGACGTCTCCACTCGTACACTGATTCGAGCACGATGCCGATGCCGGAATGGCATTGCCATACAGAATGAGCGCGAAGAGAAACAACGCGCCTATCAAAATGCGTTTCATGAAGAAACCTCGCTGTATTGTTAAGGTTCGGGTTTTGTGAAGAGGGAATTTCCACTCTTCCATAAACGCAAATTCAACGTTAAATGAATTTAACACTTATGGAAGAGGAGAGTTGCGTAGCTATCTAAAATAACTGATGATACAGAAATCGCATTAAGGGAAGAACAATAAAAGGATGGAAAATGATTAGTGCTATTAGACTATAAAAAATGGGAGTATAAAATACAAACCAGCAATATTTTTTCCTATCCAGATCTAAACGAAAAATATAGGATTGAAAGAACCAAAAAAGAAACAAAGAGATAAGATAAAGTCCCAAACTGAAATGTATATAACCAAGAATATAATGAGTCCCCTCTGAAAAGTCTAATTCAAATGGAAATAATCCATATATAAAGAGTAAGGGGTAATAAATATATTGCAAAGGCGATGGGTCCCACATAATAAGAGTGGGAAGGGAAACAAGTAATGATACAAATACGAACCAAGCTATTACAATAGCAGGATTTAATTTGTGAGTGAGAAGTGATTTCATATAAGGAATACTTACTTTAACCTTGAAATAAAAATTACAACGACCACGCCTATTAACATTATGCCGTACAAAATTAAATATTTTAGCGCTAAAATGCTTTTATCTTTTTTTGTTTGAAAGAAAAAAAAGTATCCCAAGAATACATTAATCGCAAGCCAACTCATAAGCATGGCAAAGATTGCATGGACACAAAGCGCAGTAAAAAATTGAATACCTACGTAATATCCAAAAACTCGCAAAACGTCTCCTTGTTCTATTTCTAAAACATGCACTAAAAAGTCAGTGACACCCCAAATCAAATGCCCAGATAGAGGAAGTCCGTATGCAAAAAGAATCAGGACGAGAAAGAAAATTAAGAAGATTGAAGATGATACCCATTCAATCAGCGTCCTTTTCTTTGTGCTAGGAAATATAATATGCGTAAATTTTTTCATTTTTCTTCTCAATCTATCAAATAAAGTATAATCTTGGTGGGGAGTTATCCCCTATAGGTAAAGAGTAATTTATGGTTCAATGTAGCCAATATACCATAAAAAGTCAAGAACACCTTCTTCCTTGAGCCCTCTCCCTCTTCGTAGATCTCGTCGTCTGCGTCAATGCAGGCTGTGAGATGGAGAGGTTGTCCTGGGGCATCGGGAATACGCCAACCGGCAGTATCCTTGATGTCATTTCCAGGCCTGAGTTTTGAGATGGTCATCTCAGGAGATTTTTCATCGTTTCGAGGTATAGCCTCCTTCCAGGTGTCACCGCTTCCCATGCGGTACCAAATGACGCATTCGATAGACTGAGAACCCTTGTCTCGTTTGTGATTTTCTGTCTTGTCGTTTGCGGTTTCGGCTATGCATAGGAGATCGACTTGTTGATTCGGACGCAGGGGCTTGGTTTCGCAATCCCTACATGTAGCACTCAGCTCATTACCCGCCTTGTCTTCGACATCGAACTTCGGTGTGAGGTCCGCACGCTTACCAGGAATGGGATTAGGATTGGTGCCGATGGGGGTGGTTCCGCCTCCTCCTGTCCAGAGACCGGGTGTTACATACCCCTGATTTCCATTGGGGTACGCTACCTGGAACATGCGATTTGGATGGTTTTGTGGACCATCGTTACAACGCCAGATCTGAAACGGTGTCCCATTGGCAGTATCGCCATGACGAACATCGAGACAGAACTCCGGGTGTGTATCCCATCGGATGTATCCTGTGCCATCATCTGGCATCTCCCACTGTCGATTGGGATGGTTGATTCCTCCGTCAGCACAGTCCCAAAACTGTACGGGAGTGCCATTGGAAGCAATACCGTGCTCGACATCGAGACAGTAGTTGGTATTCTCTGCCTGACCAGCCCAAATGATGGGACCTGTGCCATTGTGGGGAGCGAAGAAACGACGATTGAAATGTATCGGATTATCGCCTCCACAGTCCCAGATTTGGGCGCGAGTTCCATTGGCCCTGTTTCCGCCTTGCACATCAAGACATTTCCCCTTTCCAGCCCACTCGATCTTTGTTTGAGATGAGTAGATGAAGCCGGAGAGAGCATAGCTTCCTTGCACGTTGTTTCCGCGGTCAGTACCTCGGTGGTAGGTGTTGTTAGCACCACGATAGTAGGTGACTGAGGTGTCATAGCGAGGAAGGGTTGGGTCGTAAAAATTGGGATTAGTAGCTTCCCAATTCATCTCGGTAACGGTGAAATTATCACCATTAACATTTGAGACATACGCTACATGCCCGGGGGTGCTGAATTCCACGATGGCATCTTCTTGTGGATCATCACCGGTACGAAAACCGAGGTTTTCGGCATTCCGGAGCCATGCGCCGCCGCTGTCAGTGATCCTTGCGACAGCAAGGTCGGGGCGTTTGTAAGCCGCCCACCAAACACAGTTTCCATCAGCACCACATTCGAAATGGCTGGTGAGTGACTTGTGGTCCTCACACCAGACACCCGCGAGAAGGTCGTTGCTTGCGAGTATGGCCAAAGCCATACCCAAAGAGAGGAGTAAGCGTTTCACTGTTTCTTTCCTCGTGTTTGTGAATGTACTACTCGTGTGAAGTGATTCTACTGTTGGTAATCATGGTATTTCAAAACAACACTCTGCATCATCATATCAAATACTTTTTCGTTTATAAGGGTGTCACGTGTAGTACGAAAAATGTAGTGGTAAACATCACTTTCATTCACAGCCAAATAATCTCGAGACAAATACCTTTCTTCTGCCCGGTCGAAACGACACTTTACTATAGATTGTTTGAGATTTGGGTCCTGCTGTATTAGACTACATTCCACCTCAGGGTCTCCTTCATATTTTTCAATGTATTTTTTTTGTGTAAACTCTATCACGCCTACTTCTTCATTTTCTCGGTCGTACACATCATACGGTGACGAACTAGAAAAAAATAATATAACTTGATCCTTCCTTACAGGAAACTCGGGATCGTTTAGGCATCGCGGCACACAACTTTCTGGGCGAACATAATCAGGATCATTGGTCATAAGTATACCCCCGCCATTCTCTCTCCAATGCCATTCTTTGGGATACTTAATCGTAAACGACTCATTATCTACCGTATTCCAATTCTCCATATTCATATCAACCTCCGTGACAAGACTGGGCTCTATGGGAGAGATTTCGGGATCCTCCCCCACCTCTCCCGGCTCCTGGGGACGGTTTTGCACAGCAAAAACACCCACAGCAAGGACAGCCACGGCAACAAGAGCAATATTTCGTGTGGAGAGTGGTTTCATAGGGGTGTGTGTAAATTATGGGTCACTGTAGCCAATATAGCACAAAATGTCAAGAGTTTGACTTGCGATTGTCAATGGGAAATAGAAATGTCCCCTCTTTTGGGATTTAGGAATGTCCGCTTTGGACATTTCTTAGGATTTTAGGCGAATTCGATTTTTTTACGTTTTTGTATTCACTTGAAACTTTCTCCATGGGTGATTCTTTGCAGGAATAGCCGAGAAGGATCTTGCAAGAACCCAAGGAGATTTCTTTTCCGATTCCTTCTTAGGTCTTTCGGGGAGTTGGTGGAAATCGAGATATTTGCCTCTCATCTTGATTTGAATACTTCCATCTTCGCTTTCCTCGACAACAACAGTATCTTTCTTTTGAATGAGAACAGCAAGAGATGAGTAAACGTTTCACTGTTTTTTACCTCATGGTTGTGAATGTACTACTCGTGTGAAGCTATGAGTATCACTTCGTAAGATGAAGAATATATTCTTCATCCAAGAAGTGATTCTACTGTTGGTAATCATGGTATTTCAAAACAACACTCTGCATCATCATATCAAATACTTTTTCGTTTATAAGGGTGTCGGACGTAGTGACAAAACTAAAATAGAGGGCTCCGTCCTCAGTTACAAATGAATAATTGATAAATCTATATCGCCCCCCATCCATCTCAAGATTCCCACCACATTCTACTACGAATTGTTCAGGGTCAGAGTTTTGTTGCACATAACCGCATTTCGCTCCATATTCTTCTTCATAGTAATCAATAATTTTCTTTTGCTTAAATTCTACTGCGCTCATCTCTATTACTCCCATTTCTTGCTTTTCTTGATCATATGCATTGTCAATGGGTCCGCTATTAGCTCCAAATATTATCTGATCATTCCTCTGTATAAATCTAGTAGCCGAGAGAATCGAAAATAACCCTGTCTCACTCAGACTATCCTCTGGGTCATTAGTCATGAGAATGCCAAGCGCAGCACCTTCCCTCCAATACCACTCTTTTGGAACCTTGATGGTATACAGACTGTTCTCTATCAACTGCCAATTCTCCACATTCATATCGACATCTGTGACAAGACTGGGCTCTATGGGAGAGATTTCGGGATCCTCCCCATTCTCCAATACCGGATCAGGAGTCTTGGTATGATCTTGCACAGCAAAAACACCAATGGCAAGGACAGCTACAGCTACGAGGGCAATAATTGCGATAGTTCGGGTCGGAAGTTGTTTCATAGTGTTTTGAGTATTAAAGTATGAATCAATGTAGCTACTATAGCATGAAAAGTCAATATTCTATCGTTTCTATCGTCACTATCGTCACCAAACGAAAACCTCAGGGTAATCATCTTCTTTTACTTTCTCCTTATGAAATCAATTCGACCAATCTGTCTTTGAGAACTCGTGTGGCGATGCAATCATCTTCGTTGTAATCAAGTATTCTTTGGAGTTTCTTGGGGTCTCTGTCCTCTACCCACTCATTAAACCATTGGATAGAAGCGGCGCCTGATGGATGAGGATCTCTCCAGGTAAAACCACAATACACTGCCAAAGTCTTTATAGAATGATTGTACGTTGGCCATTCTGTATATTTTTTTATAATGTCATAATACAGGTCGATGGCTTTGTCTTTTTGGAAAAAGTTTTCAAGCTCTTCTTCGGTGACAACATCGGGATACTTTTCTCGGAGCTTTTTGTACTGCGTGACTTCGTACTTACTGTAGTAATAGACTGAGAAATCATTTGGAGTAAGCGAGCGAATATAGTTCCAAAACTCACTCCATGCCTTTTTTTCTGCCTCTGGTGATACATCCTCTGCTGTAAAGGCGAGGAAGCGCTCTTCGTTGGTGGCGACTCGACGCTCTACAATTCCATGGAGATATATGAGGTCTCTGGTTGGGTCCGCCTCTATATCAAAGAAAAGTTCTATCGGTTTTTCGGGAAGAGTAAATGGATGTGTGATGATTGGCTGAGCATCTTTTCGAGAAAGAAGATCTGCTCGAAGGGCGAATCTATCAAACATCTTAAGTCCTATTCCAGGAAATTTTTTCTCTTTTTTGAGCTCTTGGAAATCTTCTCGATCAAATTCTGCTAATTCGCGAAAAGAATGTATAGAGTCCTCGAGGGCTTTTTTCTTGGAAGCTCCGAGTTCTGGGATAAGACTCACATCATCTGACGCTATACATCTGGCCTTGCACGTACTATACCAATGACAAAGAGTACACAAGGAGCCAAGTGCTGGAGCTGTTGGAGTATTTTTGAGAAGTACGGCACGTACATCTTCGAGTGTTCGTACATAGAAATCCCACCACGTTTCTTTTGAGCGAGAACCTCTCTGCGTTGTGAAGTCATAGACAGTCTCGGAAGCGTCTTTATCAATAATTCTCCCCTCATAGTGCTCTATGATACCCAATCGTCGGAGAGCATCAACATACACTCCGAGCTGGAGGGCGTAGTGTTTTTTGAGTTTGCCCTCTCCCCCCTCAGGCATCCCTTCGATTCCTGATCCTGATTTTATATCTACAGGCATATAGACACCGTTCGGACCGAGTATCAGAAGATCCGGCTCTCCCACCAGTTCATCAACTTCGAGTCTTCCTTGATAAATACAAGGCTTTTTCTCTTCTATCGCTTGCATGGTAGCGGAAAAACGCTGGTCTTTGGAAACCAATGATATATCTGTTATCTCTCTTGTATATTTCCACGATCCTATGATGTTTTTTTCATGTTGGAGTCCTCTCTCCCACAACATCTCTACAAATTCATTTACTTTGTCTCGTTTGGAAGGATCATCGTAGGCATCTCGATATACACGATGCGCGCACTGAGAAAAGTTATAGAGATGAGTAGCGGTTATTTTCATATTTCAATAGGATTTTTTGAGAGGAATTTTCTGTGCGTTTCTTTACAATGATTCTTTATTCTTCAAGGTTATAGCTAAGTAATATTGCTTCGATATATAATATCTCTTTTTGACCAAGAGCCAAAATGTTCATAAAAATTTTTTGATTCAATTTCTTTCCTGGTCTCTGGAGAAAAGGCTTCCCACCAAGATGCACGAATTATCAATTCCCGAGCTTCACAAAAGACAAAAGAATAGATAAAATTTTTTAAATTTCTGGCTTCTTCTACACTTCGTATAAAATCCTCACATATAAAGGAATCTTTATTCCAAATAAAACATATATATGTTTTATTATTCTCAAATAGTGTCGTATATGCAAATAATTCAAAATTTTTTCTTTCTAATTCATTTTGTTTGTCTATATCTGGAATAAAGGCTGAGTCAAAAGAAACGTCTATTACATAAGGAATTTCAATTAATACATACCGAATATTATTATAATTTTCATTCTTTATCTTACCTTGAAGATTCTTTATTGCGCTACGTAAATCTTTGATTGCTAACAAGGAGCCCTCTAGTAATAAATCTCTATTTTTTTCTCTCTCAGGTATACTATCCAGAGACCTATCCATATAATCCTCGGATTTTGAGTATAATGATGATAAACCTTGTTTAAGATATAGTTCTTTGCACAAAGTCCTAAACATCATTAATCCAAGTTGTTTCTTTAACTTTTTTTCATTAAGAAGGCTAATCTCATCATCTTCAAATACGGAAAATAGCTCTTTATCATGTTTCCCACAAAACCCATAAAATACACTTACATTGTTTATGCCCACTCTATATTTAGGTCCTGCTTTTTCAATTTCTGTTGAATTGTTATATCCTCGTACATAAAAAGATCCCCCCTCAAGAATTGGATTGATTGATTTTTGTTTTGATAGTGTATGTGCTTTTAGTATTTTACCCAAACAACGTCCTAAAAAACTAGCCATACAGATTTTTCTTGAAAATTCTTTCTGTTTCAATCTTCGAAACTCACAGTATTTTTTATTCATCTCTTCATCAAGTTATCCGATCATACACCGCATGATTTCATCATATATACCCAGAACCCTCCCTATAATTTTTAGATCTAATATGTTAGATCTTAGTCTATACTCCCCCTACCCCAAAAGCAAGGAATTTGGAGCTTTTTCACTACCTCAAGACACCCTGTAAATTCCACCATAAAAGAATTCTAGAATGAATTCTAGAATTCTTTGAAAACAGTACCATTTGTACGCGACATTTACGATTCTCTCTTTTTTTGGCACTGTATATCCGTCGCCTCAACGAGGTGGCGAAAGTCGGCGAGCAATCGCCATTCTTTTAATTTCCACAAACCTATAAGAGGAAGACGTGGATGAAGATAAAAATCGTAATCGAAATCGCCACACAAAAACAAGGGACAAGTGTCACTGCTGTGGCACGCCCCGAGAGATCGGGGAAAGACTCTTCATGATTCAAAAACCAGAGAAAGTGGAGTGGCATTGCCACTCTTGCGTCACGGGCTTCCCTCTTAGGAAAGCCTCCTGAAGACTCCTGAGCACGAAAAACTCACAGGCGGTAGTCGCTTCGCGACTGCCGCCTTCAATTTTCTCCTTTAAAAAATTCCTAAAAGTGCGGTAGCTAGAAAGCAAAGCTCAAAAAACGTTCTTTTCTGTTCACTCTACATCACACAGCACTCTTTCGAGTGTTGTTCTCGAAAAAGCAATCTTAATTTTCAAGTGCCCTTCTCACATCATCAGGAGAAATAACAATATCACCACCTTCTTGCATCTCCTCAGAAATGATGCGATCAGCGACTACAGATTCAATAGTATCTGCGATAAATCGTTTGAGCGACCGCGCACCAAAAGGAGCATCATATCCTTTTTCTACCACAAGAGAGGGGATTTCTTGGTGAAAGGTAAGCTTAATGCGTTTTTGCTTCCAGATGCTTTCAGAGAATTCGCCTAGAAGAACTTCTGTAACACGAAGAAGTTCTTCTTGATTAAGTGGAGCGAAAAAGATAACCCCATCAAAACGATTAAGAAATTCTACACGAAAAACACGTTGCTCTACAATTTCATCGATAACCTCTTTTTCAATAGAAGTTATATCCCCTCCTTCGAAATGCTCCTCGAAATACGTCTTAATACGAGGGGCGCCTGCATTGGACGTTGCGATAATAATAAGATTATTAAAACGAACTTTCGTTCCAAAGGCATCGGTAAAAAAACCTTCATCGAGAATCTGTAGGAAAATATCCAAAACACCTCCACTTGCCTTTTCGAGCTCATCAAGAAGAAGGACGCCATAGGGATTATCCTTAACAAGTGTTGTAAGTTGTCCTGTCATATTCAGTTCACGAGAGCCTATAAGCTGTCCCACAGAAGAAGGTGACTGAAATTCACTCATATCAAGTCGGACTAAACCTGCCTCACCCCCAAAATACGATTTTGCTAGGACTTTTGCCATTTCTGTCTTCCCAACACCCGTAGGACCTAAAAAGAGAAATGTTCCTATAGGCTTCATAGATCCCGTCATTTCACTTCGGGCTTTTCGAAGAGCTTTGGATATCTGAGAGACCGCTTGTCGTTGACCGATAATACGCTTTGCCATGATTTCCTCAAAATGAAGAAGCTTTTCTTTCTCTCCTCCCGAGAGAGCTCCAGCAGGAATGCCCGTCTTGAGTGTGATATATTCATTAACTACCTTTGAATCGATATATCGAGAGTGTTGAGAATTATTTTGCCAATAAATCATAGTCTCTTTCGCCAAATCAAGAGCTCGTTCTGGCAAAGGGGTTCCCATATCAAATCGCCCGGACTGTTCGGCTATATGTCGTAGTCCTTTTATCGTGAAAATTACTCCTTTTTTTTCCATCTCGGAAAATTCATCAAGCATAACATCAAGAGTCATGTCTGTATTTATTTCCTCCAATTCGATACGCTCCATACTCTTAAATACGCCCTTTCCTCGCTCCATGAAAGAGTGATATGCTTCAACAGAAGTCACTGCGAGGAGGCGAAAAGAAGGAAGGGGAAGGTACTTTTCCAAAAGAGGGCTTATATCAGGATTTCCATTCCTCAGAGCATTTTCTCCAATGTAGTATTCTATATCCTCAATAACCAAGATAACATTGCCTGCAAACGCTGCCTGAGCAAAAAGATACTCGAGGTTATTCGCTGATCGCTTGGAATCACCTCCACTTTGAGAGATAACTCGTTCAATGTCTATTCTTATCATGCGAATATCTCGAAAGGGGCCTTGAAGAACCCGCTCGTAAACATATTTTGCAAACCACGTTATGAGTGTTTTTCTCCCAGAGCCAGGTGTACCCACGATAAGAGCTGAATTTTGAGCTGGTCGAGCGAGAATAAGCGAAAGAAGTTCAAGGCTTTTTCTTTGTGCGCATACTCGCATAGACTGAAACTGACCAGATGATGCAATAAAGACATCTTCACTTACCTCATCAAGTTGTGGCGTGTATCCATATTTCCACTGACGCGCCAAAGAACGTGTTTTTGAAAGCTCCTCCTGTGTCCAAAACCGAGAACGTTTCCGTCGCTCATCTGCTAATTGAATTTCCCACTCCAAAGCTTTTATAAAATTCTCTGTTCGGATATTTTTTCTTTCCAAGAAAGCTTGTAAGGCTTCTTTTGATATCATGTCATTTCGAGTAATATCCTTCTTCTCAAGATCGACCCGTGCAAGAATGCGATCAAAAAAGGACTGCTCATAAAAATATTGCAATTCATATTGTGCATAAGGAATAGATTGTGACTCTTTAAAGCACCAAAGGGCAAGTAGAATAATAAGAGCTCCCGCAAAAAATCCAAGCATTGCATATGGTGATATCCAGAGAACAAAAAGGGTCCCCATAATCACAAAAGGAGCGCTTACCCAAAGAAGGAAAAGAAGTCCACCCCAAAAAAGAAGCATACTTTCACAAAAAATGGCAGCCACAATAATACATATTCGAACGAAAGCTCCGATGATCCGCGAAAAAGCATTTTCAGCTCCACGTTTCATGGATTGAAAAGGGTTAAACCCTCGCCAAGTTTTTGGAGTAATATCGCGATGCCATGGAGAAAATAGCGTTCTCAAAAGATCGCCCACAGAGAAAAAATCTTCTGTATGAACAAGATAATTTTTCCATATTTGAAAAAATCCTCTTATTCCTCCATGATAATACCAAAGGAAAAATCGCATGTTATTTTTGTATTTTTACTCTTCTTCTTTTTGCAATTCACATGCATCTACCAAGTTGTGCACAAGTTCTCCTTTCTCTCGAACACTTTCAAAAAGCGTTACTTCCTCTACGCTTATAGGAATCTGAACAGGAACAGTCTGCACCCAATCCTCCTCTTCAAAAGAAAGTCCACTTTGCTGTATCCTCCCTAGGGTAATGTGAGGACGAAATTGTTTTTTTTGTATTTGAGCAAAGGAAAAAAGCTTTTGACTCAAATCCGTATAAAGATTATGCAATTCTTCGTGAATGTCTCCAGAAAGCCAAATCGCCTTGGGATGATCTTTATCAGGACCGATTTTTATTTCATTCATCATAACCTCAAAAGGAGCCTTGTCATAGCAAGCTTCTGCAATAGCGGAACAAACTTCCGGAAGGTATTGATCTTCAACACGCCCCAAAAAAAGCAAAGTCATATGACGGAGCTCTCTTTTGGTCCATGTGATATTTTTTTCATCCCAGGCACGGATATGACGATCAAGTGTTTTGTTCACTCTCTCCTCAATACGTATTCCCAAAAATAGTGTTCGTACCATACATATATTTATTCCCTTCCAGTATAATACACGATAACCAGAAAGGGAAACCTTTTTGTATGAAAATACAAAAAATACATCTCTCTTTCAAAAATCTTTCTTATGAAACTACTTCCAAACTCCTTTCGTCACGAAATTTTCACAATTTTTGCTCGAAAATTACGAAAATTTGTAAGGAATACCCGGATACCTAACTACCGGCAGGCAGGTTGCGTCAAATTTTCGGCAATTTGGAGAAAAAATCTGAAAATTGTAGCAGAAAACGGAGCTTGGAAACAGTCCCTTATCAAGCTACAACAAAATTTCTTTACTCATTATCTTGCACATAGCCAGCCAAAATATATCTATTCTTTTCACAAAAAGAGTGGTATATAATGACAATTTTTTCTACTCCATGAAAACTCTTACTCTTTTTTAAGTGTAAAGGAGACGAACATGCCATCAAAAAAATATTTTGTTTGTATTGATTTGTGATACCC
>Ga0207419_1002497_pt1 | contig 12067 bp, 6 predicted proteins | sample ElkSloMetagenome_4_FD_184723 | JGI IMG/M metagenome (GOLD analysis project Ga0207419, IMG submission 184723) | Hot spring microbial communities from Elkhorn Slough, Monterey Bay, USA - MD2A (version 2) | ecosystem: Environmental > Aquatic > Marine > Intertidal zone > Estuary: Microbial mat ... | reverse complement strand
CTGCAGTTACCACGCACGAGCGGTATTCGATCCCGACGTCGGTGAGCCCGGCGTCCTGTTGCAATTGACCAAGGTTCGGGTGGATTACGACATTCCGGTAACTCCGCTGATCTTCCGCGATCGCTTCGAAGATACCTGATCAAAGTACTGCTTTTCTCGGACTGAAGCGGACATCTATTCAACTGAGCGCCGCTCGGTCCGGGATAAGCGGGCTCCGTATCCAGGCTTTTGCTTCGACAGTCCTTGCTGGGACGTCAAAGCGACAAATAACGTCACCCGCAATTTCTGGCATTAATGCGGGTGAGGTCGCGCGTATCCGAACTGAATTGCGGCAGGGCGGACGTGATGATCAGCTCCACGTCGTTGCAGCCGTTGAATTCAAGAACGATTCGGCCGAAGGGAATCAGCTCGACCTGGTCTGGATCGAGGGCCGGGCCGTAGTCGCCGCCGCGCGTGATGCTGACATCACCGAAGTCGATGGTGTTGCCGCTGCGTTGTCCGGATCCGATCATCCAGACCTGTTCGCCGTCGAGGTAGGTGTAGAAGGTGATGACCCAGGATAGGCCATCGGCTTCGAGCGCCAGCTGAATGCCTTCGCCGGCGCGCGTGGGATCGAAATAGTTACCGCTTCGCGAACGATCGATCTGCTCGCTGGCGCGCTGATTGCAGCTGGCGCCGACGATCTTGGTCATCTCGGAGGTGAAATCAGGCAGACCGTCGACCTGGGGCCGGAACTCGAAGCGGGCGTTGTTGCAGTCGCTGGGGCGCATGACGATCTCGCCCCAGGCCTCGATGATGACTTCATCGGGGTCGAAATCATTGCCGTAGCCGGTGCCGCCGGTGATGATCATCTCGTTGAACTCGTAGCGATCGCCCAGATCGACACCGTTGCCGATCAGCCAGAGTTGCTCGCCGTCGCGGTACAGATAGCAGGTCAGCACGGAGACGTCCTGGCCGCCGTCCATGGTGAGCTGGCAGCCTTCACCGGCACGATCTGGGTTGAACCAGTTGCCGCTGTACTGGGCCTGTTTGTCCCGGGCATCGAACCAGCCCAGGTCGTAGAGGAGTTCTGGTACCTGATCGAGATCGCCGGCGTAAGCGAAACCGGCAAGCTGGGGGTTCATGAGTGATCGAGGGGACAGGCTGGTCGCGAAGTGAGAGACATTGCTGCCGGTATTTTCCGTCGATGCCTGAAGGTTGATGAAGCCCTCCGTCGTGCCCCGCAGCGGCTGTTCGGTTGCATAGCCCAGCCGCACCTGGTCTTGATCGCCGAGCTGGAGAAGCCGGCTGCCGGTGGTATCCGTGACCACCCAAATTGGAATCGGCAGGTTTCGATCAAGGCCCAGACTGAAGCTTCGAGCGATCGTGCTGTTGCCCTCGGGCTGATCATCGACGAGGATCAGTCCGGCCGCCCCCGCGTCGAAGACGTTCTGCCATTTTTCGGCAAACAAGCAAGCACCGCGCCGAACAAGGGCGAATTGTCCGGCCAGGGCCGCGCCGTTGTCCAGGGGCGCGCAGGCCAGGGCGCCTTGCCAGGGGTCGCCGGCTGGCGGGCTCGGGCCCGGGCCCTGGGCGAGAACGATGCGGCGCATCATGCCCTCCAGAGGAAGAAAGGGAGCGAAGCCCTGGACCCAGGCGGCGCGAATCTCCTCAGTTCCCAGGCCAGGATTGAGGACGATTCGGCCTGGTGGCAGCAGGCGCTCACTGGCGCGCAGATTGGTCCGCTCCCCGATCCAGACCAGGTTGCTGCCGGAAGTCGACGACAGCACGCGCTCGCTGGCGGTCAGTTCGTTCCAGCTGGCCTCGCGCTGAAGGTCGAAGGTCAGCAGCGACAGGGCATCGGGGACAGGCGGGGATCCGAAAAACTCGCGCGTCTCCCGTTCGGTCAAGGACTGGAAGCCGAGCCCGTGGGCGATTTCGTGCAGGACAAGCTCGAGGAAGGAGGCTGTCCCGAAGGGCGCCGGAGTCTTGGGGTCGAGACCGTACCAGAATCCATCCAGACCCTCGGAGCAGGTGCCCGAATCGATGCGGAAGTTGAAGCGGACTTCCAGATCCGCGTCAAAATCCTCGAAGGTCTGACCGGAAATCGCGGACGCGATGGCAATGGGGTAATTGACATTGGGTTGCGGCGTGCCGGAAAAATCCCGGACCAGCGCGCGGGTTCCACCGACGCCGAGCGTTGTCGATTCCTCGCAGCCGAGGTCGTCAAAGCTGGCATCGATGCGGATACTTGTATTGCCATCGAGCCGCGAGCTCCAGATATCGAGGGCTCGACGCAGTACGGCCTGGCGCTGGCCACCGAGCGTGCGTGCCGGGTTGTTGGGCAGGGCATCGACTGGGGCAGGGTCGTTGAAGCCGAATTCGATGGGATCGGTCAAGGCCAGCTCGAACATCTGCGCCTCGACCGCCACAGGCAGGAGCAGGAGAGCGACCAGGCTCAGGGCTCGCAGCGAGCTCATCGCACGGGCCTTGCCGGGAGTCGACGAGTTCGGGAATCGGACGGAGATCGATCGAGCATGGACCGGGCCGGCTGGCAGCGGATCACGATCTCGCCGTCAGCGCCGAGGCTCGCCCGCGAAGCGCGCGCCGCCGGCCAGAAAATCGGCTGTACCCGAGCGCCCTGGCTTGATGTCGCGGCCGCTGCACGGCGATTGAATTGTCTGGCCAGACGTTGCTGGCGCTGGGCGACGTAGCGTTCAGCGGCACCGCGGGGCGCTCGCAGGAGCCGTGCTGTACCGGCCTCGATGTATTCGTCCATCGAAGCCTCGGCCGCCCGCAGCTCGTCGGGGTCGAGACTTCTAAATGTTTCCAGATCGAAGGCCAGCAGGCCGGTATTGATGACCATCAGGGCGATGGCAACCGTGATTTTGATGGAATTCATGGGCGCTCTTTGCTTTTGCCGTAGCGGATTGTAGATCAGGCGCCGCAGACCCGAGTCATGACGCGCTCAGGAAACATCCGTCGTCGCCTGTAATGGCCCAGCGCCGTGTCCCCCTGGTCGACCGTCCGTCACGTCGAGTTAGGAGCGAAATCGTCACGCCAGGAACGCTTGCTTCGATATCATGGCTGGCTAAGCGAACCTTCCTGCCCCTATCGACCCGAGCTGCTGCAATGTCTGAAAATCCCGCTAAGCAGGCCCGGCTCGATGCGCTGGGACCAGGATACGTCGGTCGCGGGCAGGCTCTGGCCGACGCCGGCGCCGTTGACGATCTGCGCCAGGGTGCCGTGGCCGATAGCTGGGTATTGACCGCGGTGGTGGCCGACACGGAGCAGACCCGCTTCCGGACCTATGTTCGCATCGACGGGCGATCGGTCGACGGTGACTGCAGCTGCCCGCGCAGCGCCCAGTGCGAGCACGTCGCCGCCGTGGTGCTGGCCGCTCGATCGGACGCTGCGGCCGGCTCCAGCCGGGCCGAGTCACCCCCGCCTCGAACGTCATCGGGTCGGCGCATTCAATCGGCCCTGTCTCAGCAGATGGTCTACCTGCTGCGTCTTTCCGATGACGGCAAGGAGCTGAGCGTCAGCCCGTCGCGACAGCAGGTCGACGCTCAGGGGCAGCGCTCAGCAACGCCCTTTGCACTCTCGCGGCTCTCGGATTCGCGACAGCCGGATTATGTGACCGATGATGATCTGCGCATCCTGCACGAACTGGCCGATCGCATGGCCGGCGCGCTGGATCTGGTCTGGGCTCCACTGGGCCCGCGTTGTCACGCCCTGCTGGAGACCATCATTCGCACGGGCCGTGGCCGCTGGCAGGACGTGGATGGTGCCGAGTTGATCCTGGGAGAACCGATCCAGACTCGCCTGCATTGGCAGGTCTTGCGCAGCGGATATCAGGAGCTGACGCTTGAGGGCGATGAACAGGATCGACTCCGGCAGCTGCCCCTGCTGCCGCCCTGGCGACTGAACCCTCATAGCGGCCTCTGCTGTCCGCTCGATACGGGTCAGGACGGCGAGCGCGTGGCCGAATTGCTTGAAGCAGGGCCGATCGCGCCGGAATCCGTCGAGGCCGTCTCCCTCCAGCTCGAAGAGCGGGCGCCGAGTTTTCCTCGACCGGAGCCGATGCGCTGCCGCAGGCAGACTGCTTGTGATCCGGTGCCCGAACTGACGCTGCTGATGGCCGAGCTCGGCGCCTCGCGGGGCTTTATCGAGGCGCCGGCCGCCCGGCTGCGGTTTCGCTATGAAGACGTCGTTCTGGACTGGGATGACGAGCACGATAGTGCCCTGATTGAACCCGGCCTGGCCGTGCGCATTGAGCGCGATCGTCAGGCCGAGGAAGACGCCGTGGCCGCCCTGGAGGCGAGCGAGCTGGTTCCACTCCAATCCCTGCCGGGCCGCGATTACCAGCCCGGCGACGGCGGGCTGTGGGTCGCCCAGCGGTCGACGGGCAGCAGCCGGGTCTGGATCGATCTCCAAGCTCGACGCGAATCCCTCCGTGACCAGGGCTGGATCGTCGAAGGGAGCGCGGACTTCGCCCCGACGTTGGTCGAGCCCGACGAGTGGTATGGCGACCTGGCCCGGATCGAGAATCACTTCGACCACTTCGAGCTCGATCTGGGCGTCGTTCTCGGCGATGAGCGGGTCAGCCTGCTGCCCGCACTTCTCGAATGGATCGAGCGCACGCCCTCCGCCCTGGTCCAGGGCGTGCTGAATCAAAATGACGAGGGCACGACTCCCGTCGTCCTGGGGCTGGATCATCGCCGTGTTGTGCAGATGGACCGGAAGCGCCTTCGCCAGACTCTGCGTGCCCTGGTGGATGCCTTCGATCGCAGCCCGAAGCTCAACGATGGCCGTGTCCGACTGCCGCGGTCTCGCCTCACCGAGCTCGCGCCGGCGGGCCGCCACTGGCACCTCGGGGGCAGCGAGGAGCTGGCAGCGCTTACCGCGCAGCTGGCGGATTTCGATGGCGTCAAGGCTTTGCCGGCGCCGCATGGACTTCAGGCCGAGCTTCGCCCCTACCAGGCCTACGGATTGGGCTGGCTGCAGTTTCTGCGCGAATTCGGTTTCGGAGGCATCCTCGCCGACGACATGGGCCTGGGAAAAACACTCCAGACCCTGGCTCATATTCTGATGGAAAAAGAAGCCGGGCGCCTGCGTCGGCCGGCGCTGGTGATCGTGCCGACCAGTCTGCTGTTCAACTGGCGCGCCGAGGCCCATCGTTTCACTCCCGATCTCAAGGTCTTGACCCTGCACGGTGCCGATCGCAAGGGCCAGTTTCAGTGGATCGACGAGTCGGATCTGGTGTTGACGACCTATCCCCTTCTCAGTCGAGATGGTGAGCGCCTCGCCCGCCATGATTTTCACCTGTTGATTCTCGACGAGGCCCAGTCGATCAAGAATCCGCGCACACGCGCTGCCCGTGAGGTACGCCGCCTGCGCGCCCGCCACCGCCTCTGCCTGAGCGGCACGCCCCTTGAAAATCATCTTGGTGAGCTCTGGTCCCTCTTTGATTTTCTGATGCCGGGCATGCTCGGCAGTCAGACGCGTTTTCGGCAGCAGGTCCAGCGCCCGATCGAGCGTGGAGAGGACGAGGAGCGTCGCGATGCCCTGGCACGGCGAATCCGTCCGTTTTTCCTGCGTCGAAGTAAGCAGGAGGTGGCACCGGAACTTCCGCCGAAGACCGAGATGGTGCGAGCCGTCACTCTTGAAGGCGCGCAGCGCCGACTCTATGAGCGCTATCGCGTGGCCATGCACGACAAGGTGCGCCGCGCGCTGTCCGGGCCCGGTCTGGACAAGAGCCGCTTTATCGTGCTCGATGCGCTGCTCAAGCTGCGCCAGATCTGCTGCGATCCGCGCCTGCTGAAGGACGAAAGTGGGGCGGGCGACATGCCGTCGGCCAAGCGCGAGCTGCTTGGAGAGCTCCTGCCCGACTTACTCGCCGAGGGCCGCCGGGTTTTGATCTTTTCCCAATTCGTCAGCATGCTGAAGCTGATCGAAGCGGACCTGGAATCGCTCGGCATCGAGTTCGTCAAACTGACAGGACAGACGCGGGATCGACAGGCCGTCGTCGAACGCTTCCAGTCAGGCCAGGTGCCGGTGTTCCTGATCAGCCTCAAGGCGGGCGGTGTGGGCCTGAACCTGACGGCCGCCGATACGGTGATCCACTACGATCCGTGGTGGAACCCTGCCGTCGAAGATCAGGCTACGGACCGCGCCCACCGCATCGGTCAGGAGCAAAACGTCTTTGTCTATCGCCTGCTGAGCGAGCAGACCGTCGAGCAGAAGGTCTACGAGCTGCAGCAGTCCAAACGCGGCCTGGTCGAAAGCCTGTTCGGTGGCGGCGGCGCGGTCGATCTCAGCGCCGCCGATCTCGACACCCTCTTCGAGCCGCTTTCGTGATGTTGGTTTGGTTGGTTAAGTTGGTTTGGTTGGATAAATTCAACGGCTGCAACGCTACCGATGCAACCCAACCAACCCAACCAACTTAACCACATAACCAACCCAACAAATCTCAAATGGAGTCAACGCCAATCAACGAGCTGATCGATCAGCTGCTGGCTCGAGACGGAGAGTATCGACCGCTGTCGCTGCTCGTGCTGCTGCGCCGTCTTGATCGCTCTAGCCTGTCGAAGCTGGAGAGCGAGTCCGATACCGTGCTTGAGGATGAGATCTATGGCGATCTCGCGCGGGTCCTTGAGCAGCTCGATCGCGCTGCGCAACGGGCTCGGGCCCTCGGCCTCGAGCCGCAGACAGAACCTCGGCAGGGAGGCCAGGGCCAGGTGTTTCGCCGGGCGACGGCGGATCATCAGGCGCGAACGGTCTGGCGACGCGCTCCGGCCTCGGCCCAGGCCGACCTGTTCCTCGACAACGGCTTGGCCGTGGCGCGTCGCGAACTCTGCCATGCCCTGATCCAGGCCGACCGGCCGGGCGCAGAAGCCGCGCTGCTGAGCTTGTCCAGAATTGCTTCGGCGCCAGACCTGCTGGCCGACGGGGAGCATCTCGTCGACGCGCTGGCCTGGCTGGAAGCCGATCGACTCGATGCGGACTCCGCCCTCGATGCCCTGGACGGCGATCTGGCGGTGCGGGCCAGGCGACTACTTGGCCGAGGGGAGGGCGAGCGCTTCATCGCGCGACTCCTGCGCGACCTGGCCCATCGCGCGCCGATCGACGAGGCGGGTTCCTCGACGAGCGCTCCCGCTACGAGCTCGCCATCAACGAGTCGAGCCGAATTATTCGAGCGGGCCGGCGATCACGAGGAGGCGCTGGCCGCCATCGATCAAGTCAAGCCTGAGGATCGGAACACCCACCTGCAACTGGTCGACCTCCGCGCGAGCCTGGCCCTCGAGGAGCGCGATCGCGCGCTGAAAGCGCTGAGCCGATTGTGCTGGTCCGATCCGGCCGCCGCGGAAGCCTGGCTGGAGACGGGTGACGACGAGGAGCTGTCCCGGCGCATCGAACAGTTCTGGGATCTCGAGGAAGCGCTCGATCTCTGCTTGTTTCCTGCCTGGCTGCTAGCGCATGGCTATCCTGTGCCCGCCGTGGACAATGCCCCTGACCACGACGCCGCGCGCGCCCTCGAGCGCGTTCGATCGCTCCGTCAGGCGCCGTCCGATATCCAGGCAAGACGCTGGCTTCAGACCCACTTTCCCGATCTGATGGCGGACTGGATGAAAGAGCGCGCTTGAGCCTGCCTCGTCGCTGCCTCAACGCCTCTTCATCGGTCTTCGTCACCCGCGCGTCAAAAGTCCGTGGCATGATTTTTTATTCCCTTTGAATCCACGGTTCTGATCCATGTCTCGCCTGCTTGCTCTGTGTGCCTGTTTCTCGCTCTCGGCCTGCGCGCTGAATCCCTCGAGCGCGCCGCCTTCCAGCTCCACTTCCGCCAGCACTTCACCCACCAGCCTAACGTCCGCCAGCGGCCCGCGAGCCAGCGATCAGCCAGCGGGCTCCGGTGACCAGATCTTCGGCGCGGTCTTCGATGACCTGAACGAAGACGGGCGGCGTCAGGCCGATGAACCGGGCATCGCGGGCGTTCGCGTCTCCAACGGGCTCGAAATCGTTCGCACGGATGCTGCCGGTGCCTATCGGCTTCCGGCTCGGTCTGACATGAATCTGACCCTCGTGCAGCCGCGCGGCTGGCGCGTGCCTGTCGATGACCGACAGCTGCCGCGCTTCTTTCACGTGCACAAGGCGGGCGGCTCGCCAGCCCTTCGCTACGGCGGACTGCCAGACCGGGCTCTGCCCAAGCGGATCGACTTTCCGCTGCATCGCGTCGCATTGCGTGATCGCTTCCGCTGCGTGATCGTCGGCGATAGCCAGACCTACTCGAACCGAGAGGTGTCCTTCTTTCGTGACAGCGCAGCGGCTCGTTTTCTGGACCTCGGCCTCGTCGAGGGAGACTGCATCATCTACGTCGGGGACGTGCTCGGGGACGATCTCGATTTACTCGATCGACTGACTGAGGCCGGGGCCGTGGCTGGCGTGCCCCAGTGGCTGGTTCACGGCAATCACGACCTGGACTTCGACGCTCCCACGCCGGCGGATTCTGCCGACAGCTGGCGCGCCCGCGCCATGCCGGACTACTACGCCTTCGAGATCGGCGAGGTGCTGTTCGTCGTCCTGAACAACGTGGTCTACCCTTGCGGTCCCGAAGAGATGCGCGGGCGATCCGAGCCTGACCACTGCTCGGACCCAGACAATCCTCGCTACAACGGACGCGTCTCGGCGACCCAGATGCAGTGGCTCGAGGCGCTGATGCGGACCACGCCGGTCGATCAGCGCGTGGTATTGCTGCACCACATTCCGTTTCTCTCCTTTTCCGACGCCGACAGCCCGGTTCACCAGACCGACAACGTGACCCGGATCTATGATCTGGTTGCGCCGCGCCCGGCGCTGTCCTTGTCCGGCCACACCCACACGGTGGAGAATCTGAGCCCGGGCGATGCCTTCGAGGGCTGGCAGGAGGCCGTGCAGGTCGACGCTCTGCCGTTTCGCCACATCATCGCCGGCGCGGCGTCCGGCGCCTGGTGGATGGGCGATTTCGAATACGACGGTGTGCCCCTGGCGATTCAACGCATGGGCTCACCGCGGGGCATTCTGACCTTGGATTTCGACGGTAGCGACTACGTCGAGACCTATCACTCGACGAGCTTCGGTCGCGATCGCGGCCAGTGGGTCAGTTTCAACACGCCGGACTTCCGGGCCTGGTTCGAGGCCATCGATGCGTGGATGCAGCTGCCATCGGAGCAGCGTGACCCGATTCCGCCGCGCTCTCTGCACGATCTCGGCAGCTTCCACCTGTTCACGCCGGAGGACCTGGCAGAGGGCGTTTATCTGACCGCCAACGTATGGCTTGGCTCAAGCGAGACGAGGGTCCGCGCCCGCATCAACGGCGGCGACTGGGTCGAGCTCGAACGAACCCAGTCCGCACGCGGTGAAGCGCCGCGCCGAGGCGCCGAATTCGCCGATCCCTTTTCTGCCCGCCGTGTCTTGAGCATGGCGCGTCAGGCCCTCGTCAGCCGGTCGGGCAACCCGCGTGCCCAGGGCTATGAGGGCTTCAAGGGTTCGACCTTCCAGGGCCCGCCCGGCCCGATGGGCCGGCGAGCGCCCGACCACAACCTGCACCTGTGGCGCTGGCGCCTGCCGGCGGAATTGCCGGCGGGGGCGCACGGCGTCGAGGTCGTCAGCGTCGACCGCCACGGCCGTGAGACCGTCGACCACGTCGTCTTCGAAGTCCGTGATCAGCGGCCCGCGCCCTATTTCAATCTGGAGCGCTGGAATCGCCTGCCAGAACAGGACGACGAATCCAAGGGCTAATCCAGTGCTTCCTCGATGAAGGCCACCAGATCCTCGCGATAGCGCACGAGCGATTCGTCGTGCAGGTACATCATGTGCCCGGCCCGATAGAGGTCATAGCGAATCCGATCGCGCGCTTCGTCGGGAATGTCTAGGTGGCGCAGGTAGTAGTTCGTCACGCTGTAGGGCGTGGCCAGATCGTAATAGCCCTGCTGGATGTGCAGATGCAGGCCGGGGTTCATCACCATGGCGCGAGATAGATCGGGCAGCAGATTGACCGCAACCTGCTGGCGGCCGTCGGGATTGACGTGGGACCAGTCCCAATCCAGGGGCCATGCGGTGGTCTTGTAGTCGACGTCGCCGCCATAGGCCAGATCATCGTGCAGGTAGTCGAAGAAGGCGGCCGTGTAGGCCGGGCCCACGGCGGGAAAGAACGGGTCGTAGTCCATCCGCTCGGACAGGGCATTGACCATCGGTCCGATAAAGCGTGAATCGATGCGCCCGGCGATCGTTCGCTCGTCGCGCATGAGCTCCTGGACGAACTGCTGGTGGCTGACGCGCAGGTTGGCGCGAAGCCAGAAGTCGACCTCGGTGCCCGTGTAGGCGGCCAGCTGCTCGGCAATGGTCTGCTTGCGCTCCTCGTCGATCACATAGCCGGCGAACAGGGCGGGCAGGTACTCGCTGAGCGCAAAGTCCTCGACCTCGGCCAGAAACGGTTCCAGCTCGGCGGGCTGGTCCTCGATCTGCTCGTGGTACCAGGCGGTCGCCGCGAGGGTCGGCAAATACAGGGCGTGAGGAAGGTTCAGGTCAACGCTATCGCGCCCGGCACCCGTATCGAGAAATGGAGAGACCAGGATCAGACCGTTGAGGTTCATGCTGTGACGGCTCTGAAGATGGTGCGCCAGACCGGCCCCGCGAACGCCGCCGTAGCTCTCGCCGAGGATGAACTTCGGCGAGCCCCAGCGCCCGTTCTCGGTGACGTACTGGCGGATGAACGCGGCGACGGATTCGATATCCTGATCGACACCCCAGAATTTTTCCCCTTCGGCTTCGCCGAGTGGGCGACTGAAGCCGGTGCCCACCGGATCGACCATGACCAGATCGGCCACGTCAAGGATGCTGAATTCGTTATCAACGCGTTGCGCCGGCGGTGGGTCGGCGTAATCCGCGTCGTTGACCAGCACGCGCTGCGGCCCGAGCACGCCCATGTGCAGCCAGATCGACGACGAGCCGGGCCCGCCGTTGAAGGCGAATAGGATCGGCCGCTCGCGAAGCGGCTGATCCGTTTCCCGCAGGTAGGCGGTGTAGCCAAAGCGCGCGATCGGCTCGCCATCCTCTTCCATGATCATCCAGCCCACGGTCGCGCTGTAGTCGATCGCACGACCGTCGATGCGGACGCTGTGTTCGCTGGTCCACTGCTTTGCTTCCGGATCGGGCGCCGGGGGGGTCGATGGGCTGTCTTCACCTAGCGCGGGGGTGAGGAAAACACCAAGGCAGAGGGCCAGAAGCGTCAATCGATACATGGGACGAACTCCTTCAAGGATTCCAGAAACGGATCGGACGCGAAATGGTAACCCATGCTCTGACCATGAACGGCACGACGGAGGAATGGAAAAAAGGCTGGCGCGGGAATAAAAGCCGACAGCGGATCGTTACCACATTGAACTCCTGCAGAAATCTGACGGTCCCGCATGAATTTCGACCTATCCAATGATCGCCCCATCCGACCCCTGATCCTATTGACGATCCGTCGAGGGGTTTTCCAGCTCCGGCACCGGGGTCGGCACGCGCGCCGAGCGTTGGACCTATTGTGTCTTCACTGGCCTGGGCAGAGCTTTTGGATTCATCCGACGAATGCCAATCATGATTGACGTCGCCGACGGGCTCATTGCCTGGTGCCGCATTGAGTCGGCGCGTTCGACGCGCCAAGCCGCCGAGTCTGGGTCAAGGTTCGGTAACATGGCTCCGGAGTCGATTGCGGGTAGGCGAGCGTTGAAGAAGTCGCAGAAAGAACTCAAAGCAATAGTGCTGGAGCATCTCGACGCGCTTCGGCGATTCTGCTTTTCCCTGACCGGCAACGCGGCAGATGGGGACGACCTGGCGCAGGGCACCGTCGAGCTTTTGCTCAAGAAGGGTGTCCCCGAGGACGCGCCGTTCCTGCCCTGGATGTTTCGCGTCTGCAAGAACCACTGGATCGATAAGCTGCGCTCGCGCTCGCGCACGGAGACCGCGGCGCCGGAGGACCTCGAGCGCCATCAGGCCAGCCATGACGGTGAGGCTGCCGCGCTGCTGCAGCTGCGCATGCACGAACTCGAGCAGGCCATGGAGCAAC
>Ga0207419_1002495_pt1 | contig 12071 bp, 11 predicted proteins | sample ElkSloMetagenome_4_FD_184723 | JGI IMG/M metagenome (GOLD analysis project Ga0207419, IMG submission 184723) | Hot spring microbial communities from Elkhorn Slough, Monterey Bay, USA - MD2A (version 2) | ecosystem: Environmental > Aquatic > Marine > Intertidal zone > Estuary: Microbial mat ... | reverse complement strand
GGTTATTGGTTATTGGTTATTGGTTATTGGGCAGGGAAACCCAGCCCCTACACAACGATTGCCTACTGCCCAATACCTACTGCCCACTGCCCACTGCCTACTGCCTAAGAAAGCCCACTGCCCAAAGTGCAACCACTCGCTGTAGAATAGGACGGTTGTATTCGGCAGCACTCATAAAACCTTGCCATGATCGAACGCTATACTCTGCCCGAAATGGGTCAACTCTGGACTGATGAATTCAAATTGCAAACCTGGCTACAAGTGGAAATCGCCGTTTGCGAGGCTCAAGCAGAGTTAGGCTATATCCCCAAAGAAGCCGTTGAGGAGATTAAAGCCAAAGCAAACTTTGATGTGGCAAGAGTGTTAGAAATTGAAGCGGAAGTGCGTCACGATGTCATCGCCTTTCTAACCAATGTGAACGAATACGTCGGGGATGCCGGGCGTTATATTCACCTGGGTTTAACCAGTTCCGATGTTCTCGACACCGGGTTAGCGTTGCAAATGCTGGCCAGTCTGAACTTAATTTTAGAGAAAGTCGAGGAATTGACCCAGGCGATTCGTTACCAAGCCCAACAACACCGTTATACCGTCATGGTGGGGCGATCGCATGGCATCCATGCCGAACCGATTACCTTTGGCTTTAAACTCGCCGGATGGTTAGCTGAAGTATGCCGCAATCGCGATCGCCTTGTCAATTTGCGATCGGAAATTGCCGTGGGTAAAATTTCCGGGGCGGTGGGAACTTATGCTAATGTAGACCCTAGAATCGAGGCGATCGCCTGTCAAAAACTCGGCCTCGAACCGGACACCGCTTCAACTCAAGTTATATCACGCGATCGCCACGCCCAGTTTATCCAACAACTCGCCCTCCTGGCCGCCTCCATCGAACGCTTTGCCGTCGAAATCCGCAACCTGCAACGCACCGATGTTCTCGAAGTCGAAGAATTTTTCGCCAAAGGGCAAAAAGGCTCATCCGCCATGCCCCACAAGCGCAACCCCATCCGTTCAGAACGTCTTACCGGAATGGCCCGGATTGTGCGCGGAAACGCCGTTGCCGCCCTCGAAAACGTCGCTTTGTGGCACGAACGAGACATTTCCCACAGTTCCGTCGAACGGGTGATTATGCCCGATAGTTGCATTATCACCCACTTCATGCTGCGGGACATCACCGGGCTAGTCAAAAACCTACTCGTCTACCCCGAAAACATGAAACGCAACATGAACGTCTACGGCGGCGTGATTTTCAGCCAACGGGTACTCCTCACCCTCGTTGAAAAAGGCATGAGTCGCGAAGACGCTTACACCACCGTCCAGAAATGCGCTCACACCGCCTGGAACACCCCCGACGGCGATTTTCATAAATACATTCAAGAAGATGCCACGGTGAACAAATATCTATCATCTGAGGAGATTGCCGACTGCTTCAATCCTGAGAATCACCTCAAGAATTTAGATGAAGTGTATCAGCGTTTGGGGATTTAGGCGATCTAAGGTACGATGCGATCGCGCCCTTTTCCATCTCCTCAAATTCAAGACAACTGCGACTCTAACAACGCGGCTAAATTAATTTGAAAGGTTTGGCGAATCTGCTCTAAAATTGCCGCTTCTTCGGCATTCACAACCCCATCGAGTTCGGCAATTTTCTGACACTGAACCAGCAGAGAAACAGCGAAATCCGGGTTAATTTGCGCCAAAAGGGTATCCAGGGGTTCGGGGGAGTCGAAGTGGGCTTCTAGGGTTTCTAAGGACGCAGGGCTGAGGTGGGCGGCGGTGAGTTCTGGTTGAAGTTCTGCCCAGGTTTTTTCAGGATAACCGGCTCGCAACAGTTGAACTAATACCCGATCCATTGCTGTTTCTTGGGCGATCGCGTCTTCTAAGACTTCTTCTCCCACTTGAGCCGACGCGATCGCGGCGCTTTCTGAGCTTTCGCCCTGTAACTTAGCCTCATAAAAACGACAAGCCGCATAACCCACCGCATAAATCATCGCCGCATTAGAACTCGCTCCAATGGCTGCACCCAGGACGGGAGTAGCTTGTAATAACGTCACCCCTGCCCGTACCGCATGACCACTTCCCAAAGCCAAACCAAAGATCGCCAAAATCTCACTTTTCCGTTCCGAGGCTTGTAAATCTAATCCGTAAGCGCCGCTAATTTGATAAACCATTTCCGCTTGTAACGCTGCCACAGCCGCCAGATCGACGGCAATTAACGCCGCGATCGCCCCCGGTACAATACTGGTAGCCAACCCCGTTCCCCCGGCATAAACGGCTTTTTCTAACATCATGCGGCGAGAAATTTGGGCGGGAGCCTCATTTGGATGTTGGGCTTGCATTCGCGCCAATTTTTCCTCCGCTTTCACTAGATCGACATTATTAATAATTTGTTCGAGGAGAGGACTTTCTGCTACAAATTGAGCCGCTTGTCCGAGACTTTCTTTGGCTTTATTCGCCGTATTTCCCACAGTATTACCAACAGTTGAAAAGGTTTGACCCGTCGTATTAACAGCACCGCCAACTATGTTAGAAGCACCAGCAATCAAGTTTTGAGCTTGAGATGCGGTATTGCCAACAGTATTGCCAACAAGACCCGAAGCGCCAGTCATTAAGTTTTGGGCTTGAGTGGTGGTGTTTTCAACTAAACCACCAATATTAGTAGTAGCTTTTGTCAACGTTTCACTGGCTTGAGATGCGGTATTGCCAACAGTATTGCCAACAAGACCCGAAGCGCCAGTCATTAAGTTTTGGGCTTGAGTGGTGGTATTTTCAACCAAACCACCAACATTAGTAGTAGCTTTTGTGAAAGTTTCACTGGCTTGGGATTTAGTTTGCCCCACTAAACTTGATGCCGTTTCAGTGACACTTTTTCCGGCTTGCGTTACCGTTTTGCTCACAGCTTTAAGCTTGCCAAATTGCCCCGCGAGATCGCCAAATCTGCCTTTTTTCGGCGTTGCTAGTTGAGATTCCGCCTCAGATTGTACAACTAAATCCGTCGTATTTAATTCGATTTCTTGATGCCATTGAGGGCTTGTTTCCCCTTGAATCTGCCAATCTAAACTGAGATAAACAATATTAGTTAAACTTAACGCTGTAATCTCTTGTTTAAGAGCAGTAATCACCCCAGAAGATTCACATTCTGGCGGCGCAATCAAAGTGACTTCTAGGGAATCGGGCGCGATCGCGACTTGCGCTTCAACCTGCCAAGATTGTAGAGCTTGATTGATAACGGACGCGATCGCATCCGGGTCATTCGATGTTACTGATGTTGTGAATTCGTCCACAGCCAAATTCTCCCTTGCTGTACAGAGCTTGTTACTAGAATGCCCATAATTTTAACGATGTTTACACAACTTTCTGAGATGGCTGCTGTCTAGCTTCACTTTTTGTGATAAAAACTAAAACATCTACCCTCAATCAAGGCGGCATGAGCCAACAACGAGCCGATTACGATAACCCCTGGAAAGAGGCCCTTTCACTATACTTCCAGCCCTTTATCGCCTTCTTTTTCCCCGTCATCCACGACAACATTAACTGGACAAGAGGCTATGAATTTCTCGACACCGTACTTCAACAAATCGCTTTGTCATTCGTCATTAGTTCTTTGTCATTGGTAGGTACCTAGGTACCTCATGTGCGACTTTCTACGACAATATCGGATGTTTAAAGCCTTGGTTCAAATTTTCCACTTCTGGAACTTTGTGTAATACCAAATTCGCTTACCCCAACCCACTTATTTTCTAGTCTGTGAAATCGGACTTTGCCACGTTAGCCCTGGATTTGGTAAAATCAAGCCCTTAGAAAAAGCCGCAAATCGCGTTAATTACAAATGACTAATGACCAATGACCAATGACGCGAAAGCCCCAACGCTTCGAGGAGGAAAATCGTATGCCGTATATTACCAGTATTGAACGCTTTGCCCTCGCCCGTGGAGAATCCCGTGGAGAATTACGAAAAGCCCGCGAGAGTGTACTAGAAGTACTTGAGGTGCGCTTTGAGGTGGTTCTAGAGACTATTGTCGAGGCGGTGAATCAAATCGAGGATACAGCCCTGTTGAAAAGTCTACATCGACAAGCAATTACGATCGCGACTTTAGAGGAGTTTCAAGCGTTGTTACCGCAGCCCGTCGAAAGTGATTCCCAAGATCGTTAGTTATTCAAAGCGAAAACGACCTCGCCTCACAGGGTCAAATTCGATGGCACAGCTAGGCGGAGTGGTACTGTAGTCGCAAGTGTATACAGCTAAACAATTGGTTTGGCGGTCGAATAGGCGTAAATTGTAGCCATAATCGCGGGCAACGGCTCCAAAATGATGAATAAAGCTGTAGTGTCCGATATAGTTGAGACTAGACCACAGTTGCCGATTGATAATGAGATCGATTTGTTGTGCTTCGGGATAAGCAATCCAATTGTCGATCATTTTGTTGGGGCCGAATTGTTGAGCGGCCCACCACAAACTCGGCTGAGTCATGGTGTCGGGGTCGAAGGTGTAGGCGGTGATCCAGTCAGAAGATTGGGGTAAGCCGTCGCTGGTGAGGATGTCGGGGTCGAGGGTACAGGTGTCAAACTTTGGGGTTTTGGGGGTAGAGTCTGAGGTTTGCGCGATCGCGTGGCTCGCTAAAATAATGGGAGTATAAAGCCCCAAGGCGATCGCGAGTATTCTTGCATAGAGTATCATCTTTAAATTTTCGCTCTCAAGTCAAATTTTAGCCCCAGAGACGGCGACGCGGCGACCCGTTGAGTTTTTTGTGGGTATCTCGCAGTAAGGCGGGAATATCGAGGTTTTCGGGACAGCGAGGCAAACAATCGCCACAATCGGTACAGCGATCGCCTTTGCGACCCCAAAACCAATGACCCGCATTTTCAAACATTCGATAACGATATTGACCAAAATCGCTCATGTCGTAAGCCACGGCGAGATTGCGTAATCGCAACACTTCGGGAATGTTAATCGTTTCTGGACAGGGCAAACATTGATAACATTGACGACAGCGATCGCGACTAAGTTTCGTTTCGGCTTGGGCTTCGAGGCGCTGGAAAGTCGCTTGTTCTTGCTCACTCAGGGGATCGACATCATCCCCATAACTCAAGGGTTCGTGTAATTCTTCCGGCTTTGCTGCCCCGACGCTGAGGGTGGTAATGCGGCGATCGCGCAACAAAAAGCGATAATTCAATTGTAACGGCGAAAAGGGCGCACACAACTGTTTTAAAGTTTCCGGTGGGGTGTACAGTTGGCCGCCTTTGTCTGCCGGGGAAATAATAAACACCCCCATGTCTTTCTCGGCAGCGAAGGCGATCGCGGCTTCGTTGCGCTGCCAAAAATAATAGTAATGTAGGTTGACAAAATCAAACAAATCGGTGTTGATTGTCGCCAAAATAATCTCTAAGGGCGCGTGGGTCGAAAAGCCCACAAACCCCACCTTTCCCGCTTTCACTGCTTCTCGAATTGCGGCCATACAGCCCTCCGGTTGCTGTATCCAAGCCAGATGTTCGGAGGTATTAACACCGTGGAGGGCTAAATTGTCAATATAATCTACTCCCAACCGTTGGAGGGAAGTGTCAATTCCCCGTTGCATGGTTTCTGCGTCGGGAGTGGGGGGCAGTTTGGTCGTGATGTGTAGTGGCGTTTCTGGGGGCAAATCCCGCAAGCCCTGGTTGAGATAAACCTCGCTGTGGCCATAACCCTGGGCGGTTTCGATGTGATTGACCCCCCAATCCACGGCTTGGGCTAGGGTACGACGGGCTACTTCTGCCGAACTCAAGCAGCGCATTGTCCCTAGAGAAAATACCGAAAGCTGTAAATTCGTTTTACCAAAGCGCCGATATTGCATAATATTTGAGATGAACTGCCAAAGAAGCCGCGATCGCGAGTCGGAAGGGGAAACGGGGGTATCGTCGTCCCCGATCGCCACTTGTCTGTTCTTTCCTGAGTCAAATTATCAGGGATTGAGCGCCCAACGGTTAAGACTCGTTGCTGCTGCTACCGCGTTCGATAAAGTCTTCAGGGCGCAGATTCGAGATAAAATCCCGAAAAGCTTGACGTTCTTCCTCATCTGCATCCCGATCCACAGGAATCGAGGCATCTGCTACCACTTCTTCCATCACCCAAATCGGGCTATTGGTTCGCAGGGCGATCGCGATCGCATCACTCGGACGGCAATCGAGTTCTTTTTTGACCTCTCCTTGACGCAAACACAAAACCGCATAGAATGTATTATCTTGCAAAGAATGAATAATAATTCGCTCTAGCACCATCTGCCAAGTTTCGAGCAGATTGTAAATCAAATCATGGGTTAATGGGCGAGGCGGTTTTTGTCTTTCTAACGCGCCAATAATTGCTTTTGCCTGATCCTGACCAATATAAATCGGTAACGCGCGGCGATCGGAACTATCTTTGAGTAGCACAATCGGGCTGCGGGTTACAGCATCTAAGGCAATTCCGGCAACTCTCATTTCAATCATCGGCTTAATCTCTAGACCACTAGAACACTCTCGGTATTATCGAAGCTCGCGCAAAGATCGCTGTTGGGTGCAAAACGGAGGAACTGTCTTTTCCAAGTATGCCCCAGTATGGGATCGTTACAACGATAACTTTCAAAAAAAAACATATCGCATATTACAGTTAAGGATAGAACTTTCCTGACTTTGGACGGTCGCGATCGCATCTTTCTTTCTCCATTTTGTCGGTAAGACTACCCTTCTGACATTTTTTCTCCCTCCCTATTCTGCCATTTTGCTGTTGTCTTGTTTTCTGGATTTCCATGTTTACCGGATTAATTGAAACCCTCGGTCAGATTCAACCTGAAGATGGCGATCGCTTTGCGATTACCGTCCCTCACGCCTCCTCATTACCCGAAGCTTTAGAAATTGGCGAAAGTGTTGCCGTAGATGGCGTGTGTTTAACCGTTGAAAAAATTTTAGCCCAGGGTTTTGTGGCGACCGCTTCCCCCGAAACCCTCAAACGCACTCGTCTTGGTCAACTTATACCCGGACGCGATCCCGTCAACCTCGAAACCGCTTTGCGAGTGGGGAGTAAACTCGGCGGCCATTTTGTCTCCGGTCATGTAGACGGGGTGGGTCAACTCCTCGAATCTCGACCGACTCAAAAAGCCTGGGAAATGTCCTTTACTGCCGTTCCTACCCTCACGGAACAATGGGATCGACACATTGCCCGTTATCTCGTTCCCAAGGGCAGCATCGCCGTAAATGGGGTGAGTTTAACCGTGGTCGAATGCGCCGCCGATGGGCGTTCTTTTTCCGTCGCTGTCATTCCCCATACCTACGAGGAAACCAATCTGCGGAACCTCACCCCCGGCAGTTGGGTCAACCTAGAAAGCGATATTTTAGGTAAGTATGTGGATAAGTTGCTGAATTTCCACAATTCCCCCCAGCAAAGCGAAGATTTAAGCCTGGCGTTTCTCGCAGAACACGGCTATTTATAGTTCGTAGTAAGGGCTTCAGCCCTTTCTTGGTTATTGGTTGTTGGTGTCTTGCCGAGCTACCAGGTGCTACTCGCGCATTCCCTTGCTACTCGCGCATTCCCTTGCTACTCGCGCATTCCCTTGCGCCTTACGGCGGCGCGGTGAGTGCAGTCCGTTGGGCGGGTTCCCCGACTTGAAGGAACTACCGAACCCGAAGGGGGTCTCGGCGCTTGTTGGGTTTCACATCGTTCTGTCTAATCTACGCCTCTCGAACCCCAAACTCGATGCAAATTTAAAACAAAACCGGGTAAGATATCTTCCCCCAATAACCGATCTGGATTGGACAATATTTCAACTTCTAAATTCACTCGATAAACGGCTACAGTTCGATTTTGGGGGTCGATTAACCATCCTAATCTTGCGCCATTATTCATATACTCTTGCATTTTTGCTTGTAGAGATTTTAGAGTATCTGACTCAGAACGCAATTCCACGACAAAATCCGGGCAAATCTGAGGAAATGTAACTTTTTGTTCGTCGGTGAGGGCATCCCAACGTTCTTGACTCACCCAAGACGCATCGGGAGAACGATTTGCACCATTGGGTAAAATAAATCCCGTATTACAATCAAACGCTTCTCCCTGTTGATAATCTTCATACCAGCGATCGAGTTGTCCGATAATACTGCGGTTTCGTTTTCCAGTCTCCCAACCTGTGGGTGGATTCACGATCAACTCTCCTTGGGCTGTTCTTTCCAGTTGTAATTCTCGATTACTGGCGGCTAGGGCAGTAAACTGTTCTGGGGTGACGTAAAGCTTTAGGGTTCTCGGTAAATTCAGGGGTAGCGTTTCGGTTTCCGGCTTTGCGGGTGTTTGTACCATATTGACCCTTTTGAGCAAGCGAGATTGTTTATTAAAATAATATCGCGATCGCCCTTTGGCTTGAATAGTTGTGCGATCGCGCCATCGAATTGATAAATTTCAATTAGAAATATTGTTTAATTACTGCTACTTGCGCCTACTCTACGGTTGCCAAGACTCGCAGCGATAAGCACTATCCCAAAACAGCCACTCTAAACGGGCTGAGGTGATAAACGCCGTTTGCATCAGTTGACGCACCGAATCGGTGGTTTCGAGGGCAACTGCATCAGTTACGGCGATCGCCTTCTCGACGACTTCGGCAAATTCTGTTCCGGCATAAGTATCAATCCAGCGTTGATAGGGATTGTCAGCAACGGCACTTTGGGCAATTTTTTGACCGATTTCTTGGTACATCCAGAAACAGGGCAATAATGCCGCGATCGCTTCTTCGTAACGTCCTACTGCTGCTGTAGCCAAGAGAAAATTAGTATAAGTAAAGCAACCGGGGGCTTTGGTGGTGACGGGTTGAATTTTATACTCTACGAAATAAGCTTCATGTAGTTCTCTTTCGGCGACAATTGCCCCACTCGCAAATTCGAGAAATGCCACCACGCGATCGCCCTCTGTGCAACGAGTTCCCACCAACGCCAAAGCCCTAGCAAAATCAATCAAATATAACGAATCTTGTTGCAGATAAAACTGAAAGCGTTTTGGGTCTAATGTGCCTTTTGCTAATTCCAAATTAAAGGGATGATCGAGGGTGGCTTGATAGATTGGGTCAATTTCTTGCCACAGTTGAGATGTAAATTTCATTGTTCTTTGTTGTTTGTTGTTGGTTGTTTGTTGTTGGTTGTTTGTTATTAGTTATTGGTTATTAGTTATTAGTTATTAGTTATTAGTTATTGCTACAAACTGAAATTGACTCATTTTATAATTGTTAATTGTACATTATTAATTGTACATTGTTAATTGTACATTGTTAATTGTACATTGTTAATCATCGCCAAGAGCGCCAAACCGAGCGGCTTTTACCAAATACACCGAGCAAAACCCCGATCAAACTGTTGTAGTTAAACGGCAATAAAATATCTGGCACTAACAAAGACTTGACCCATAAACAAACCACCAAACATAACACCAACGCCCACAAACTGCCCAGATTGAGATAAACTTGTTCTCTGCGCCAAGTTTGACAAAGATACACCCCCAAAACCCCAAAACCCACCGCCGCTAAGACGGGTAAAATAACGGCAAAGATACCCGAAAACAAGATGAGTAAAACTTGTCGAACTTCGGGGATATTTTGGGCTAACCAAACCAGTAAAAATTCAACCACAATTGCGATCGCGATCGCCACCCCTGCTACCTGAAATAAAGGTAACCAAGGCTGTCTTTTAAAAGCACCAAAAGGATCGTTCATTAATTTAAAGCGGCTTGTAGCACGCCAATTACAACAGGTTTGCCATAAAATTTAGTTCGATGCCCTTCCACATCAATCGCGATCGCGTCCCCCCTTCGTTTTTGCCCTTTAAAACGAAAGCTCAAATTCGCCGCATGACCGAGTAAACAGGAATTAAGTTTGTCGGCAAAAAATTGATAATCTTTAGGGGCAACTAACTGAAAAACAGACTCCATCGAGGCTAATTGAGCAAAGGGATAATCAAAAATGTCGGCCAAGGCTTGATTGGCATATAGAAATTTACCACCATCATCGATTATATAAAGACCTAATTTTCCTAAAGATTCCGGTTCGCTAATAAGGTCAGGTTGGGGCATTGATGGCGTAGTCGGCAAAGGGCTAACGGATTTTGGGCGATTGTCTTGGACATACAACCGCGCATTATCTAGGACTAATGCCATTGAGGTTGTACATATTTTTAATAATTCAACGGCATCGGCGGTAAAGTGATGGGTTTGGGGATGAGTTAGGGTCATTAAGCCTAACAAGAGTTTGCCCCGTAGTAGGGGTAAACACAAAGCCGACCCGACGTGATAGGGTTGGTTTTTTAAGGTAATCCAGCGTTCATCGTGACGGGTATCTTGTACCCAAGCGGTTTGGCGATTTCGCACGACCCACCCGGCTAACCCTTTATCGAGGACTTGACCGATTAAATTCTCTTTTTGTTCGCGAATGGTAGCCCCTCGGGCCAAAATACTTTCGGTGACCAAGCCTTCGGGATTGAGTAAAAACAAGCTACATTCTTCAGCTTGGGAGAGTTTGCTGGCACTATTAGCCATTTGCAGCAACATCGACCGTAACATCAAGCGTCCCGTGGCGGCTTGTCCCGTGGCTACCAAGGATCGCACAATCTCGTCTTGGGCTTCTAAGGCTATTTGGATTTTTTTGAGGTCGTGGACTTCTTGACGCAGGGTTTCCACTTCGGCTAATAATTCGTCGTAGGAGGGGGCGCGATCGCTCATGGAGTGTACCATCTAACGAGTGAGAACGGGGGTTTTCTGGGGACGTTTTAGGCTGTTTTTCAGTAATTTTAACTGCTGTTGGAGATAATCTATATTTTGCGGTTGTGCGCCATAACGCCAATGAACGTAAGCCTGGGAGATTTCGGTAATAATCTCGGCTTGGGCGCTGTTAAAGTGTTCGCTGGCGTTTCGGGCGTATTCTAGGGGGGTTTGGGCCCGGTGTTTGACGTAGCCTTTCGTCGCCAGAAAATCGAGCATTTGACGATACAGGCGTTCGGTGGAGTCGAGTTGACCCAGTTGGTAGGTGTACCGCCAGCGTTTGGCATAAACCCATAAAAGCCAGCCCAACAAACCCACTCCCACCAAGAGAATTGCCGCCCCAATTGCCCCCAACCAACTGCTGATTGCTAAGGCCCACAACCAACCCAAACTCGACGCGATCGCGCCTGTGAGAATGCGCCACAGATAGCCTAAAAAGCTGGTGACGGGGGAAGGAAGCCAACCCGCGACCCAATGCCAAAACTGCCGCAACACGCTAAAGGTTTGGGATTCTTCAAAGGACAGGGGAATGAGTTCATTGCCGGGAATGGGGTCGAAGGTGTACCAACCGTAGTTGGGAATAAAAACTTCGGTGAGGGCATAAGCATCGGTATTGCGAACCAGATAGAAGCCCGTAAAGGGATTAAACTCACCACTACCGAATCCTGTGGTCAAACGGGCCGGAATATCGAGCGATCGCAACATCACGGTCAAAACCGTGGAAAAATGATCGGGATAACCCCCACCATTTTCAAATAAAAAGGTTTCGACTAAATCCTCTCCTTCGGCTAAGGGGGGAAAGTCTTTGATTTGATAACTTTGTTTGAGGGCTTGGGCGAGATACAGGGCTTTTTCGTAAGGAGAGGTGATTTCGCGATTGGCCCCGGCTAATAATTCTAAGGCGCGATCGCGCACTCTTTCTTTAATTTCTGGCGGAATTTGCAGATAATAATTGCGGATGGAGTCTGAGTAATCGGTGGGTGCATTGTCCAAAAGCTCGCGATCGCGATAGGGGACTTCCGAAACAACAGTATAGGTAAAATCTTGAATCAAAGCACTGGGCGATCGCAAACTGCCTTCGGGATCGATACCGATTTCATTGGTCGGGAAATAGATTTCATGGGGTTCGTATAACGCCGGAATCACGTTGGGAAGGGACTCAACCACCGTATAAGTTTGAATCACCTCTTGGCGTTGACCCATTCCATAGGAAGGTCGCAAAAAGAAACGATAAGACCACGACGGACGCTCAACGGTTTGTAACTGTTCGTCGCGGGAAATGACCCAACCTTCTCCGGTGTAGCGGTCAAAGGACAACATCCGCCAAAAACCCGGC
>Ga0207419_1002490_pt1 | contig 12080 bp, 10 predicted proteins | sample ElkSloMetagenome_4_FD_184723 | JGI IMG/M metagenome (GOLD analysis project Ga0207419, IMG submission 184723) | Hot spring microbial communities from Elkhorn Slough, Monterey Bay, USA - MD2A (version 2) | ecosystem: Environmental > Aquatic > Marine > Intertidal zone > Estuary: Microbial mat ... | reverse complement strand
GGCCGCCCGGCACCGCAGCCAGCGCGTCATCAGCGTTGGCCGTCATCATGGCCGGCCCGCCACCAGCGCCCGGCCCCACGCGCACCGCTTCTCGCCTGCGCCGGTCCTCGCCAGCGCAGCAAAGGGTGAGATCTTCGGCCTCGGTTCGATACCCGGAATTCACGACAGCCACGCCCCGACATGTCGCGTCCACTCGCTCTGCTGCTGCTCCTGCTCCTCTTCGTCGTGGTGTTCATCGTCGTGTCCATCACGCGCCGTCGGCGACGTCGGCCCCGAGAGAAGCTGAACGAGGAATTCGTCTACCGGGCTGAGCCGCACGCCGATCAGGTCGCACGGGATCCGAACCGCCTTGGGGACAACCCGATCACGGATGTCGAAAACCGCGAGTGACGGGTCACGGACCGCGAGTGACGGGTCACGGACCGCCCAACCCCGGGGGATGATCCGGAGCGCACCCGCGCACGGATGTCAGAGAGACGGACGAACGATCCGCACACCTCCGGGAGCTCCGGAACCCTGGACGTCCACTCGGGTCGGGCGTACTTCACACCGTCGCCATCACGTACTCGGTTCGCTCCGCCACCTCCCCGCCTCCTCCCGCAGACCTCCTCCGCATGAACGTCCTGATCGTCGAGTCCGCAGCGAAGTCCCGCACGCTCCAGAAGTACCTGGGCGACGACTGGTCCGTCGTGGCCACGGGCGGCCACGTCGAGACTCTCCCGAACGATCGCAAGGTCTCGGGCAAGGACGCGAAGAAGGCCTACTGGGCGAACCGGGCCGGCGAGCTTCCGTCACCGCCCTGGGTGTGGACGGACCGAGGCGAGAAGGCGGTCGGGAAGATCCTCGACGCGGCGGGCGACGATCCGGTGTTCTGGATCGCGACCGACCCGGACCGGGAGGGCGAGTTCATCGCATGGTGTCTCGAGCGCCATCTCCGCGACCACGGCCCCACGCACCGCGTCACCTTCCAGGAGGTCACCCGCGAGGCGGTCGAGCGGGCTCTCGAGCGGCCGCGCGAGGTCGACGGACGGATGGTGGACAGCGCGCTGGTACGGAAGTTCCTGGACCGCATGGTGGGGTTCCGGGCGTCGCGGACCGCGGGGTCGATCGTCGGTCGGGGTGCCTCGATGGGCCGCGTGCAGACCCCGACGCTGGGCTTCGTGGTGGAGCGGGAGCTGGAGCGCGAGGCGTTCGTTCCGACCCCCTACTTCGAGGTGCGCGCCGTGGCGGCGGGCCAGGATCTTCAGGTGCGCTTCCACGAGTCGTCCGATCCGGACCGGTGGGAGGACCGCGAGGGGAAGTACAGCGCGGTGCGTACCTTCGATCAGGGGCTGGCGGAGCAGGCGTTCGGCGCGCTGGAGGCCGAGCGGGAGGTGACCATCACCGCCGTGCGGTCGCCGAAGCCGAAGTCGCGGAGGGCGCCGACCCCCTTCGCGACCGACTCGCTGCTGCAGGAGGCCGGCTCGCGCCTAGGCTGGTCGCCGAAGAAGACCTCCGCGCTGGCCTCGATGCTCTACGAGGCGGGGCAGATCACGTATATCCGTACCGACTCGACGCGGCTGGCCGACTCGGCCGACGCCCAGGTCCGGGCGGTGATCAAGGCCGAGCACGGCGAGGAGTACCTCGGCAAGACGGTGAAGGAGCCCGAATCCACCGGCCCCGTGCAGGACGCCCACGAAGCGATTCGTCCGACGCGGCTGGATACGGAGGAGACGTCGGTGGACGACGCGGACGCGCGGAAGCTGTATCGCCTGATCCGTGCCCGGACGCTGGCGAGCCGGATGAAGCCGTCGATTCGGGAATCGCGTCGGGTGGATGCCGCATGCGCCGGCTTCGACCGAACGCTCCGCGGGACGATCTCGTGGCAGACCTTCGCCGGGTGGGAGGCCGCCTACCGGGAATTCCGGAAGACGCCCCCGTCGGCGCCACCCGCGATCCCCATCGAGACCGGAGCCGTCTGGAAGCTGGACGATCCGGTGCAGGATTCCGGGAAGGACTCGGACGAGGCCACGCCCAACCCCCGCTTCATCGAGGACGAGACACGGCCTCCGGCGCGGTACCGGCCGCACACGCTCGTCCGACAGATGAAGGATGAGGGCATCGGCCGTCCGTCGACCTATGCCCGCACCATCGAGAAGCTGGAAGAGCGTGGCTACGTCGAGCCCGAGGAGGGTGCGCTCGTGCCCACCCCGAACGGCCGCACCGCGTGGCTCGAGGTCGCGCCGCTCTACACGCGGGATTCGGACAATGGATCGGGGGAGGACACGGAACTGTTCAGCGCCGAGTTCACCTCGGTGATGGAGAACGGTCTCGACGAGGTGGCCAGCGGCACCACCGCGGGTCCGGAGCGCTGGGAGGCGTGGCGCGACGAGATCCGGGACCTGCACAACATCGCGCTGGAACGGAAGAAGTCCGGCGGGATGACCCCGAAGCAGGCCAGGCTGCTCGCGCGCATGCTGGAGAATGCTCCGGCGGGGGTCGACGTCCCCGAGGACCGCTCCGGCATGACCTACCGGGACGCGCTCGAGCTCATGGACGACCTCAGGACGCAGGGGGTCGAGCCCGTGCCGTCGAAGAAGCAGATCGCCTACGTCGAGAGTCTGATCGAGCAGCTCCGGCTGAGCGACGAGGAGGTCACCGAGATCGTCGGGGAGGGGGGTCCCTCGGAGCTTCGGACGGCGGACGGGGCGAGCGAGATCATCGAACGGCTGAAAACGCGTCTGGACGAGGAGCGGCCACCGAGCAGGAAGCAGCTGCGGTGGATCGAGGATCTGCTGAAGGAGACGGAGACGACGCGCGACGAGGCCGCGGAGATGGTCGACAGTGAGAGCTTCGACGACCTGACGGGCGGGCAGGAGGGGACCGCGAGCGCGTTGATCGATGCGCTGCTGGAGGTGGTGCGGCGGAAGAAGGCGGAGGGCGCGGAGGCCGCGGGCTGACCGCCGCAGGTACGGCGCGCTCCGCCCCTGCCGCGCGCTCTGTCCCTGCCGTGGGCCCTGCTCCTGCCGTGGGCCCTGCTCCTACCGCGGGCGCTCGAGATCGGCCGACTCGTACAGATTCGCCACGTCGGCCTCGCCCAACTCGCACACGAACTCCGCCAGCGTCTCGCAGACGTCGCCGAAGAACCGCGCTCCCTTTTCGGTGGTGGCCCGTCGGGGGTCGCCGACGCCCGTGTCGGCGGTCACCTTCGCCCAGTCTCGGGGCGCCCACGCGGTGCCGTCCCGCAGGCCCTCGAGCAGGAACCGTCGCTCCCCGCCGTCGCCGGCCTGGTCGAGCGGCAGCACGAGGTCGGGCCGGATGTGCAGCATCACGCTGGTCTCCAGCTCGCCCGCGTGGTCGCCCGGCTCGTCGAAGTAGTCCGCGGGGTCGTGTACCGTCCACCAGTTCGTGCAGCACATGAACACCTTCGTGCGGGGCTGGAGCTCGCGCACCATCTGCTTGAAGGCGTTGCCGCCGTGGCCGTTCAGGATCAGCAGCTTCCCCACGCCGTGATGGTCGAGGCTCTCCACGATATCGGTCAGCACCCGCGCCTGCGTGCTCGGGTTCAGGTTGATGGTGAGCGGCGTCGAGAGTTGCTGGGCGTTCGCACCGAAGGGAATGGCCGGAAGCACCATGGCGCGGGCACCGCGCTCCACGGCCCGGCGGCAGGCCTCCGCGGCCACCGCGCGCGCCTGGAAGGTGTCGGTGCCGAAGGGGAGGTGGAGGTTGTGGGGCTCGGTGGCGCCCCACGGCAGAATCGCGACTTCGCATCCTCCCGCCTCATCGCGGATGGATCGGGCGGGCCCGAGGGCTGTCTCGTCGAGCATGTGGGGTCGTCCGGTCACGATCGGCCTCCGTGCGTGTCGGGTTCAGGGTCATGGGTCGCGTCATGGTTCAGGCGCCATGGCAGGAGCCATGGTACAGGGGTGGTGACGCGGTGTCGACGCGGGGGTCGATGGAGAGGCCGACGGCGTGGTTCGGAAGGGGTCGATGGAGTGGAAGAGGCGCGTAGACGTATCTTGTACATCGACTCGACCCCCCTCCGGCGCCTGCGATGCGCCGACCTCCTCCGAACCGAACGGGCCGCGCCGCGTTGAAGACGACTCCCGGCTTCCCGGAAGCCCTCGACCGATTCCGGGTCGCCATCCGGCTGACGTACGTCGGCGTCCTGTTCCTGGCGACGCTCAGCTGGTTCGATATCGATGGAGACCCGGCGTCCGTGGCGCGCCGGCTTGGACGAGCGCTCGACCCGAACGTGTCGGCGAGAGACGCGATCGACGGCGCCCGGAACGTCCTGCTCTTCGCCGGGTGGGGCCTCGTCTGGATGGTCACGGCCGCACCGGGTCGATCCGTCGCGATCCTGCGGAACGCGGTGCTGACCGGTGCCGGGCTCAGTCTGACCGTGGAGGGGCTTCAGCTCTTCTCGACCTCGCGGACGGCCAGCGTGCTCGATCTGGTGACGAACACGGTCGGCGCCCTGCTCGGCGCCGTCCTGCTCGTCGTCCTGGTGACGGGCCTCGCGGCGCGCCGGGGCGAGAAATCGTTCATGGGCATCCCGGCCTCGGTATTCGGCGTCTCGAGCGCGCTGGCGCTGATGGGCGAGGCGCTGGTACCGCTGTACCGTCAGGAGCTCCAGGCGTGGGCGTCGGGGGGTCCCCTGGAGCGACTGTCTCGAGGGATGTCGGAGTTCCGGTGGGGGTCCATCGGCGAGTGGCCGATCGGCGACGGGCTCCTCTTTCTGCCGGGCGGCTTCTTCGCGGTCGCGGCCCTCGCCGAGATCGGGGTCGGCTACCGCCGCGCCGCAGCCTGGGTCGGAGCCGGGGGCGTCCTGATGTTCGCCTCGGTCGAGGTGGCCCATGGGGCGCTGGGCATCGAAGTCCTGGGCGGCGCCGCCCTCGTGCACGCGGTCGCCTTCGGTGCGGGAGCCGTTCTCGCCATCCGGAGCCTCCCCGCCTTCACGATGGCGTATCGAGGGGCCGGGCGGCCTCGTCTGCTCCTGGGGCTCTACGCCCCGTGGCTGCTTCTCTGGGGGCTTCGGCCCTACGCCCCCGAGACCACATTGGGCGGTATCCTCACCAAGTTCAGTGGCGAGTGGTGGATTCCGCTGCGCTTTCTGGGCGGACGCTTCGACATGTTCAGCGTCGTGGACGTGATCGTGGCCTTCTTCCTCTTCCTTCCCCTGGGAGCCCTGCTTGCGGTCTGGCCGCTCCGCCGCCATGGGGCGCTGGGGACGATCCTGCCGGCCGTGTACTTCGCCACGCTCGTCGAACTCTCCCAGACGCTCGTCGCGACACGGACCCTCGACATTACGGATGTGCTCGTGCAGATCGCGGGCGCCGCGATCGGCTGGACCATCGTCCGCCGGGCGGGTTTCCGTCCGTATGGGGAGCAGCTGCCATGAATCGACCCTCCCGCGGATCCCTCCTCCGACGCCGGCTCCGATTCCTCCGCGAGCTCCAGTCCGGGGCGACCGAATGAAGGCCTGGGAGCTCTCCCGGACGGGCGGACCCGACGTCCTCGAGCTCGTCGACCGACCCGCGCCGACGCCGGGGCCGGGGGAGGTTGCCGTCGATGTCGCCGCCATCGGGATCAACTACGCCGAGGTCCTCTCCCGGAGGGGGCTCTACGGCTGGGCGCCGAAGCGACCGTACGTGCCCGGGATGGAGGTGGCGGGCACCATCAGCGCGCTCGGCCCGGGCGTCGATCGGAGGATCGGAGAGCGGGTCATGTGCGGGATGCAGCACGGGGGATACGCGGAGCGCGTCGTCGTGGACGCGGCCCGGGCGCTTCCGGCGCCGGACGACTTCTCGATCGACGAGGCGGCGGCCTTCGCGGTGAACTGGATGACGGCGTGGGTCTCACTCACCGAGATGGCGCGTCTGCGCCCGACGGACCGAGTGGCGATCACGGCGGCGGCCGGCGGCGTCGGATCGGCCGCCGTCATGCTCGCGCGCTCGTGGGGCTGCGACGTCGTGGGCCTGGCCGGCAGCGCGGAGAAGCTCGCGCGGGTGCGGGGTTTCGGTGCCGCGGACACCGTCGACTACCGCGCCGACGACTTCCACGAGCGCCTGGCGGAGGTCGCGGGAGACCGGGGCTTCGACGTGGTGCTGGAGGTGGTGGGGGGCGACGTCTTCCGAGCCCTCACCGACCAGTTGGCGCCCTTCGGCCGGATCGTGGTGGCGGGCTACGCAAGCCTCGACTACAGCTGGTGGAATCCCCTCTCGTGGTGGAGGGCGTGGCGCGGGATGCCCCGCCTCGGACTCTCCCGGGCGGCTGAGGACTCCATCGGCATGCTGGCGACCCACATCGGATATCTGCTTCCCGACGAGGCGCGACTCCACGAGGTGTGGTCCGGACTGACCGACCACGTCACCCGCCACCGGCTGCGGCCCGTGGTCGGTGCCACCTTCGACTTCGCCGACCTCCCCGACGCCCACCGATTCATGGAGTCGCGCCGCAGCGTCGGGAAGATCGTGGTGCGCGTGCGGGAGTGAACCGGACGGTACGCGACCGGGCCGGGCGATCCCGGACATCACGGGTCTGGCGCGCTCACCCCTCGCGATCCGGACGCGGCGGCCCCCACCGCGACCGCCCCTCCTGCCGGTCCCGCGCCGCCGCCATGATCCGCCAGACGATGTCGCGGACCATCTCCTCGTCGACGCCCTCGTCCCGGGCCATCTCGGCGGCGCGTCGAACCACCTTGGCCTCCTGACCCGGATCGAGCACGGGAAGGCCCCTCTCTGCCTTGTACCGCCCGATCGCGAGCACGCTCTCGAGTCGCTCGCCCACGAGTCGCACCAGTTCCGAATCGATCTCGACCAGGCGGGTGCGGAGGGTTTCGAGTTCGTCCGTGTCGGCCATGAGTGGGCAGGTACAGGTCGGGTCGGGGCGTCTTTGCGGGTGCCGCAGCATGCCCAAGATGTGGGTGCGCCCGAATGTGGGCAACGCACGCGCCCATCGGGCGGGCACGGGGGGCGATCGGGGCTCGTGGCCGTGGTGATTCGGAGCGATGGCGCCCGGAATTCGGGGCGTTCGAGCGAGCCGTCGCGTGGTCTGCGACGGATACGGGACGGGCGTGAGACGGTGGTGTGGCGGTCGGGTCGTATGATGGCCCCGAACCCTGATCCCGCCCCGCGCTCGGAGCGCCCGTGCCCGCATCCACAGACTCCCTGGTGGTCCCGCTTCGGGGACACGTCCGCCCGGCGGCGGACACCGCGGCTCGGGATCCCCTCGTGGGTGCCATCGAAGCTCGAATCCGCGACGCTCTCCACGTCGCGCGCGAGACGCTCGGGGCGGACGACGACCCCTACCGCGGGCTGTATCTGGACGGGGATCGCCTGAGCGAGGCCTCGCCGATGGGCGCGCCGCTCTATCCGCCGGCGTCGCTCCACGATGTCGCCGCGCTGGGCAATGCCTCTCCGCGCCTGGTGGAGCTGGGCCGACGGCTGGGCCTGGACGCGGTCGACAGGGCGATCCTGGCGCTGAGCCTGGCGCCCGCCGTGGACGACCGGCTCGCCCGCGTCTACGCCTACCTGCAGGACGACGTTGCGCGGACGCGGGTCTCGGTGGGCCTTCTGCTCGACCTCATCGCGCCGGACGCCGGGGCACGCGCGGACCTCCGCGCCCGGTTCGTCCTCGACGCGCCGCTGCTGCGCTCGGGGGTCCTCCGGCTGTCCCACGAGAGGGCGGGGGAGGACGCACCGCTGATCGCCCGCGACGCGGCCGTGGCGGCGTCGGTGGAGCATGCGCTCCTGGGTCGGGCCGGAGCGCCCCCCCGCCTTCGATCGCTCCTGCGCCCACCGTCGTCGCGCGCGGCGCCGAGGATGCGGCCCGCCGACCGGCGAGCCCTTCGCGACGCGTGGCGGCGCGACCCTGCGGCACGCGTACAGCTGGAGGTCGACCGGCCCGATGGATGGGGCGATGACGCCCGACGGATGGCTGCGGCCACGGGTCGCCCCTGCCTGACGCTCGATACGTCCGCCTTCCTCGCCCTGGACCGGCCACGGGCGCGTCGGCTCCTGCTCGACGTCCTGCTTCAGGCTCGGGTGAGCGACGCGCTGCTGCATGTGCCGCTGCCGCCTCCGGGTACGGGATCGGCGAAGGTGGGACGCGCGGACCTGCTGGACCATCTCGGACGGCACGGCGGACCCCTGCTCCTGACCGGTCCGATCGAGGCCGACGTCATGGATGCGGTGCCGGGCCTGCTGAACGTGCGCCCGACCTCGCTCGACTTCGAGGGTCGTCGGCGGGGATGGCGGCACGCCCTCCGGCACCACGACATCGAGCTGGAGTCGCACGTCGTCGAGGCGCTGGCAGACCGGTTCGGGCACGCCGGCGCGGAGGTCGAGGACACCGTACGGAACGCCGTGCACGCCGCCGGGGGTGCCGCGTCGGTGGACGCGGAGGCGCTCTTCTCGGCGGCGCGCGGTCGCTCCGATCGGACCCTCGGAAACGACGCGCGACGCCTCGATCCGATGTTCACGTGGCACGACCTGGTATTGGCTTCGGACGCCCGTGCGCAGCTTCGCGAGATCTCGCAGCGCGTGCGGCACCGCAGGCAGGTACTCGACGACTGGGGCGTGGCGCGCGGCGGGGCCGAAGACCGCGGAGTCGCGGCGCTCTTCAGCGGACCGAGTGGGACGGGCAAGACGATGGCGGCGCGGGTCCTGGCCGCCGACCTCGAGCTCGACCTCTATCGAGTCGACCTCTCCCGCGTGGTGAGCAAGTACATCGGTGAGACCGAGAAGAATCTGGGACGGGTCTTCGATGCGGCGGAGAGCAGCAACGCGATCCTCTTCTTCGACGAAGCGGACGCGCTCTTCGGGAAGCGGTCCGAGGTGAGCGACGCACACGATCGGTACGCGAACATCGAGGTCGGCTATCTCCTCCAGCGGATGGAAACCTTCGGCGGAATCACCGTCCTCGCGACCAACCTCCGCAACAACATGGACGAGGCCTTCGTCCGCCGACTCGACTTCCACGTGCAGTTCGCGCTGCCCGACGAGGCGGAGCGCCGGGAGATCTGGACTCGCGTCCTGCCCGATTCCTGCCCGCTGGACGACACGGTCGACCTCCCCTTCCTCGCGGAGCGGTTCCCGCTGAGTGGTGGCAACATCCGCAACGCGGCGCTCGCCGGGGCCTTCCTGGCCGCCGAGGAGGGCGGGGCGGTCGGCATGCGCCATCTCGTGCGCGGGGTGCGCCGTGAATTCCAGAAGATGGGGAAAGCCTGCGTCGACTCCGACTTCGGCCCGTGGTACGCCGCGCTCGACGCCGCGTACGACGCTTCGCCTGGCACGAGCGGAGGTGGCCGATGATTCGCGACCTCGATCTGACGCTGCGCGAGCTCCTCGAGCAGGAGGCGCGACCCGGCTCCGAGCTGGCGGGTGCCGACGTCGTCTTCGACCTCCCGGACTCGACCTGGAGGTCGACCCTCGGCGGACTGACGGTCAACGCCTACCTCTACGACGTGCGGGAGAATCGCGCGCTCCGCACGCAGGAGCCGCTTCGCGCCCGCTCGGGCGATGGTCTGCGAAGCTCGCGGATCCGGCCTCCCGTGCGGATCGACTGCAGCTACTGCATCACGGCGTGGAGCACGGCGACGGACGAGGCGGTGCTGGAGGAGCACAGACTCCTCAGCCAGGTGCTGCTCGTGCTGATGCGCAATCCGGTGATTCCGGAGGTGATGCTCCAGGGGGCGCTCCCCGACCTGATCGCACCGCGCCCCGAGCTGATCGCGTCCCCGGACGGCATCGGAACGCCCCCCGACTTCTGGGGCGCGCTCGACCAGCAGCTCAAGCCGTCGCTGAACTACGCCGTGACGCTCGCCGTGCTGCTCGACGAGCCCCCATCCGACGACGACATGACCCGCCTCGTGGATGAGGTCGTGGTCCAGGATCTACACCTGGCCGAGCTCGAGAGAGCGGGGCCGTGAGATGTACGCCGACTGCCGCACGCACCTGTGCGACCGACCGACTGACTTCGACCGAGGAGAGTAGAGGATGAGCTTCAATGTGGGCATCAACGTTCTGGAGGTCGACGGCCGCGCGGCACCGAGCATCCAGGCTGCGCCGACGTCGCAGACGGGTTTCGTGGTCCGGTCGGACCGCGGGCTGCCGACCGCCGTTCGACGCGTCACGAGCTTCAAGCAGTTCACGGAGAGCTTCGGCGGATTCCGGGACGATGCCGTGGGCGCCTACGCGCTGCGCGGGTTCTTCGAGAATGGTGGCTCCGTCGCGTACGTCACGCGCGTCGTGCGGACATCCGGCACCGGCCAGGCGGCGGCGTCGACGCTGACCTTCGACGACGATTCCGACAGCGCCTCGCTGACGGTGACCGCGGGCTTCCGGGGACACGATGACCCAGGGGCCTGGGGCGACCGGATCGGGATCCATATCGCGCCGAACGCGGTCGTGGCCGACACCTTCGACCTCGTCATCCAGCTCGATGGCCGGGACGTCGAGACGTGGGAGCAGCTCAACATCGATGCCGGCGGCGGCGCACCGGGCCGGAATCCCGAAACGCTCATCAACGACGAGATCACGGGCTCACGCTACGTGCATGTGGAGATCGACGGGTCCGCCAGCGACAACCCGGCCGACACCTCCGGCCACGCCGACGCCGACGCCGAGGGCTTCGTGCGTCTCGACGGCGGCGCGGACGACTCCATTTCGGCGGCGGCGCTCCCGGGTGAACTCGAGGCGGCCTTCGACCGCTTCGACACCCTGGACATCCAGCTGCTGTGCTGCCCCGAGAGCTCGACGCCGACCGTGGTCACCGGGGGGCTGTCGTACTGCGCACGGCGCGGCGACTGCATGTACATCGGCCATACGCCGTCGGGTAACGACGTGGCCGCCGCTCGCACCTACGGGCAGGGCTTTCAGGCCGAGAAGGCCTACGGAGCGCTCTACTTCCCATGGGTGCGCGTGGCCGACCCGATCGGCACCCAGCGGTGGGTGCCTCCTACGGGGCACATCGCCGGTGTGTACGCCCGGACCGAGCGGGAGCGGGGCATCTGGAAGGCGCCGGCCGGGAATGCGGCGCAGATCCGGGGCGCGCTCGACGTGGACCAGCACATCACCGACGTCGACCATACCGACCTGGTGAAGAACGGGAGCGTGAACGCGGTCCGCTTCATCTCCGGTCGGGGCATCGTGGTCGACAGCTCGCGCACGCTCAGCACCAGTCCGCTGTGGCTGTACGTGAGCGTCCGTCTGCTCTTCAACTTCGTGAAGAGCTCGCTGAAGGATGGTCTGCGCTGGGTCGTTCAGGAGCCGAACGACGACCGGCTCTGGAACAAGGCGAAGTACAACACGATCCGGCCGTTCCTGCTCGGTCTCTGGCGCCGCGGCGCCTTCGGCCCCGGATCTCCCGACGAGGTCTTCACCGTGAAGATCGACGAGGAGAACAACACCCCGGCCAACATCCAGCAGGGAATCTTCACGGCCGAGGTCTACTTCTACCCGAGCCGCCCCGCCGAGACGGTCGTCATCACCGTCGGGCAGCAGGAAGGCGCCGGCAGCGCGAACGAGGCCTGACCGCAGGCCGGTCCGTGCCCCGAGCGGGTCCGGCCCGGCGCATCCACGAACCCTGACGCACCCCTCTGGAGGAGAACGACATGCCCGACTTCGGATTTACCGAGGCATACCGCACGAACGAATTCCTGGTGGAGATCGAGGGCATCGCGAGCCCCGGCATCACCAGCGTGAGCGGGCTGTCCGAAGGGTCGGTCGACCACATCGACCAGCCCGACGGCGGCTCGAACATCACCCACAAGATCAGCTCCGGTCTCGTCACCTACGACGACGTGACTCTCGAGCGAAACATGGACGGGACGACGGCCGACGCCGACTTCCAGGCCTGGTTCGGCGAGATGTTCAAGCTGGATGGGACGGGACCGGGTTCGGCGCTGCGCCGCAACGGCTCCATCGTGAAGATGCAGTTCGGCGAGGAGGTGATGCGGTTCGCCTTCGAGGGAGCCTGGATCAAGTCCTCCAAGTTCAGCGATCTCGATGCCGGCAGTTCGGATCTGATGAAGCAGACGATCGTGCTGTCCGTCGAGCGGATGTACCGCGTCTGATGAGTACGGCTCCCTTCACCGGCTC
>Ga0207419_1002488_pt1 | contig 12098 bp, 12 predicted proteins | sample ElkSloMetagenome_4_FD_184723 | JGI IMG/M metagenome (GOLD analysis project Ga0207419, IMG submission 184723) | Hot spring microbial communities from Elkhorn Slough, Monterey Bay, USA - MD2A (version 2) | ecosystem: Environmental > Aquatic > Marine > Intertidal zone > Estuary: Microbial mat ... | reverse complement strand
TTTTGTAATGAATTTTGCGGGTTAATTCGTATTTTATTCGAGAATTCTCGGCTCTGTAATTAAATTCAACTTCTTGAATTGAACCGTAATTATGCAATGGAAAAGCAATGCATAATGCTGATGCCAAAGATCAGCACAAGTCTGACGAATTGAATATCAATCTATTATAAAAATGTTTTCATGTCTACTTGGTGATATTCAATTGTCAGGGTTTTAATTAATGCTGACATTTATCGTCAGTTTAACCTCCTACGAGTCATACATGACTATAGGAATCGTACGACCTGATAAAATACTGAATAACAGTATTTTCATCAGATTTATAAAACAGAATACATGTTCTATTGCATAAACCGGGTTAAAACAGAAACGAAACCTAACTTAAAAAACCTAATTTTGAGGCACGAAAATTCTAGTTTTTCTTAGTCGCAATAAGACACGGATTCTTTTTCAATAAATTTTATACCCAATTAATTATTTGATGTCGCTTTTAAATGGACTAAGGTTTAATGCCGAAGTATATTTTAAGGAACATTTATGCGACAACTTGTCCCGAGGAATTTATCGGGATTATAAATAATATTCGGTATTATAGGTTAATAGTAGAATTTTCTTAGCCTGTACAGAAGTAAATTTTAAAAAACTCGAAAAACAAGAAACATTAAAAATACTTTCAATATTCATTTTGCATTAGATTACATTCAAATGCATAAAATCGGTATATTACGCAGGTACTTTTTCTGCAACTGTCATTCTCTTCCAGTTTCTGTGGTTTGCTATGGCTTTTATAAAATTCTCTGCACTATCGTTAATAAAGATAGCTTCATCGTCTTTGTAATCGGCAACGAATGTTTTGTCTAATAATTCTTCACCTTCATTGCTTACGGCAATAGCTTTACAATGCTTAAAGGCTTCATTTATAAACTTTTTAAATTTAGCAACCTCCGCTAATTTATTAATAGATTTTTCTCCACCTGGAATATAGAGCGCATCAAATAAAACACTTTCTGTGGTAGCAACTGCAGCGTCTACTGGGTGTTCCATTTCCTCACTGCACATGACTGTTCCGCCGTGAGGCGCAATTAGTTTAACCATGGCATTTTCTTCTTCTAAAGCATCTTTCATAGATTCAAAATCGCTCATAGAAAAACCATCGGCAACTAAAAATGCTATCTCTCTTGTTGCAATACTATCAAAACGTGTATGAGCCTGACTTAAAGATTTGTCTTTTTCTAAATAGTTTTTTTTACCAGAGGGTTGATGCTTACCATCATTAGCATTTGCACCAATGGCTTGATTAATGGGGTCATCAACTTCTTGTGGTATAGACAGTCCTAAGCCTTCAGCAACTTGGCTGGCCAAATCTTCATCTATTTGCGAAATCAAATAAAGCATGCGCTCTTTTATGTGTTTGTGGTTACATTTACCCAATTCAAAAGTGTAAGCATCGGCCACGTGTTGCTTTTCCCAATCGGCTAAACTTCTATAAAATAAGGCTGGTTGGGAATAATGATCATTAAAACTTTCACTGCGTGTTCTAATTTTTTTTGCATCAATTCGCTCTTGGTAAGATGTAAATGCCCCTTCTTCCATCTTAGCTAAATGTGGACAACCACCTCCTAAAGTATTAGGGTGGTAAGCCGTATTACCTTTAGGAATATCCATTTGCATGTGCCCATCTCGTTGATTATTATGAGTTTTGCCTACCGGTCTGTTTATAGGGATTTGATGAAAGTTAGGACTACCTAATCGCGAAAGTTGAGTATCTCGATAAGAAAATAAACGTCCTTGTAATAGCGGGTCATTAGAAAAATCTATTCCAGGTACTATATGTCCTGGTAAAAAGGCTACTTGTTCGGTTTCGGCAAAAAAATTGTCTGGGTTTTTGTTTAGAACCATTTTCCCAATTATTTCAACAGGCACCAATTCTTCTGGTATTAATTTAGTAGGATCTAACAAGTCAAAATCAAATTTATGCTCATCTTCTTCCTTCACAACTTGTATGCCTAATTCCCATTCAGGAAATTGACCAGCCTCGATAGCATTCCATAAATCTCTTCGATGAAAATCTGTATCGGCGCCACTAATTTTAACGGCTTCATCCCAGGTTACCGAATGAACGCCTAATTTTGGTTTCCAATGAAATTTTACAAAATGCGATTGTCCTTCTTTATTTATAAGCCTGAAGGTATGAATACCAAAACCTTCCATCATTCTATAACTTCTGGGAATTGCTCGATCGCTCATGGCCCATATATGATTGTGTAATGTTTCGGTAGTATGAGAAACAAAATCGTAAAATGTATCGTGGGCAGAAGCAGCTTGAGGTATTTCGTTATCTGGCTCTGGTTTAACGGCGTGGATGAGATCAGGAAATTTCATGGCATCCTGTATAAAAAAAATCGGCATATTATTGCCCACCAAATCCCAAGTACCCTCTTGAGTATAGAACTTTACGGCGAATCCTCTGACATCTCTTGCCAAATCTGGTGAACCTTTAGATCCGGCGACGGTAGAAAATCGCACAAAAACCGGTGTTTTACGAGATGTATCTGTAAATATGCCGGCTTTGCTGTATTTTTCTATATTTTTTGTAAGTTCAAAATAGCCATGTGCTGCACTACCCCGGGCGTGAACAATACGTTCTGGAATACGTTCGTGATCAAAATGCGATATTTTTTCTCTGAGTAAAAAATCTTCGAGAAGCGTAGAGCCTCTTTCGCCAGATTTTAATGAATTATTGGTATCATTTACTTTTAAGTTCTGATTGGTAGTCATGACCTTATCTTTTGCATCGGTCTTATATTGTTCCAGTTCTTCTAATTTTTTATTTTCAATATTTCTTTTCTTTGCCATGATATAGGTTATTTAATACTTTTGAGATGAAGTTTATGTATTTTTATGTGTTCTTAACATTGATAAAAAAAGTTTAGACCAAAAATTTTCAGTCTAAACTTTTCGTTGATACTACGTTAAAAAAATTAATGGATATCTTCTAAGTAATCGGCCTTGTTATAACTTTCAACGATTTCAGCTTTTTGCTGTTCCAGCAAATCTCTGACGGGCTGATTTAGTTCACAATTGTCAAGTATATCATCATAATCATCAATTGCTTGCTTTTCTCCTTTTCTTACTTCTTCTAACATAGATTCTTCCTCATCCGTAGAGAAAAATGCTTTGGTATCTATCCAAGCTCTGTGCATAGATCCAGATGCACTACCATCCTTTTCGATTACATCCATGCCGTGTTTGGTTAATAGCGATCTTAAATCTGTAATATAACCACTTCTAACTCTGGCTTTTTCAGTAAAAAAAGTTTTTAAGCGTGAATCATCCACATGATCTGCTGCTTTTCTGAAACCTTTTTCTGCGTCGTAAGCTTTTTCGATAAGGTCGTTTAATTTACTCTCGGTTTTTTCATCAAATAATGCCATAATATATTTTTTTGTGCAATAAGAAAAATGATGCCTATTGCTATCATCAATAATTTTCAATAAAATTAATATGAAAAAAAATTGACGACTAACCGAAAAAATTAAAATATGAACTCATTTAAAAAAATTCAATGCTATTAAATAAATGGTCGCAATATTTTCTGAATATCTATATTATCTCGTTGTGGAATGAAATGTTGCTCTAACTCTTCAAAAGTATAAAACCATTCGGATTCTATCACAAATCTATTAACTTTACAGATATCTTCTTTAAGTAAAACACAATTGAACTCATCGAGTTCCAAAATTTTTTGTTTAATAATTTTTGAAGTATCGACCATGATTCTCTATCTTCCTCAGATCACTACCTTCTTTCTTAAAGGTGAATAGGCTTTTTTTTTGGGAAATGCAATACATCTTAGAAAGCAGTATAACTGGTAAGTTAGATTATATAAATTATTGGCGCAGCAGCCAATATTTAAATCAGGGTGATTTGGTGTTTTCAGTAATACCTGAAAATTCAGGAAATCATGTTGTAAGGTCAAGTATCATAAGTTTAAATTCCGGTAAGCTCAAAGTTGGTCAAAAAGCCATTGTAACCGCCATTAGCTGCCTGCTTATGCTTCGGCAGGCAGGTTCATGGGTTTTAATAATTTTCTTGTTTTTGGCGGTTAATCCCGACTTAGAAAAACTCAAATTTGAGGTACGAAAATTCTAATTTTTCTTAGTCGCAACAAGACGCGAATTCTTTTATAATGAATTTTGCGGGATAAGATCATCAAATTATCCAGACAGAGAATTTGGTGTATTAGAAGGAATTTTATCAAGTATTTCCAGAGTACCAGACTCCCAGGGATTTATCATTATCGAAGTGGAATTACCTAATCAATTAGTAACTTTATTTGAATACGAATTGGATTTTCAACAGGAAACGGCAGGTACTGTTGAAATAATTGCAGAGGATTTAAGACTGATTGAGCGTCTGTTATATCAATTTAGAGATTTGACGCGAAGAAATAATTTATCAATTATTTCGCCCGAGCCTTAAGCGGCAAAATTCAGGAAGAGTGCTTTCAATATCTCGATGCACCTGTCATGACCATCGGTTCAGAAAATATGCCGGCGATTCCTTTAAATTCAACTTTAGAGGAAACCATGATTCCGAGTACGGATAAGGTAAAAGCGAAGATTGAGGAGTTATTAATGTATTAATTTACCAATCAATTAATGTAACAATTTAGTAATGCTGAGAGTCCTGAGAGTGGGTGATTCGGGATAGCAATGAATTGATCCTAAGATTTGAAAATGCAACAATTTGAATTTTTTTGGTATTTTGTTTATAATAGCTCCCGGAATCTTTAATGAAAAATCTTTGCGACATGGCGTCTTTGAGTGAAATTATCAATTTGAAGATTTGAAAATCTAATGATTTTAAAATATAGTATTTATAAATTAAAATAACACTTTGTCAGGTTATTTATATATCAACAATCGATTATTAATTTCTATGTAAGTATACCTTTCATTACTATACTGTTAGCTTTATTAATTGCTTTAATTTCAACCGATGGTTCTACGGGTTTAATCATTCCATTTGTGATTTTAGCTATTATTTTTATCAATATCTTTAAATTAAAATATGCATTGGTAATCAAAAGTTACAACTCATTTTGGGCATAATGGGTTTGTTTAAAAAAACAATTCAATTGTCGGATTTAGAATTAAATGACTTTAAAGAAAAGTTTATACCCTGGTATTTAAAAGGAACTCTTTTTAAATATGATTATCAAGGGAACCTCATTTTTTGTCCAAAATCGGGTAAAGCATTAATGCTGAAATATAAGGTTGGTAAAGATCGTATTTTCATTGTTAGTAAAAATAATAATGAATTATTTGAAATGTTACGACTGAAACAAAATTATCAACAATATCAATAATTAATTTGAAACTTATGCTATGAATCAATATAAAAACCCAAAAAACCAAAGCGGGATTGAGTTATCAAAACCGTTTTCTATGTTCTCAACGGTAACAACAGTATCAAAAGAGACCATAGTCTCAACAGTATCTTAATTACAACATATCATAATATGTCATGCATTAATTTTGAAATATAAAAGAATTACAACATGCTCCAAAACCAACTTTCAAAATCCTCAAGCCCCTATTTACTTCAACATAAAGACAATCCAGTCCATTGGCAGGAATGGAATGATGAGGTTTTAGAACTGGCAAAGAATCAAAACAAATGTTTATTAATTAGCGTGGGTTATTCTGCCTGCCACTGGTGCCACGTCATGGCACACGAGTCATTTGAAGATGAAGAGGTTGCCGAATTAATGAACAAACATTTCATCAACATCAAAATAGACCGCGAAGAACGTCCGGATATCGACCAAATATACATGGATGCAGCACAGATTCTCACGGGACGAGGCGGCTGGCCTTTAAATGCCTTTGCTTTACCCGATGGTAAACCCTTTTATGCGGGCACCTATTTCCCTAAAGACAACTGGAAAACGATTTTGAAAAACATTGCAGAGGCATATCAAGAAGAACCAGATAAACTCATTAACACGGCAAAAAGACTAACTGAAGGATTAGCGAACGATGAATTAATTTTTCAAAGTTCAGATAATTCTTTAATAGATGAAACAACTTTAAAACAATACTATAAAGATTGGTTTAAGGATTTTGACTTCAAATTAGGTGGTCAAGACAAAGCCCCAAAATTCCCTATGCCATGTATTTGGGAAAGTTTGTTGGAATATCAAGCGGTTTTTAAAGATGAAAAAGCTTTAGAGATTGTTGAAATTACCCTAGATAATATGTATAGCAAAGGTATTTTTGATTGGCTTGGTGGAGGTTTTGCCAGGTATAGTGTTGATGAGTTCTGGTTTGCACCACATTTTGAAAAAATGCTGTACGACAACGCTCAATTACTTTCGCTGTACGCCAACGCTTATAAAGTTACCAAAAAAGAAGGCTTCAAAAGTTGTATTGATGAATGCATAACTTTTATTTCAGACGAATTAAAAAATAATGGCATTGGTTATTATTCCGCTTTAGACGCCGATACAGAAGGAGAAGAAGGAAAGTTTTATACGTGGACATACAAGGAAATAAAATCTATCCTGAATGAAATTGAATTTGAAATAATGGTTGAATATTTTGACCTTAAGCCTAATGGAAACTGGGAAGACGGTAGAAATATTTTATCAAGCATTAAGCCAAAAACTGAAATTGCTGAAATTTTTAAAGTGTCAGTTGAAGATATTGAAAATCACTTTAATGCGATTAAAGAGAAGCTCAAGATCGGAAGAAATCAACGCATGAAACCTGGTATTGACACCAAAATTATTACGGCTCATAACGCTATGCTTGTTCATGGTTTTGCAAAAGCATTTCAAGCGACTCAAATTCATTCTTACAAAGATTTGGCAGTTAATTTGATGAATGAAATTATTGAAAATGCTTTTAATAATGATAACAGTATTAATCGATTAATGAATAAAGCTGAAATTCAAGGATTCCTTGATGATTACGCCTTTACCGTAAAAGCATTAATTGAAATTTATCAAATTACCTTTGATGTCCATTATTTGAAATATGCAGAAAATTTGATTGAATATGTTGAAAGCCATTTTTATGATGAAAGTTCTGATTTATTTTTCTATGCTTCAGACCAATCTACACTGATTGTAAGAAAAAAAGAACTTGGTGATAATGTAGTGCCTTCTTCAAACGCTGTAATGGCTGAAAATTTATGGGTTTTAGGTCATCTTTTATCCAATTCACAAATGATTCACACAAGCAAGCAAATGGTTAAAAAGGTTGAACCACTTTTTGATAGGTACAAAATGTATTTTGCGACCTGGCATAAAGTAAAAATGGCTCAACTTAGATCCCAAACAGAAATTGCTATTACTGGAGAAAATATGTTGAATGAAGCTGAAAAACTTCAGCAAAACTTTTTACCGATTACACATTTTTATGGCGGAAATGAGGAAAATTTACCTCAATTAAAACACAAAATCAAAGAAAACGAGCTACTGTTTTTTGTTTGTAAACATCAAAGCTGCTCTCAGCCAATTTTTGATTTTGACGAGTTTCAAAAAATAATTTTTGGGATTGAAAAGTAATTTTTTTACAGAATGCTTTGATAGCTTACATGCCCTGCAAAATCTAAGGTTGCTTAAAAACATGGTTTGTAAATAATTGAAATTAAGATATTTACATAATCGTTTAGTAATCAGACAACTTAGCCAAATGTTGAAAACTTGTTGAAAACACATGACGACTACATCGATTGAAAGTCGAATTATTTTAGATATTTGTTTGCCCCAAACTATTTTTTAACCCGAAAAAACATCATTAAAATGAATGCAGTAGAACCTATTTTGCAAGACAACAAGGACAGATTTGTAATATTCCCGATTCAACACCATGATATTTGGGAATGGTATAAAAAATGTGAGGCGAGTTTTTGGACAGCCGAGGAGATAGATTTACATCAGGACTTATCAGACTGGCAAAATAAATTGACTGCAGACGAACAATATTTTATCAAGCATATTTTAGCATTTTTTGCTGCATCTGACGGAATCGTCAATGAAAATTTAGCTGAAAATTTCGTCAATGAGGTACAGTATTCTGAAGCAAAATTTTTCTATGGTTTTCAAATCATGATGGAAAATATACATTCTGAGACTTATTCTCTTCTAATCGATACTTATGTCAAAGATGAAAAAGAAAAAGATACCTTATTTAAGGCTATTGAAAATTTTCCTGCGATAAAGAAAAAAGCAGATTGGGCTTTAAAGTGGATCGAAAGTCCAAGTTTTGCTGAAAGATTGATTGCTTTCGCGGCAGTAGAGGGGATTTTCTTTAGTGGAGCTTTTTGTTCAATTTTCTGGTTAAAGAAACGTGGTCTTATGCCAGGTTTGACTTTTTCAAACGAACTGATTTCCAGAGATGAAGGCGTGCACTGTGACTTTGCAGTTCACTTGCATAATAAGCATTTGATCAATAAAGTTTCTAAAGAGCGTATAACTGAAATTTTAGTAGATGCGCTTAATATAGAGAGAGAGTTTATCACAGAATCACTGCCGGTAAGTTTGATCGGTATGAACTCTAAATTGATGACTCAATACCTCGAGTTTGTGACAGATCGTTTACTTGTAGAATTGGAGTGTGAAAAGGTGTATAACGTTTCAAATCCTTTTGACTTTATGGACATGATCAACCTCCAGGGGAAAACTAATTTCTTTGAGAAGCGCGTCGGTGAATATCAGAAAGCTGGTGTGATGTCTAAGGATAAGGAAAAAGACAACAAAATAAGCTTTGATGCAGACTTTTAGGTAGTGGTGGTATTTTGAATGGATACTATTGTTCCTATTGGTTCTATTGTAGATTTTGATAATTAATCATGATTTAGCTAAACAAAATACAATTGTCATAATAAAATCAATAGTATCAACAGAATCAACAGAATCAACAGAATCAACAGAATCAACAGAATCAAACATTAATGAGCTATCGGAATCTTGAGATTTGGCAATTAGCTAGAGAATTAACCATAGACATTCATAAAATGTCGAAAACTCTGCCAAATTTCGAAATGTACGAGGAAGGTAGTCAGATAAGACGTTCAATAAAATCTGTAAGATCTAATGTAGTTGAAGGTTATGGAAGAAGAAGGTATAAAAATGATTACATAAGATTTATAATCTATGCATTATCTTCAAATGATGAAACTATTGATCATTTAGAAATATTATTTGAAACAGAATCTTTAACAAATAAAGAACTATTCGAAGATTTATATAAAAGATTATAGAAGCTTGGGATAAAAATAAATAACTTTTTGACCAGCATCGAAAAAAAACATAACAAATTTTAACGCTATAGTATTAATAAGGAGAACAGTATCCACAGCAACAATAGAATTTACAGAGATAACAGCATCAACATAAACAATAGAATCAAAAGAAACAATAGTAACAAAATAAAACTCATTTGCCCATGTATGTCATAAAAAGAAACGGCCAGAAAGAACCTGTGATGTTCGATAAAATCACAGCAAGAATCAGAAAATTGTGTTATGGACTTAGTCCTCTTGTAGAACCTACTAAAGTCGCCATGAGGGTTATTGAAGGTCTTTATGATGGCGTATCTACGAGCGAATTAGATAACCTTGCTGCAGAAGTCGCTGCAACAATGACCACGACACATCCGGACTATGCACAACTGGCTGCAAGAGTATCTGTTTCTAACCTCCACAAGAATACTAAGAAAACATTTAGTGAGGTAATGACGGATTTGTATGACTATGTAAATCCACTAACGGGCAAAAAAGCACCATTACTTTCAGATGAGGTTTACAAAGTGATTATTGACAATAAGGACACCTTAGATTCGAGAATCATTTATAGTAGAGACTTCAATTATGACTATTTTGGTTTTAAAACACTTGAAAGATCATACCTCCTTAAAATAAACGGTAAGATAGCTGAAAGACCTCAACACATGTTGATGAGAGTTTCTATTGGAATTCATGTAGATGATATTGATGCAGCCCTTGAAACTTATGACTTGATGTCTAAAAAGTACTTCACGCACGCCACACCAACTTTATTCAATTCTGGGACACCAAAGCCACAAATGTCATCGTGTTTTCTGTTAACTACAAAAGAAGACAGTATAGACGGTATTTATGATACATTAAAACAGACTGCAAAGATATCTCAATCTGCCGGTGGAATAGGTTTATCTATACATAATATTAGAGCAACAGGTTCTTATATTGCAGGAACAAATGGCACGTCAAATGGAATTGTCCCTATGCTTAAAGTCTTTAATGACACGGCAAGATACGTTGACCAAGGTGGTGGAAAGCGTAAGGGGTCATTTGCTATTTATCTTGAGCCATGGCATGCCGATATCATGAGCTTTCTTGATTTGAAGAAAAATCATGGTGCGGAAGAGTTAAGAGCGAGAGATTTATTTTATGCAATGTGGATCTCAGATCTCTTTATGAAGCGAGTGGAAGAGAACGGAGAGTGGACTTTAATGTGTCCAAATGAGTGCCCAGGTCTTTATGATAATTATGGTGATGATTTTGAAAAACTTTACACAAAATATGAGCAGGAAGGCAAAGGTAGAAAAACTATAAAAGCGCGAGAGCTATGGGAAAAAATTCTGGAATCTCAAATAGAAACCGGTACACCATATATGTTATATAAGGATGCTGCCAACAGAAAATCTAATCAGAAAAATTTAGGTACTATACGTTCCTCAAATCTGTGTACTGAGATTTTAGAATACACAAGTCCTGATGAAATAGCGGTTTGTAATTTGGCATCCATTGCTTTACCAATGTTTGTAAAAAATGGTGAATTTGATCATAAAGAGCTTTATAAAATTACTAAGCGAGTCATTAAAAACCTCAATAAAGTCATTGACAGAAATTATTATCCTGTCAAAGAGGCTGAAAATTCAAATATGCGTCACAGACCAGTTGGATTAGGTATCCAGGGGCTTGCAGATGCTTTCATCTTGATGCGTTTACCGTTTACAAGCGATAAAGCTAAGAAGCTGAACCAAGAAATATTTGAAACTTTATATTTCGCTTCTGTTGAGGCTTCTATGGAACTTGCAAAAGTTGAAGGGCCTTACTCAAGCTTTGAAGGTTCTCCAATCAGCGAAGGTGAGTTTCAATATAATATGTGGGGCATAAAAGATGAAGATTTAAGTGGAAGATGGGATTGGAAAGCTCTGAGAGAGAAAGTAATGAAGAACGGGGTTAGAAATTCATTACTCCTGGCACCAATGCCTACGGCTTCAACTTCACAAATTCTTGGTAATAATGAAGCATTTGAGCCCTACACATCAAATATTTACACAAGGCGTGTACTCTCAGGTGAGTTTATTGTTGTCAATAAGCATTTATTGAAAGATCTTGTTGAAAGAGATTTATGGAGTGATGATCTCAAAAATGCAATCATGAGAGCAAATGGATCTGTTCAAAACATTGATATTATTCCAGATGATTTGAAGGAACTTTATAGAACAGTTTGGGAACTATCTATGAAAGACATTATAGATATGAGTCGTCATAGAGGTTACTTTATTGATCAGTCACAATCTCTTAATTTGTTTATGGAAGGTGCAAATTTTGCTAAATTGACCTCAATGCATTTCTATGCTTGGAAGAGTGGTTTAAAAACTGGCATGTACTACTTGAGAACTAAGTCTGCGGTTGATGCTATAAAATTTACTCTGCAAAAAGAATCAAAATCTGCACCACAACCAGAGCAACAGAATGTTGCAAATGAAAATTTAGCACAAACAAATGCTGATAAATTAAAACAACATCAAGCAAAAGCTAATAAAGCGGTTGTTGCAGATGAAAGTGAGTTATCCCCTGATGAGTTAAAAGCCTTAATTGCGCAATCTAAATCGGCTGAAGGAGACGACTGTTTAATGTGCGGATCTTAGTCTGCTATTAAATATAAATTCAAAAACCTCGAGCTTAACGATTCGAGGTTTTTTTATGCTTAAATTTACTGACTTAGGCATTTTATTAATAAAAACACTTTATTCAAAATATTTTTATATCGCATTATTAATCAATTAAATAACGTCAGGTCGAGTGTTTTTTGT
>Ga0207419_1002486_pt1 | contig 12106 bp, 8 predicted proteins | sample ElkSloMetagenome_4_FD_184723 | JGI IMG/M metagenome (GOLD analysis project Ga0207419, IMG submission 184723) | Hot spring microbial communities from Elkhorn Slough, Monterey Bay, USA - MD2A (version 2) | ecosystem: Environmental > Aquatic > Marine > Intertidal zone > Estuary: Microbial mat ... | reverse complement strand
ATTAATGATAAACCAATATGTTAATAAGAAAAAACCCGGTAACATCTACCGAAAAACAATGATGTAAGGAAAAATTGTAGAAGAAAGGATATTGGAGTTAAGTTTCAAGAGGTATAACTATCTATTTTTTTTGTTTATGACATTGCTCATTTTTAGCACAATAATTTATGTTTTATCTTTGCCGAGTAAATATTTTTTGGATTTTTTAACTTATCAAAATAAACAATATGGCAATTAAAAGAATCATTGTAGGACAATCCGGAGGGCCAACGCCGGTTATCGACTGGTCGGTCGATGGAATACTTACCTCGGCAAGAGCCAAAGGAATAGAAGTTTATGGCGCGAAAAATGGTTTCGAGGGCATTCTTCATGCTGATATCGAAGGAAATATTGTAGACATGTCTGGCATTGACCCAACTCAGTTTATCTATAATGGTCCAGGATCAGGACTAGGAGCTACCAGGGTAAAGCCCAATAAAGAACAATTGGAAATTATTGCAAAAAACCTTAATAAATTAGGCGTAGATGCAATCGTGTATATTGGGGGTAACGACTCCTCTGATCAATTGCGAAGCCTCACTGAAGTTTCTGATATTAAAGCCATTCACGGCATTAAAACAGTTGATAATGATCTACCGGTAACTCACCATTGCCCCGGATTTGGTTCTGCAGCTTTATACAATGCCATTGCTATTAAAAATGTAGTTAGCGATTTTTCATCTTACAAAATGCGTGGTAAAATGAACGATGGCAGCATGGGTGTTTTACATGCTCCTGTGGTAATTTATCAGGTTATGGGACGTAAGGCAGGCTGGTTGGCTCAGGCATCGGCATTTGCAAGGGTAGACCCTCGGGGCGTAATGGTACCGGGCCGAGCTCCTCATATAATTCTTAGTAAAGAAATGCTTTTCGACAAAGATCAATTTTTAGGCGAAGTAAGTAACGTAATAAGTAAATATGGTGAATGTACTGTAGTGGTGCAAGAGGATTTGACCGATAAAAATACCGGTGATAGCATTGCTAAGGTTTTTGGTGAAGTAACATTAGATCCTCATGGCAATATTCAACATGGTAGAGCTGATTCATTCCAACCGGCAATATTCTTAGCTACCACCATTAATAAAGAATTGAAAGTAGACGCTGTAGCCAAAATAAAAGAAGCTGCACTAGTGCCTCAACATATTCAAAGGAGCTATGCATTATCCCAAACAGATGCTTCTGAGGCTTATATGGTAGGATATGCTGCAGTAGATGCACTTGAGGCCGGTGAAACTAAAAAATCTGTAATACTGAAGCGTGATTCAAAAACCGGTAATTTCGTAACAGGCTTAACTGATTTGGAAAATATTGCTCGTAAAGAAACCAATGTTGATGTAAATGATATTGAAGGATACTTAGGTCCAAAGCAATCATTTGTAGATGAATACATCCACTGTATTGGTGGACCATTAGCAATTCCTCATTACTCAAGCATGATGTGGAAAAATGTAAAATTGTAATTTTTTCTTGACAAAATTTTTGTGGAAAAGGAGCACCAATCAATTGGTCGCTCCTTTTTTAGTGAAGCTTTGAGTCCAGGTAATTAGTTATTTTTTGCAAATCATTTGGACTAAACCATTGGTACTCCTTATCTTTTCTAAACCAGGTCATTTGTCTTTTGGCATAGCGTCGACTATTCCTTTTTAGCAATCTAATGGCCTCTTTTTTATCGTATTGATTTTCCAGGTATGCAAAAATTTCTTTATATCCTACCGTTTGCAATGCCTGTTTGTCTTTGTGTGAAAATAAATGTTCTGCTTCGGCAAATAAGCCTTGAGCGATCATTTGCTCCATTCTGGCATCTATTCTTTGATAAAGCTCTTCCCTTGGTAGCTCAAGCGCAACTTTAATTATATTAAAATCACGCCTTTGTGGTTGCTTGCGCCTAAAGGAAGAAAATGATTGACCAGAAACATCGATAACCTCTAAAGCCCTTATGATTCGCTTATGATTCGCTTTATCCACTTCTTGAAAAAACTCAGGATCTTCGGTGAGTAATTTATTTTGTAAATATTCAATTCCATTCATTTGATAAAGTGACTTCCATTTCCTTCTTACTTCATCCGGAATATCAGGCATATAATCAATTCCCTGGCTTAGAGCTTCAATGTACAAACCAGTACCACCAGTTACGATTACATTATTATAATTTGGCCATATTTTATTTTTTAAAATTTCAAGCACCTCAATTTCATATCGATAAGCATTGAAACTTTCATCAATATGTTTATTATTAATCATGTAATGAACTATTCCCTGCTGTTCATCAATGCTGGGTTTAGCCGTGCCTATTTTCATTTGTTGATAGATTTGACGTGAATCAGCAGAAATAATAGGTATCCCACCATAATAATGAGCAAGTTGTACACTTACATATGATTTACCAACAGCAGTAGGTCCAGCAATTACGATCAAGTTATTCATAAGTAAACATTAAACTGACATAGGTAATTAAAATATTAACATTCTTGATTAAATAGAAGGTAATTATTTAATATTTATAAGCTTCTGAATAATAACAAAATACAGGCACATTTTACGGAAACGAGTATCCTTTTAATTAAATTAAATCTTACAAAAATATAATTATTTGCTTTTATAAACTGTTCATACAATAGCAAATCAATTATATTTTCTTTATTTTTGGAAATATCCTCAAAGGTAATATTTGCTTTAATGAACCTGGAAAGAAAAAGTAAAAAAGAACTAATTGCGACTATTCATGCACTGCAAGAAAAGACATCTCATGCCAATAATGGCAATGGGGCTGTAACTAACTTTTTCGAATATTATTTTTCGCAAGGTGAAATGCTGATCATCGGTATTGATAGTAAAAATATCATTCGATTTATCAATCATCAAGCGGTAAGTTTTTTGGGTAACAATGATCTTATAGGCCGGGATTTTTTAAAGGCCTTTAAGCTTACTGATAATAAAATTGTTCACGAAATTATCTATCATCAAATTCAAAAAGATTCGTTTTTAGCTGCTTACCACACAGGAAATAAGAAATCAATTATAAGAGTCAAAAACTTCATCAAAGACCCTAATGGTTTACTTTATTTGATGGCTGATATTGAAACCGAACATCAGCCAAATATTCAAATATTAAAAAATGCAACCAAGCCATACATTGATTTGCTAAATAAGTCAAGAGACCTTATTCAGGTATTTACCTACAAAGGCAAAATTCGTTATATTAATACTTATTGGAAAAATAAGCTTGGCTATGCTGAAAAGGAGCTGCAAAAATTGACCTTGAAGGATTTAGTAGCACCAGAGTTTTTTGAAACTACAAAGCAGAAATTATTTGACATAGCAAACAATGATAATGACAACCGTTTGGTAACAACTTTTTTAACAAAAAACAACCAACGAATTAATCTTTCCGGATTTGTTTATTGTAATAAAAGAGGTGATAAAATAATTGATTTTCGAGGTATATTTCATGATATCACCGAGCAAATAAGAGCTGAAAAGGCTCAAAGTTTATATTACAGCATTGCCAACCTAACTATTCGCAGTTTAAGTATTGAATCATTTTTTGCCAATATTCATCAAGAGCTGAAGCAAGTAATTGAAGCTACTAACTTTTATGTAGCATTAATAGACGATGATAAAAATAAAGTTAGCTTTCCTTATTTAAATGATGAACACTTGACTGCTGATTTGATGGAAAAGAACTTTGCCGGTAGCATTACCGATTATGCCATCAAAAAAAAATCGCCTTTATTTCTTTTTGAAAAAGACATTAATAATTTGTATCTGAACCAGCGAATCAACGTGGTGGGCAAAATTCCTAAAGTCTGGATTGGTGTTCCATTAATACTTGATCAAAGAATAATTGGCATCATTGCAGTGCAAAGCTATAGCAGCAAGTATAGCTATACCGCCAAAGATTTAGAATTAATGGATTTTATGAGCGGGCAAATAGCGCTATCCATTGAGCGTAAACAAAAAGAAGAAAGAATTACTTCTCAAACTGCCAGAATCAATGCTATTATTGAAAATGGCTCACATCTAGTATGGGCAGTGGACAGGGAACTACTATTTACTTCTTTTAACCAAAATTTTAGCAATTTATTTACTGAATTATTTCATGTAACACCGGAGAATTACAACTTCATACCCGACGATATAAAAATTCCACAAGCAGATATTTTTCGTGAAAATTATAGAAAAGCATTTTCTGGCATACCTTGTAGTTTTGAATTAGAAGTAAAAAGTAACAATAATGAGGGCAATTGGTGGGAAGTATTTCTAAATCCTATTTTTTCCAGCGATGAAGAAATATATGAAGTTTCTGGCATAGCCCATGACATTACCCAAAAGAAGCAAAGTGAAATTGCCTTACAGGAAAGTGAAGAAAAATTTAGAAACATTTTTGAATCTTTTCAAGATATCTATTTTAGATGCCAACTAAGCGGCGAGTTGGTAGTAATTAGTCCTTCTGTAGAAGAGCTTACCGGCTATTCGCCCGATTTCGTAATAGGCCGAAATATCACTGATTACTATTTGTACAGTAGTAAAACCAAGCATTTGATAAGGCAGTTGATTAAAAACAGAGCAGTAAGAAACTTTGAGGCTTCAATAGTTTCTCAAGATGGCGCTATTTTAAGTTGTATTTGTAATGTAAGGCTTATTACTGATGCTAAAAATCAGCCAGCGCAAATAGAAGGAGTAGTAAGAGATATTTCGAGGCTAAAGCAAACCAATGATGAATTAGTAAGGGCCAAAGAATCGGCCGAACGTTCTGCCAAGGTAAAGGAAACCTTTCTTGCCAATATGAGTCACGAAATTCGTACGCCAATGAATGGGGTGATAGGAATGATTGACTTATTGGGTGGCACTAATTTGGATGAAGAGCAGCGAAATTATATTAATACCATTAAAAAGTCGTCAGAAACTTTATTAAATATCCTGAATGATATTCTTGATTTATCAAAAATAGAGGCTGGAAAAATGCAGGTAAAGCATTCGCCTGTTCGGATTAAAAAAGTAATGGAGAAGCTTTATGCCATGTTTTCACAGCAGGCAATGTCCAAAAATACTAACCTATACTACCATATTGATGCAAGTCTTTCGGAATATATCGTAACTGATGAAACCAGGTTGTTGCAGATTTTAGCCAATCTCACCAGCAATGCCATTAAGTTTACGGAAGGTGGAGGTGCTATTGATGTAGGTATAAAACATATTACCGGTGATGATGGTAAAGAGTTAATAAAGTTTGACGTAAGTGATTCAGGTATTGGAATTTCTCAGGAGAATCTTGATCAATTGTTCCGCAGTTTTAATCAAATAGATAATTCAACTTCTAAAGCTTTTAGTGGTACAGGATTAGGTCTTTCCATTTCTAAAGAGCTGTGTAAACTGCTTGGCGGAGAAATAGGCGTACATTCTACACCAGGACTGGGCAGTACTTTTTGGTTTACCATTTATGCTCCACCCGCCTCCGGAAAAGAAATGGATGATTATGTAGATCAGGAAGAAGAGATTGTTATTAAGAATTTTTTTAAGAATAAAAAGCCCTATATATTATTAGTAGACGATAATTTGGTGAATAGGCAAGTGGCGAGTGAGATATTAAAAAAATCGGGATGCGTGGTAGACATGGCCGTAAATGGCTTTGAAAGTATACAAAAAACCAAAGAAAATAATTATGATCTTATCCTGATGGATATACAAATGCCGGAAATGGATGGTGTAGAGGCAACTCGTGAAATAAAAAAACTTGGTTTACGATCAACACCTCCAATTGTAGCAATGACGGCCTACTCAATGAAAGAAGATAAGGATAGGTTTATGAGTGAAGGAATGGACGATTACATTTCAAAACCTTTGAGAGCCAATGAGTTAATTATTAAAGTACAAAGTTGGGTGAATTTTGAACCCTTAACATTACAAAAAAAAGAACCTGACTATCAAAATAAGGAAAAAATAGTGAATGAGGAGGTAATAGACCAATTAATGAAATATGGTGGTGGCGACATGGTAGTTAAGGTATTTGATGATTTCGAAATTGAAACCATAGAACAACTTAATATTTCGGCGTCATCATTACAAACAAATAATTATGAAAATATCCGATCGCAATTACATACATTAAAGGGTAATGCAGGGACACTCGGGGTTGAAAAAGTAGCAAAATATGCTGAGTATATTGAAGCTAATCTAAAAAAATCAAATTTTGAGACATTGGAGCAGGATTTGAAATTTTTAAAGCTTACTTTTGCTGAATTTCAAAACAACTATAAAACTATAATCAATCAGTTAACTAAATAAATAAAATATGGCAGAGGAAAAAAAAGTATTAATAGCTGAAGATAGTTCAGTAATCCAAAATTTAACCAGAAAGATTCTTCAGTTACAAAATTACGGCATTGATTCAGCTAAAAATGGAAAGCAAGTTTTGCAGAAATTAGAGAATGAATATTTTGATGTTATTTTGATGGATATAAATATGCCTACCATGGATGGTATAGAATGTGCCAGAGAAATAAGGGCCCTACCCGATGAAAAAAAGGCCAATATACCTATAATTGCCATTACCGGCAATGCAAGAAATTATACATTAGATGATTTTAAAAATGTAGGTATTAATGAATATATTCCCAAACCACTTAACTTCGATAATTTGGTAAATGTGGTGAAGAAATATACATCTGACTAATGGAAATAAGGTACTCGAAAGGATTTTTGAATAAACTGGAAGATATTTTTGCCGAATCGGATTACGTGCTTCGGTACGAGAAAGGCAACTTCAAATCAGGTTATTGTTTACTTAAAGATACGAAAATTGCCATTATTAATAAGTTCTACAGCCTTGAAGGTAAAGTCAATTGTCTTGTAGAAATTATAAAAGAATTAGAGTTTGACACTAATAGTTTTAGTGAAAAAAATAAAAAATTGATTTCTTCCATTTTACAAAAAGAATCTAAGTCTTGATTGTTACTTTTTTAGGTACCGGTACTTCTCAGGGTATTCCGGTAATAGCTTGCGAATGTGAAATATGTAAATCATTAGATTATCGCGATAAACGACTGCGCACCTCAATACATATTGACATAGACGGTAAAAGCTTAATTGTTGATTCAGGTCCCGATTTTAGGCAGCAAGTACTGAGGGAAAGAATTAAACATCTGGATGCACTTATATTTACTCACGAGCATAAAGATCATACTGCTGGCATGGACGATGTCCGGGGCTTTAATTATAAAATGAAGAAAGATGTACAAGTATATGCTGTGCCCAGAGTAATAGAACACCTCAAGCGCGAATTTGCATATGTATTTGCAGAAGATAGATATCCTGGTGTACCCCAAATCGAAATTAATGCAATTGAAAACAAGCCTATGAACATTGCCGGTATACCGGTTACTCCTATAGAAGTATTGCACTACAAGCTTCCCGTCATGGGTTTTCGTATTGGCGATTTTACTTATATTACAGATGCTAAAACGATAGCCGAAAACGAATTGGAAAAGATAAAAGGATCCAAAGTACTGGTATTAAATGCTTTACGAAAAGAAGAACACATCTCCCATTTTTCACTGGACCAGGCAATAGAAGTAATAAATAATATAAATCCTGAAAAAGCTTATCTCACGCATTTAAGTCATCAGATGGGCCTTCATAAAGATGTAAGTGAAAAATTGCCGGAGCGTGTTGAAATTGCTTATGATGGATTGAAAATTGAAGTATAAAAACAACTACTTTCTAAATTCCGAGTTTTCGATAACCGCGTGAATAAATGCCCCACCGATGGGTACAAATATGAGGTACCAGGCAGTAAAATTACTTTTGAAAATAATCCAGGTAATTATGATAGTAATTAGCGTGAACAAACTTAAAGAAAAAATCCGCACTTTTTGTTAATGATTTATTAACAAAGATAACAATAAGTTAACATTGCACGCCACAATTTTTATTATTAAAAATCCCTATCAGTCAAGAAAAAATTCCATACTTTGAAAAAAGGTCAAATTTCAATAAAATTCGACCTTTTTTGTGGTTTTCTTTTCCTTACAACGGGCGTACCCAGATGTTGCGAAAGCTAACAGGATTGCTATGGTCTTGAAGTAAAATCGGTGCTTTGCCATGCGCCTTGTATTTCGGAAGCCCTATGTATTCGGTAGCACCCTTTACTGCCACGTTATTTTGAATCAAAATGCCATTGTGCAATATGGTAACTCTGGCCGGATACTTTAGTTGATCATTTTCATCAAATACGGGTGCCGTATAAATAATATCATAGGTTTGCCACTCACCCGGTTTTTTGGTAGCATTTACCAAAGGCATATACTGCTTGTAGATACTGCCAGCCTGACCATTGGAATATGTTCTGTTGTCGTATGAATCTAAAACCTGTACTTCATATCGTTTTTGTAGAAAAATGCCACTGTTGCCTCTGCCCTGCCCCTGCCCTTCTATTTGTGCAGGGCTACGCCATTCTATATGCAACTGCATATCACCAAACGTTTCTTTTGTTTGAATAGCTCCGGTTTTAGGTACTACAGTCATCGCTTGATTATCAATTTGCCAAGCTACTTTATCTCCTACATTTGCTGACTCCCAATGATCAAAATTTGTTCCGTCAAATAATACAATTGCATCAGAAGGTGGTTGATTATTATTGCCCGGATCTACTTTGGCGGGTTCTGGTTCCCATACTTCTGTTAAAGCGGGTTTCCACTCCAATTCTTCATTTTCTTGTGCCATAACATTGAAATTAAAAAATAATAATATTAATAATCCTATACACTTGATGTAATGCTTCATAATTTTTGTGGTTAGTTATTTTATTCACATCAAAAATAGTAAAAATAAGCCTGACAGCTAATTTCAAAATGCTTTAATTTCTGTTTTCCGAAGCTACCAAAATAACTACAGAACGCCCGGCTAAAAGCATAGAATCATTTTCAACTTTTTCAGCAGTTTCAACAGGTTGATAGTCCTGCGGACTTGGAAGAGCAGTATCAACTATTCTGTACCAGCAAACGCCATATTGCAAAGGAGGTAATTCAAATGACAAGGGCTGCCAGTAAGCATTGATCATCACATGTATCGATTCATTTTTTCTAGGAAAATTTAATGTAAATGCTAAGGAATGTGAAGTTTCGGTTAAATCGGGTTGACCCAGGTTTACTCCATGCCAATTGATATGTGCATTTCTGGTATGAAATGAAGTTTTCAGCAAGGTTTCAATCTTAAATACTTCTGTATTTTGAGCAAAATTTATTAGCCCTTTGGTAAACCTCAACAAATCCTGATTTTCTTCACAAAGTTGCCAATTAAACCAGCTGGTTTCATTATTTTGACAATATGCATTGTTGTTGCCAAATTGTGTTCTGCGTACTTCATCTCCCATGAGCAACATGGGAGTACCCTGGGAGATAAACATTATTGCCATAAAATTTTTCATTTGTCTGATTCTCAACTCCTCTATTTCATCATCATTACTTATTCCTTCGGTACCACAATTCCAACTAAAATTATAATCTGCTCCATCTAAGTTTTTCTCTCCGTTGGCCTCATTGTGTTTCTTATTATAACTTACTAAATCATTGAGGGTAAAGCCATCATGACAGGTAACGAAATGTATACTTCTATTGGGTTCTCTATCAGGACTGGTAAAAATATCCGGGCTGCCAATTATCCTGGAAGCAAAATCAGTTACCGTGCCATCATCACCACGCATAAATCGTCGTACATCGTCGCGGTACATGCCATTCCATTCAGACCACTTGTCGCCAATAAAAGAGCCTACTTGATACAATCCTGCTGCATCCCAAGCCTCTGCTATTAATTTGGTGCTGGCCAAAACCGGGTCAGACTCTATTTCCCATAACAGTGGTGGGTTTTCCAAAGGTTTACCATCTTCATCCCGCGATAAAACTGAAGCAAGGTCGAAACGAAATCCATCTACATGCATTTCGGCTACCCAATACCTTAAGCTATCCCTGATAAGCCTGCGTACAATGGAATGATTAGCATTAAATGTATTGCCTGTACCGGTAAAATCCGCGTATAAAGCTCTATTTTCTTTTAATATGTAGTAAGCCTTATTCTCCAATCCTTTAAAGGAATATACTGGGCCATCTGGTTCACCTTCTGCCGTATGGTTAAACACCACATCTAATATCACTTCAATACCTGCTTTATGCAAAGCTTTTACCATATCACGAAATTCATTGGCAGGTCCTGTAGGGTTTTTATTGGAGCTATAGCCGGCATGAGGAGCAAAAAAAGCGATAGGACTATAACCCCAATAGTTAGTTAAAGGCGATATGGCATCTTGTTCATCAAATTGCTGCACAGGCATTAGTTCTACAGCAGTAATTCCTAATGATTTGAGGTATGGAATTTTCTCAATTAATCCGGCATAGGTTCCTTTCAAGTTTTCATTTATACCAGAAGAAGGATGTTTTGTAAAACCACCCACGTGCATTTCATAAATTACCGTTTTTGAGTAAGGCGTACACAAATGCTCATCGTTTTCCCAATCATATTCCTCTGAGTCAATAACTACACTTTTGAGTGCCTGGCTGCAGTTATCATTTGATGAGCAGGCAGCCTCCCTGGAAAAATTCCCAGGTACATAAACTTCCCTGGCATAAGGATCAACCAAAACTTTTTTTGCATCGAATAAATGACCAATGGAGGGTGTATGTGGCCCGTGGGCTCTAAATCCATAAAGTTGGCCGGCGCCTACACCAGGAATAAAAATGTGCCAGTAGTAAAAGGTTTTATTGATTTTCGGATCTAATTTATATATATGCGAAGGCTGCTCTGATTCAGGATTATCAAATAATAACAGCTCAAGGAAATCACTGGATTTTGAAAAAATGCAGAAGTTTACCCCATCAGGATATACTGTGGCTCCCAGGGGAAAGCTTTTGCCTGGGGTAGAATTATTGTTATTCATAAATGCAGGAATTTATTTTTGGCAAATATAACTCGAAATGTATTGCTGTTTATAGCATATGTGGCGATATTCAATTCTATTTTGTTTTTATATGCAATCGGTTTAATTTAGCGATTCAGTTTAAATCAAACTTCATGATCTACGAATTAAATGAATGGCTCAAGGTAATTGATGGTTATATTGGAGGGTCAGCTTGGTTTGTCTTTTTGCTCTTAGGTACAGGGCTTGGATTCACGCTATATTTAAAGTTTCCTCAATTAAGATATTTCAAGCATGCATTGGCAATTGTACGTGGCAAATATGACCGAAAAGGGGATGAAGGTGATACTACTCATTTTCAGGCATTAGCTACTGCTCTATCGGGTACTGTGGGCACAGGCAATATAGCCGGAGTAGCATTTGCACTTCATTTAGGTGGGCCGGCAGCATTATTCTGGATGCTGGTAACTGCATTTTTAGGTATGACAACCAAGTTTGTAGAAGTAACACTTTCTCATAAGTACAGAGAGAAAACAGAAGATGGTACCATGGCCGGTGGCCCGATGTATTACATGAAAAAACGGCTCAACCTAAAATGGATGGCTATTATTTTTGCAGCAGCTACCGTGATTTCTTCTTTTGGCACCGGAAGTTTGCCTCAAATACGAAGTATCTCTGATGCTATGCAATCTTCATTTGGTATTGATTATATGGTCACTGGCGCCGTGTTGGCGGTGTTGCTGGCATTGGTAATAATTGGAGGTATTAAAAGAATTGCTCAAGTAACCTCTCGCTTAGTACCTACCATGGCAATCATTTATATAATTGGTTCACTAGCCGTGATTTTTTACAACTACGATAATATTATACCTGCTTTTGTTTCTATATTTTCTGATCTATTTACCGGTTCTGCTGCGGTGGGAGGATTTTTAGGCGCCAGCTTTTCGTTTGCTTTTAATCGTGGTGTAAACCGAGGGCTTTTCTCCAATGAGGCGGGTCAGGGTTCAGCGCCAATAGCACACGCTTCTGCAAAAGCACATGAACCAGTATCGGAAGGCATGGTAGCAATTTTGGAACCATTTGTTGATACCATAATTATTTGTACTATTACGGGATTGGTAATTTTATCATCGGGTGCCTGGACCGATAAAGTCGACAATC
>Ga0207419_1002485_pt1 | contig 12107 bp, 7 predicted proteins | sample ElkSloMetagenome_4_FD_184723 | JGI IMG/M metagenome (GOLD analysis project Ga0207419, IMG submission 184723) | Hot spring microbial communities from Elkhorn Slough, Monterey Bay, USA - MD2A (version 2) | ecosystem: Environmental > Aquatic > Marine > Intertidal zone > Estuary: Microbial mat ... | reverse complement strand
ATATACCATTGGAAAGAAGAATTCAGGCCGATACAGTATATCTCGCTGATAGCACTTGTCAACCAGGGTGTAGAGGCTACCACCCGAGAGGATATCGTTGCCAATGCACCAAAGGGCATACTCTCTAAATCGAAGATACTGAACCTTGTGAACGCCCTGCATCTGAAAAGCCTGTACCATGTGGACATGCTGGCCAATTTTAAGGCTACCAGATCAGAGATGCAAGAGGCCGAAGAACTCTACAAAGAATTCGAGGAATACCGTGATGACAAGGAGCCCGGTGAGGAATATGAACTGATACAGAACTGGGCAGAAGACCTTGGACTGGAAGGATATTTTGAGCTTATCCCAGAAAGCCAGCGCCACAAGCCAAAGACCGTAGACAATGTATTGGAGGAAATAGAGAAAGAGATGGCGGTATTGATTAATGCCAGCTCTGATTTAAAGGCTAGAATAAAGCATTTGGAAAGTATTCCGGGAATCTCTTTTGTGTCTGCAGCTACGGTAGTAGGTGAAACCTTAGGCTTCACTGGCTTTACCAACGCCAAGCAACTTACGAGTTACGCAGGGTTTGATGTAGTGCTGAAAGAATCGGGAGCTTATAAAGGCAAGACCAGGATTAGTAAGAAAGGGAATAAAAATATCCGTCGGGCACTTTATATGCCGGCGATGACCGCTGTCCGATGTAATCCCACATTGAAGAAGTTCTATGAACGCGTGAAACCTACTAAGGCTAAACCTATGATTGCTTTAGTGGCGGTAGAACGGAAGTTATTGGTACTGATGTACAGCTTATGGAAGAATGAGATAAACTATGATTCGGACTATGAACAAAAAAAGACAGCAAGAACCGAAGTCCTTGCTGCACAGGATAGAAGCAATTTAGCATTGACTTCTTCCTAAAACTTTAATCAAAAATATTTGTTTTATAACACAGTACCTATGAGTAGTTGCGTGGTTTGGCACTTAACTTTGCAAGTACGCACCAAGCTGAAAATCCGCCAGGATTTTCAGAAGTAGGCGAGTAATAGCAATAAATTATATACGGTGTTACCACCAGTTATTTATACTTATTTTCAAAAAAATCTTTTCCATCCCTTAAAATAGGTCCGTTTATTATCTGAGCAATATTTAATTCAATTTCCATTCCTGTAAATAAGGTGTATTCTAATTTTACAAACCCATATTCATAAGAAAAGTAAGATTTAAGTTTAGACTTTCCTATGTTAGATGTTGCCATAGCGCTGATAACTATACATTCTAATTCCCCAATTTTAGTTTGAATTTTTTCTTTTCCACTAATTTCATATTCGTAATTCAATAGTAATCTATCGTTCCACAATCCCCATTTCTCATTCGCCCAATGATTTCCAATACTCATACTGTCAGTCCATTTATAACCAATAGGTTTATTTAGTTTGATGTATGGAAAAGGGCAAGTTTCTAATGATTTAAAAAATCCATTTCTTGGTGGATGAACCCATATGTTTTCATCGTTTTCGACAATTCCAGTAGAGGATGTTGTTGTAGGGTTGGGTTCATAACTATAATAGACTTCAGTTTGATTTTTGTTCGTTCTTTGAAACATTCTTGGTTTAATTACAGTCAAATGAATTTCAGAGATTTTAAGAGAATCAATTTCATTGGAAAGTTTAAAATTGTCTGAATTATTTTCTTTTAGAAAAAGGATAGAATCGTTTTCGGTAATCTTAATGTTAAAAACGAATTCTTTCCCTAAAGTGTAGATGCTATTATTTTTGTCAATCTTACTTTTTTCAATATACAATCCGTCATACTGCTGTCCCAAGACTAAATTTGAAACTAATAATATTATGATTAAGAATCTGTTTTTCATAATTGGTGGTAACGGTTTAGCTATGAGCAGTAGCGTCCCGCAGGGCGCTATTGCTTATAGGTTTTGTTAGGCACAGGCTTTTCATTTTTCATTTTCACAAATGAGTATGTCTCGGCAAATAGTTTAATCCACTCTTTTCCTGTCGTATTTCCGATGTGTCCGCTTTTCATGTCAGTCAATAAAAGCACTTCTGAGTCCGCTAGATTATGCTCTCTTAGCTTGGAGGCGTATTTAGCAACTTGCCACACGGGCGTTTGATAGTCCTTATAACTAGCGATAAGTAAAACGTTCGGATATTCTTGCTGCCTGATGTTTTGATACGGGGAGTAGCTCAAGATGTAATCGTAGGTTTCTTTTTGCTCAGGGTTACCCCATTCTTTGTATTCATCTATGGTAAGTGGTAAAGTGTCATTCATCATGGTATTCAGCACATCCAGGTACGGATGGTCAAGAATCACTGTGTTGAATAACTCAGGTTTTAAATTGATGGCCTGACCTACAACTAAACCCCCTGCGCTATTTCCGTATCCATTGAGTTTCTCGGAAGTCGTATACCCTTTATCAATCAAAAATTCGGCGCAAGCCAGGTAATCCATGATTGAGTTCATCTTCTGCAGTTCTCTTCCTGCCTTGTACCATTTGGGTCCCAAGATAGACTCCCCTCTTACATGAGCGTATGCAATGGTATAGCCGTGATTTAGCAGAATGGCGTCTTGGGCGCTGTACGGTGGGATCGTCATGGCCCCGTAAGCGCCGTATACCTTGAGAATCAAACCTGCATCTGACTTCTTGGATTGTGCACTCCTCACAACTGTTATGGGGATTTTCGTCTTGTCGTAGCCCTTTGCCCAGAGACGTTTCACAGCAGTAAATCGGTGGTATCCGGGGTCAACTGAAGTGGGATCGGATAATCGCTTTAGAACGGAAGTATTGAGCTGAAAGCTGTATTTCGAATAGGGCTGAGACGGAGAGCTAAACGAAAAAGCAATGCTATCGGAGGTTAAATCTGTTTCCAACAAGTGATAATCTCCCAAACCGAGATTTATATCCAAGGTTTTCCATTTTTTGGCGCCATCCTCAGTGAACTTCAAGAGCGGAATAGAGTTTTCGTATACCAATGCCACTACCCCATTACTCACGGGAAGGAAATCGGTGATGTAGTCCTCTTTTTGTGCCGTGGCATACTGTCTCAGCTCATCGGGATTTTGCAGCGTTGCGCACCTGACGGAGCTGCCGCCGAGCTCATCATTCACCAGAACGTAGATACCATCGTCTATTTTGACATCCACCAAAACTCCATCTTTTCGTTGATGAATCATTTTCATTGTAGGTGGGGAAACGTCTTGCTCAATGAGGCGTAATTCGTTTTCGGTTTTAGACTGAACGGCGCAGACCAACCGATTGCCTACTTTACGGACCTCCACATCAAAACGTGCATCGCCTTCGCTGTAAAGCGTCGTATCAGTAGCATTTCGGATCGATCGAAATTGAAGCGTCCTCGCACTGCCAAGATCATTGGTCTTCGAGTACAAAACAGCCCCTTCTGAATACCATTCAATGGTATAAACATCGGTAATTGAATCCACGACCGTGTTTTCGCCGAAAGGCAACACGAAGGCGAAATTGCCAAGAGTGCCTGCTTTTTCAGTCACCGCCAGAATGTGGGTTTTCGTCTGATCGGGCAACAACCTTTTTATGAAATGCTCTTTGTGTTGACTTTCAAAATGCGATAAGTCCAGTACTTCGATGCTTTCGGAAGAATCTACCCGGTAACGGAAGATAACATTGCCGAGGCTGTCTTCATCAATAAAATAGGTACCCGGTTTGGCGGTCATGCTGTCATCGGCATTCTTCGGATAAAAGGTGTTGAGTTCCTCGAAGAGCCTCTTCTGATACGCTCTGTCATCAAGCCAGAAGTTCTTGGCATACCGGTTTTCTTCGGAGAGGTAGTGCTTAAAATCTTCCTCAAACGCGGGAAGAGCCATCCAATGCAAGCTATCAACTACTTGTGTATTGTGATAGTCAAAGTAGAAGGCGTATTTTGCGGCTTTGGGTTCAGGCAGATCTTTTGACTGCTCTTGTATATTGTCGTTGAATTGATATTCCAGGGTTTCACTTGCCTCGAGATCTGCTCTCAATTTCGCATCGAGTTTCAATGAGTCAGTCCATTCATTGCTTTCCCAAAAACCCGGATTGTACTGATCGCGATAAGTTCGGATCGACGAAAAGCGCGTGGATTTGAATTGCTCGTCTTGAGGGATGGGGCGTACGTTTTCCATTTCCACATCCAGTACGGATAGTTCTCTCAAAGCGGTGTGCAAGATCGCTTTTCCGTCTTGGGTCTTGCCAACTTTTCGGGTTTCCATAAAACCAATGTTGGCAATGTGGTAGGTACCATCGATATTTTTGTAGTTCATTTCTACCCGATAATCCAGGGGCATTCTTTTCTCGAAAAAACCAAAATCACGTTCTACGGCCAGCTTATATTCAAACTTCAGCAAGGCATTCGATTCTTTTGAAATGTACATGCGGCCGATGTAAATGGCCGATTTGTTCTTTCTGCCCTGATCAATAATGAAGCGGCCATCGAGTGATTCAGGGTAGAATGAAATGACGTAGCAGGCTTCGCCATTGATCATTTCGCTCGGCTCGTGTTCAAAGCTGTATTTCCCCAAAAGGGAGGGATTAAAAAAGTCGTACTGATACTTGATCTTGTCAAATGCAAAAAGAAGCAGAGGGTCACCGATCAGCGTGGTTTGTATACCGTACGCACTCCAATTGTCCGAATGCCTCGAAGCCACCACCGTCTGTTGATCTTCCTTTGTGTTAAAGTCTTTCAGGAGTGGCGAGAAATAGCGATCGCCATCCAGTTCGAAGGCATACGACTCGTCGTAATACCAATCTTTCCAGATTTTTCGATTCAGTCTTTTTTGAGGATAGGAAGTGTAGTGCGTTTTTACAATGGCCTCATTTAACTGGATGAACATTTCGTTTTCCTCCAAAGTTTCGCGATAAAACGAGGTGTACATGACCGGTTCGGTGCTGTAATTTGCAGTTACATTTTTTATCGCTTGCCTGATAATCCGCTTGGGCTTTGGAGGCTTCACATAGGTTACCATGACCTCAGGCAGATGCTCGGATGTGGCCTTGAGTTTTATTTCAATCCTGCCCTTTCTATTCTGCTTTGAAAAAGGTGTGACAAGTCTCTCGTAACCGATGTAGGATACAACGATGGAGTCCGTATCAAGCAGATCTGATGACCTGAAAAAAGCGCGCCCTTCGAAATTTGAAGAACCGCCAATGCCCGAATTTTTGAAGTACGCATTGGCGTAGGCCAATGGCTCTTGCGTTTCTTTATCTGAAATTAATAATTCGACTCTCTGTGCTTTTATCAATAGTGGCAGAACGAGAAGAAGTAAAAAGAGTCGTTTCATTGTTTTTTTAGCTTGTGGCTAACGGTTTGGCTATAAGCAGTAGCGTCCTGTAAGGCGCTATAGTTTATAGGTTTTGTTGGCAATAGTTATTTTTTATAAACCTGCACCCCTTCTTTGTAGGTTTCTAAAACGACAATGTTTTTTATATCCTCTTCAGGTACTTTTAAAGGGTTTTTATCCAGAATAACCAGATCCGCTAATTTGCCTGCTTCAAGCGTTCCTTTCGTGTCTTCTTCAAAATGCTGGTAGGCTGACCAATCCGTGATGCCTTTTAGTGCCTCATACGGTGTTAATTTTTCAAACGCACCAATCACTTGACCAGACCGAGACTTTCGTTCAACGGAAATGCCAACCATACGCATCAAATTTGGTAGCGCCACTGGTGCATCTGTGTGAATGGTAATGCGTAAGCCTTTATTTAAGGCAGTTCTGGTTGGACTGATGTAGTTGCCCAAGCTATCGCCAATAATTTGTTTGTGCCAGTCGCCCCAGTAAAAGGTGTGAAGTGGAAATAGCGAGGCAATTACGTTTAATTGCTTGAGCGAATCAAGCTGATCTTCTCGAACGTACTGACCGTGAATCATGACATTTCTTCTATCATTATTTCCAAATTCTTCCGCGGCAGGTTTCATGGTTCGAATCATTTGGTCTATAGCAGCATCCCCATTGGTATGGGTCAAAACCTGCCAGTTGTTTTTAAAGGCTTTTTTGTACAATGCCGTAACTACACTGTCTTCAGGAATAGCCGGGTATCCTTTGTATCCTGGCTCTGCACCATCTGGAGGAATTAAGTAGGGTTGTGTACGCCAGGCTGTTCTTCCCTGTGGCGATCCATCGAGCGTTATTTTCATTCCACCAATACGATAATGATTGTTGTAGTTTTTACTGTTCCATTTGGACTCCATGAGCTCTTCAGCAAACACGTAGTCGATGTAGCTAACCACATCCAATTTCAATTTTTCAGCTTCGGCATTTTTCACAAGTCCCTCGTGGTTGTATTTCATCGTACGGCCTTCCTGAGCGGTGGTATAGCCATAGGACAGGGCCATTGCCTGACCTGCTTCAAAAAACTGTTCAGCGGCTTTCGGGCTGGCAGGGGTAAGGGCTTTCGCATAATTCGGAATGGCTGCTAACTCTTCCAGTACTCCATTAGGTTCGTTGTTTTCGTCTCTGCGGATGATGCCCCCTTCCGGGTCTTCCGTACTCGAATCTATACCTAATTCTTCCAATCCTTTTGAATTGACCACAGCGAAGTGCCCAGATATATGGATGATCATGATGGGGATTTCGGTACTTACTTCATCCAGATCATGTTTGGTTGGAAAATGCTTTTCGTCCAGTACTGAATCATCAAATCCGATCCCGAAGATCCATCCGGTAAGGGCCCTGTTTTCAGGAGTATTCCACTCTTTTAATATGTTGATAAGCGTTGGGATATTCTTGGCTCCGGCATCCGGTGGTGGTAAGATTTTAGCACCAATGGCCTGAGTTGAAAAATTGTCAAAGTGTGCGTGCCCATCAATAAATCCGGGAAGTAATGTTTTTCCTTTAAGATCTATCTTTTTGGCCAGCTCGTACTTTTTGTCAGCTTCTTCCTTCCTGCCGACAAAAGCAATTTTTCCGTCTTCTACAACTAGAACTTCGGCATACTGTGGACTGTCGCCTTGCATGGTAACGATGTCTCCGTTGTAATAAAGGGTAGCAGAACTTAAGTCGTTATGTTCTTTCTTTTCATTTTTACAAGAAAATAAAAGGCATATTCCCAAAATCAGTAGTAGGGTATTTTTTGTTTTCATGTTTCTTGGTTTTTATTATTGCCAACGGCTCGGCTAAACGCAGTGCGGGAGTTTAGTCGAGAATTGTACGTGTAGACTTATTGGTGTTCTAAAGATAAAGGTTTTCTAAGCGAAGGAGAATGCAGCATTGAGTTTAGCCTTTGTTGGCGTTTCGTTTCTTTTTTATTCTACCACCAAAGTAACCTCACCTGGTCTCCATGTCTTATCAATCCATGGTTTTAATGGGCCATAGACCCGTAGGATCACCAAAAAACTCTTTCCTGGAATGGTTTGTAACCAGTTATTTTCATACCCTTCAGGAGCAGCTGGTGTCAAATACACGTCAAACGAACCATCTTCATTTTGCTTAAATCCTTCGGTTAAACTACCCACTGTTGGAAATTGCTGATCGGTTTGTAGCAATGATCGGGTTTGAGTATCGTAAATAGTTACTGCCCAAAAATCATTCACCGGTACATCTGCCGGTATATGCAATTTATACTCTTTTGCTCCATCCAGAATCTGTTTTTCTCCATCCAAAAATGAAATGGCATAATCAGACCCCGCTCCTTCAATGGTAACGGCCATTGCAGGTGTAACGGCAGTATAATTATAATGGAACATATCCAATGCATCAGCATTATAGCCTCCGGTTTCAGTAGTGAAGAACACGTTCTTGTTGGCAAAAGCCATGATCCATGAACTTTCTGTATCCGGATAAATTTCAACACCTTGTAAATTCATATCGGTTCGTGGATAGTAGGTAATTGAACGGGCGGCAGCATTTCCAATCGCAACGGCCTCGGTAAGAATCTTTTTCATTCTTTCATCAGGTGCAAAAGGCTTTCCTTTTTCAATGCCGATGGATGCAAAGAGGCCTTTTGTTTGATTATCCAGCATATCCACGTGCTCCTCATTAATCCATTCTGCTAAATGCTCATAAAACGAAAAGTCGTTGGTGTGAACCGTGTTGAAATCCACCCCTGAAATGTCTACTAACTCCATTTTTTTAGCATTGTCTTTTTCAGCCAATGGATATATTTTTAGGTTTTCTCCGATCATCTTTACGGCTTTATCTATGCCATTTGCAATGGATGTTCTTGTGAAAACAAAGACCCTATTGGTCGGGGACTGTATGACAAAATAACCTTCCGGAACCTCACCCTCATACCCTGGAGGTAGTATCAAATAGTTGCCGCCTTTTCCCTTGTCTTCGCCAAAAGGCCCGATATCGGCTATATAACGAAACCATGCATCGTTAAAAGCACCCAACATGCCCGGAGGCGTTTCCATAACTATGGGACCGCTTTTCCCAACATTGATATAAGGAGTTACATAAATGGTAGAGGTGTTTGCCGTTAAGAGAAGCGATTTTGAATCTAACAGGGTTTTCGTGATACCTACTTTATTGTAATCATCTACTCCTGCTTCTTCTAGTCCAACGATAAGGCCTCTCACCGAAGCACCGGGAATACCTCTCATAAAAGCATCAACACCACGCATTTTGTCTATATAGTCATATACATTCTCTGATGTTTCTTTTGTAGGAACGCCATCGAAATACTCCAATGATCCAATACTTGTTTCCACTTTATCGGGGGTTGTAATACCTGCCGGTATTTCGGTAGTCATCTCGTAAGTTTGAACGCTCTTTTTTTCTTTAACTGGTGCCTCTTGCTGACAAGCTGCAAGTAGTAAGGCAACTCCACAAATTATTAGGATTCTTTTCATCGTATTGGTTTTTGGTATTTTATTGAATCATAAGTATTGAACTGCAACCCTTTATCAAGCTCTGAATGTATTATTTTGATTTTTTGAACATACTTGTAGGAAGAAGGAATTGTGCTTGTACTCTCCACTGCCACTCTGGTCCAAAATCTGGTCGTACCACATTGTAGTACAATTGGGTTTGGAGGTTCACCGGTAATTTTCCGCCAAGCATGACCACTTTTCCGCCACCAGCTCCCAATGGAACAATCCATCGATCCTCAGAATCCACTGTCCAGTCTGCTGTAATTATGGGAGCACTGTTTACATACCATCCTCCGCCCAATTGACGCACCAGAAACAAGTTCAGAAGCATCCGGTTTACATGCTCCCTATCCGAGTTTCCGGCAAAGGACCAGGTGTTATTCACCAAGCCCCCAAAGGTCCAGTCTCCAGGTTGTACCAATACAACAAGGGATGGGCCAGCGCTCCATTTCTGGGTGCCGCGAATGGCTCCCCCGGTAGGCAATTCCACCACAGGGCCAAATCCCCACATCACACCCTTACTTTCGGGAACATAAAATGCAGTAAATACAATATCTGCTAAGCCTGAAGAGAGGTTTCCACTTTCATTACCAAAATCCGGAATGCTGACGATAGGAAAGATTGTCCGGGTGATTATTTTGCCCCCTGCCAGAGGAATAACAGGTTGTATGTTTAGTACGTTCAAATTGCGGTTGAATTCTCCATAATTCATATTCAGGTTGTTCTGAAAAGGGAGACTTATTAAATCTGCTAATGGATTGGCAGCAGCTTCAGATAGTTCTTCTTGAGATTGTTGGGCATTGACTCCCAAAAGCCCAAGAAGAATGAAAAGTGTTGTAAAAAGTGTTTGTTTCATGGGGCTATTTTTTAATCAATCTCCTGATTCTTCCACCAATTCAAAATCACCGGGTTTCCAGCTTTTATTGAACCAAGGTTCCAGCGGGCCATAAAGGCGCAGTAGTACATTGAAGCTTTTACCGGGCATGGTCTGAATCCAATTGTCTTCATGTCCTTTTGGTGCCTCAGGGCCAAACCATATGGTGTAGGAGCCATCGGCATTAGGCTTAATGGATGGACTGGTGCTATCCAGTCCTGCGGACTTTTGATCGGTTTCCAGCATGGAGCGATGTTGACCTGAATACACCATAAAAGACCAGAAATTATTCACTGGGATAGGGGTGGGAAGGGTGACTTTATATGTATTACTACCATCGAGGTAGTTGCCATCCGCATCATGGGGAGTAAAGGCATAGGCTGACCCAGTTCCTACTTTGGGTACAGACATGGCTGGTGTAATACCAGTAGCGACATAGTGAAAAATAGCGCGACCATCAATGTTCATTTCACCTTCGTTCATAAAATCATGGCCACCGGCAAAAGATGTATACCACTGACGGTCCGGATAGAAATAAACAGCTGCATCGCGGGGCCGGAAAACGAGGGAGCGTGCTGTAGCATTCCCGATTGCAGCCGCATCTTTTAGAATTTTTTGCATGCGTTCATCAGGTGCAAAGGCTTCTCCTTTTTTAATGCCGATTGAGGCGAAGAGTCCTACTAGTTCTGGATTGAATGCCTCTGCCGGCTCGTATTGAATCACAGCATTGAGCTCCTCGTAAAAGTAATCGTTGTTTGCATGTATAGTATTAAACTGCTGGCCGGAAAGGTCCAGGATTTTTTGCCTGGGAGGATTATCTGCCTGTGCCAATGGGTAAGCACGAAAGCCTTCTCTAAGTGCTCTGGTTGATTCCGGCAGGTTACCATCTTTCACAAAAACACGCATAAAAAGCCAGTGACGATAGGTGGTAGATTTTGCGATAAAATAGCCTTCCGGGATATCGCCTTCAAAATCCGGTCCAATGAAAAGATATTTTCCTCCCTTCCCCTGATCAGGGCCAGTTAGTCCCACGTCACTCACAAACCGAAAAAACGCATCGTCAAGAGAGCCTAGCACAGGTCCGGGTATTTCAACGACCATCGGGCCGTTTTTCAGGTCAATCTCTGCAAAAGCATAGGGGGTTGTTGATTGTGCTGTCAGGAACAGGGTGCGCGCATCCATTAATCCTTCGAAAAGTGCCAGATCGCCCGGCTTTAAGCCGGCATCCTTTAGCCCTTCTAACATGGCGTAAATGGAAGCGGCCGGCATTCCACTCAGAAACGTTTCTACGCCCCTGGCGAGATCGAGGAAATCATAAGCTTTTTTAACCGTGCCCTCGCTGGGCATACCGTCAAAAAATTCTAGGTCACCGAGAAGATCGGTCTCCACCTTATCCGGAGTAAGCAAGTACGGTGGTACCTCTGCAGCATACTTTGTTTTTTTTTCTTGTGCAAAAGAGCTGGTGGTTAGCAATAAAGCAACAGCAGCGAGAATGAAATATTGAATTTTCATGGCAATACCTTCAGTTAGCTTATAGTCAGTTGATTATCAACTGCGTAAATTCAGATTAAAGGTACTCAATGAAAGCCATAAAATTTAGACAGCCCTGCATAGTAAGAGAGACTCTAGTGGACTTGCTTATAATTTTTTGTGAAGGGTGGCGTAAAGTGCTGAATCGACAAATACAGTTAAGTTGTTTAAAATTTCTTCGGCATGTTTTTGAAGAGTTGAAGAAGTGAGGTCATTAGAATCCAATCGGGAATACCATGCCTCCCCCATTGTCAACCAGAGTTGATAAACATTTTTCTCTTGATGAGAGAGCCCTAACCGTTCTTTAAAGAGCTTTAGAGCAAAGCTATGTGCATTGGCTTCATAGGTTTTGACAAACAAAAAATTAAACCTAGGGTCATGGCGGTGATGAAACAGTTGCAGGCTAAATTTTAGTGTGATGGGTATTTGCTCCAATAGCTGATATAAATCAGGGAAAAGCTGCAAGCACTTTTCCTTACCAATAGCGTTAAACTCTTCTGCCATTATCCAATGCTTTGATAATAATTCATCAAAAAACAATTCGATATCCCCAAAATGATGGTAAAAGGACGCCCGAGAAAAGCCTATTGATTTACTAAGTAGTTTAACGCTGAAGTTTTCCGGGCCATACAAAGCAAACTGCTCATATCCTTTTTCAATCCATAATTGACGTGTACTTTTTATTTCAGACATAGAAACATTTTTTTTCCACAATATTTGTTCAGTGCGATTTTTCGTGGTTCTCTAGTTGATCATTCTCGCATTGAGACATGTCAATTTAAATGAACGCCAACGTTCTGTGTATGGTGACGTAGCGAGGTTACGAGCTATGCACTATACACCGTGTTACCTGCCGTTTTTATTCTTTTTCTTTTGCTAGTCCTTGA
>Ga0207419_1002484_pt1 | contig 12113 bp, 13 predicted proteins | sample ElkSloMetagenome_4_FD_184723 | JGI IMG/M metagenome (GOLD analysis project Ga0207419, IMG submission 184723) | Hot spring microbial communities from Elkhorn Slough, Monterey Bay, USA - MD2A (version 2) | ecosystem: Environmental > Aquatic > Marine > Intertidal zone > Estuary: Microbial mat ... | reverse complement strand
GATAAGTTTATAAAAAACAAAAACATACGTCATCCCGAGCGAGCGAAGCGAGCCGAGGGATCTCCCGCGCCGGCACCGCGCCCGGCGAATGGGGAGGAGTCAAGACTTCGGTCGCCCGGTATCACAACATGGCGCTGCGACTGGCAAGGAATGCGCGCATTAAGTTTCACATGCCTCACGTTGACCTTATCGCGCGCCCTGAGTGGAGTCGGCCGTTGCCGCGTACCGACTGCAGCTCACACGCCATCCAGCGCCTGGTCGAGGTCGGCGATCAGGTCGGCGGCATCCTCCAGCCCGATGGACAGCCGCAGGACGTCGTCACCGGCGCCGGCCGCCGCCCGCTGTTCGTCGGTGAGCTGGCGATGGGTGGTGGACGCCGGGTGCAGGATCAGGCTGCGCGTGTCGCCGATGTTGGCGAGATGGCTGAAGACGTTGACGCCCTCCACCACCTTCACCCCGGCCTCGAACCCGCCCTTTAGCCCGCAGGTGAACACCGCGCCCGGCCCGCCCGGCAGGTACTTTTCCGCCAGCGCCCTGTAGGGCGAGTCCGGAAGACCGGCGTGGGAGACCCAGGCCACCTTGGGATGACCGGCCAGATACTCGGCCACCGATTGGGCGTTGGCGACATGCTGGCGCATCCGCAGGGGCAGGGTCTCGATGCCCATCAGGGTCAGGAACGCGTTCTGCGGGCTCAGCGTCGGGCCGAAATCGCGCAGGGCCACCGCCCGGGCCTTGGTGGTGAACGCGAAATCGCCAAAGGTCTCGTAGAAGGTCAGGCCGTGATAGGCCGGCTCCGGCTTGGCCAGGGAGGGAAACTTGCCGCTGGCCGCCCAGTCGAACCGCCCCGACTCGACGATCGCCCCGCCCAGCGCGTTGCCGTGGCCGGACAGGAACTTGGTGGTCGAGTGGGTGACGATGTCCGCGCCCCACTCGATCGGCCGGCACAACGCGGGCGTGGCCATGGTGTTGTCGACGATCAACGGGATGCCGGCCTCGCGCGCGATCTCGGCGACGCGCTCCACGTCCACGACGATGCCGCCGGGATTGGCCAGAACCTCCAGGAAGATGGCCTTGCAGTTCTCGGTCAGGGCGCGGCGGAAGTTCTCCGGGTCGGTCGGATCGACGAAATGGCAGGTCCAACCCAGCTTCTTGAACGACAGCCCGAACTGGGTGATCGAGCCGCCGTACAGGTTGCGCGCGGCCAGGAACTCGTCGCCCGGCTCCAGCAGGGTGAAGAAGGTCAGGAACTGCGCCGCGTGGCCGGAGGCGGCGCAGCACGCCGCGCGGCCGCCCTCCAGGTTGGCGATGCGTTCTTCGAGGACGCAGACGGTGGGGTTCGACAGCCGCGCGTAGACATGGCCGAAGTTGTGCAGGTTGAACCGGCTGGCGGCCTGGTCGACATCGTCGAACACGTAGGACGTGGTCTGGAAGATGGGGGTGGCGCGGGCGCCGGTGGTGGGGTCGGGCGCCGCGCCAGCATGAATGGCGCGGGTGGAAAAGCCGTAGTCGGTCTTGCCGGCGGCGCCTTCGCCATGGCCGGGGGCGCGCTTGGCCCGCGAACTGATGACGCCCGAGTTCACGCCGTACCAGCCCAGTTCGCCCCCCAGCCGGCCGTATTCGATCTTCGGGCAGCGGTCCATGATGACGGTCAGGCCGGCGGCCTCGGCGCGTGCGGCCGCCGCGTCGTTGCGCACGGAAAGCTGCATCCACACCACCTTGATGCCCTTGTCGGCGGCCACGGCGAGGGCCTCGTCCACCACGCCGCCCGCGGCCTCCGAGCCCCGGAAGATATCCACCATGTCGATGGGCTCGGGCACGTCGGCGAGGCTGGCGTACACCGTCTCGCCCAGGATGGTGTTGCCGGCCTGGGTCGGGTTGACCGGGATCACCCGATAGCCCTTCTCGATCAGGTACTTCATGACGAAGTAGCTGGGCCGGTTGTAGTTCGCCGAGGTGCCGACCATGGCGATGGTCTTCACGTCGGCCAGGATCTGGCGGATCAGGGCGTCGGGATAGGTCAGCGCGGTCTGGTGCGTCATGGCGGGCGAGGTCCTGTGCGCGGGCGGAGCGGGGCAGGACGCCCACTCAAGCGCGGGAGGCGGCGGGGGTCAATGGGGGCTTGCCCCAGAAGGGAGACGGTCAATCAACGCCGGGATCGCCGAGAGGGCCGTCTCCCAAACGATGTCGAGGTTAATGTCGAAATACCCGTGAGCAAGCCGGTTCCGCATACCACGCATGGCTTTCCAAGGCACGTCTGGATGGTCGGCTGCATACGCTGGATAGCGGTCCATGATCCGGCCGGCGGCCTCGCCGATGATGAGGAGATTCAGGATCACGGCCTGCTGTGTTCGCCGATCCTCCAGAAACGCGGCCTTGTCGAGTCCGTCCACGTAGTCGCGGATATCGGCGGCCGCTTTGTGGATATGCTCCAGGTAGTCCGGCAGCCTAACGCCCGTCATACCGGCCGCGCCCGGTTTATAAGGCGATCCCGCGCGCGGCGCGGCAGGTCGTCCGGCGTCAGGACATCCACGGGGACGCCGAGGGTCTCGCTCAAATCCTCCTGGAGCCCGCCGAGATCGAACAGCGTGGCGCCAGGCAGCGGGTCCACGAGCAGGTCGAGATCGCTGCCGTCCCGATCCGTTCCGTCCAGGGTGGAGCCGATGACGCGCGGGTTCGACACCCGATGGCGGCGAAGGACTTCGAGGACGGCATCACGATGGTGATGGAGGGCGTCCGACGGCTTCATGGGCCTGTCTCCGGGTGTCGCGAGGTGCCCACTCAAGCGCGCAAACGGTTGTGGGTCAAGCCGTGGCCTTCTGCTGGTTCGGCGGCCGTTCATCCGACCTTGCCGGCGGAGGGCCGCCGTCCGATGATGGGGGTGGAGGTGAGCCGCCCATGCTGGACGAGCGTGTTCAGGCCCTGGAGGACCGCACCGGCCGCATCGAGTCCAAGCTCGACACGGTCGCGGTGAAGCTCAACCTGATGGCGGAACACCAGGCCGAAATGCGCGCCGACATGAAGGCCATGGCCGGCGACTTGCGATCAGAGATGACAGCGCAGTCCGCGAGCGTTCGCGCCGACATGCGGGCGATGGCCGGCGATCTACGGGCAGAGATGACCGCGCAATCCGAAAGCGTTCGCGCCGACATGAAGGCCATGGCCGGCGAGTTGCGATCAGAGATGACCGCGCAGTCCGAGAGCGTTCGCGCCGACATGAAGGCCATGGCCGGCGACCTACGGGCGGAGATGACCGCGCAGTCCGAAAGCTATCGCGCCGACATGAAGGCCATGGCCGGCGACATGAGGGCTATGGCGGACCGGTTCCAAAGCGAGTTGAGAGCCCAGTCGGACCACTTCCGGTCCGACATGAAAGCCCAATCGGATCGGTTCGAGGCCGACATGAAGGCCTTGGGGGCAGACCTGACCCGCGTCCGCGAGGTTCAGGCTGACATGCGTGGCCAACTCACCCGTGTGCCATCCACGTGGGCCATGGTGGTGACGTTCTGGGGTACATCGCTCACCCTGGCGGCCGCGATCCTGACCGGGCTTGCCGTGCTTCCCGCCTTGCAGGACTGGGCACGGCAGGCGCTGTCCTGACGTAGGGGCCGGAACAAGGGGGCTCGCCGCTCTCTCAAGAGGGCTCGCCGCTTTCTTCTCAAATCGCTGTCGCGCCGGCAACAACGCGATCCCGCACACGGCGCGGCAGGTCGTCCGGCGTAAGGACATCCACGGGAACGCCGAGCGTCTCGCTCAAATCCTGCATTCGCGCGGCGGACTCAGCCAAAGGCAGAGGGGCGTCAGTCTCCACGCGATTGGGATGCAATGCCGCAGCGAGCCCTCGGCCGTGTCCTGGGACGACCGTGTTCCACTGACTTGGACCAGGAACAAGGACCAGAACGGCGCCGGGGACGCCGCTACGCGATTGATCTTTCAGCAGAGTGATAAGCTGGCTGGGGCGCCAGGATTCGAACCTGGGATCGCGGGACCAAAACCCGCTGCCTTACCGCTTGGCTACGCCCCATGCGTTCCGGTGTCTGGCCAACGGACCCGGAAGGCTGGCAAACTTGTCGAACGTCCGCCGCGCCGTCAAGTCCCAAGTCTGGGGCCGCTCACCGCGATTCACCCGGGCCGGCCGGCCTGATCGTCAACCCGCACGGGAAGGGTTCGTGTCATGGACGCCACCCTGCTCTCCGTCGCGCTCTTGTGGGGCATCGCCGTGGTCACGCCCGGGCCGAACTTCGTGGTTGTGACCCATGCGGCGCTGGCGGCCTCGCGCCGCGCGGCGGCTTGGAGCGTGCTGGGGATCATGCTCGGCACCGCGCTGTGGGGCGGCGCCGGCGTGCTCGGCCTGGGGGTGATGTTCGCGGCGGCGCCGTGGACCTATCTGGTGTTCAAGACCGTTGGCGGCGCCTATCTGATCTGGCTGGGCCTGCGCCTGCTGTGGACGGCGCGCCGGCCGGCCAATCCCGCGCCAGAGGCCCTGGCCGCTCCAAGACCGGCGCACCGCGCGGTCGCGCGCGGGTTCCTGACGGTGACCACCAACCCCAAGAGCGGCACGTTTGTGGCCAGCATGGTGGCGGCCGTGCTGCCGGCGGACCCGGGCCTTGGCCTGGGGCTGGCCATCGTCGCCGTCATGGTCGGGCTGTCCGGCGTGTGGTACGGCGCGGTGGCCTGGTCCCTGGGCCTCGATGGCCCGCGCCGCCTCTATCGGCGCGCGCGGCGCGGCCTTGAGGCCCTCGCGGGCACCGTGTTCGTGTTGTTCGGGGTGCGGCTCTTGGCGACGCGGTGACGGCGCGCTACGGCCCGGCGATGGCGTCCATGGCCTTGGCCAGCGCCACGTCCCGTTCCGTCACCCCGCCGGCGTCGTGCGACGACAGGGTCACCTCGACGGTCTTATAGATATTGGACCACTCGGGGTGGTGATTGGACTTTTCGGCGACCAAAGCAACCCGGGCCATGAACCCGAACGCCTCGTTGAAGTCGCGGAAGGTGAAGGTCTTGTGGATGGCATCGCGGCCCTCCACCGGCGCCCAGCCCGGCAGGGCGGCCAGGGCCTCGGCGCGGGCGGCGTCGCTCAGCGGTGCGGACATAATCTCCTCCTCATGCTACACCCGGCACATTGGCCGTCAGCCGCTCCCGATCAACCCCACCGCCGACATCCGCCGCCATGACCGACGCCCCGCGCTTCACCGCTCCGCCCACCCTGGCCGACCTGGACGCCCTGGCCCAGGAGGCCCTGGCCACCCTGCCCGAGCCCATGCGCGAGGCGATCGAGGGCGTGCCGATCCACATCGCCGAGTTCCCCGACGAGGAGACCTGCGCCGAGATGGGGCTGGAAAGCCCGTTCGACCTGCTGGGGTTGTACCAGGGCGTCGCGTTGACCGAAAAGAGCGTCCTGCATGTCCCCCAGGATCACGACCGCGTGTTTCTGTACCGGTCGCCGATTCTCGACTACTGGTGTGAGACGGGCGAGGACCTGACGCATGTGATCCGTCACGTGCTGATCCACGAGATCGGCCATCACTTCGGCTTGTCGGACGCGGACATGGAGGCGATCGAGGCGGCGGACGAGGACGAGTCCTGAGCCGACGGCTCCGCGCCGCGCCGGGCGCGCCGCAACAGCGTGACGAAGACAACCAGGGCACACACGCCCATCAGCGCGATGATGGTCATCAGCGTGCGTGTCGTGCCGTCGTGCAGTGCTCCCACCAGATACCCGGCGGTCGAGCCCACGGCCATCTGGATGAAGCCCAGCAGCGACGACACCGCCCCGGCGACGCGCGGGAACGGCCCCATGGCGCCGGCGGTGCCCAGCGGAATGATCCAGGCGACGGCAAAGAAATAGACGCTGATGCACGGAATCACGGCGGCCAGCGACTGCACGCCGGCCCAGGCCAGGGCGGCGCCCGTCCCGCCGGCCAACACGCACAGGATCGTGCCGGCCAGGATCAGCCGGTCCAGCCCCAGTCGGCCGCTCAGGCGGCCGCCGCTGGAGGCGCCCAGAATGTACCCCACCACCACCGCCATGAAGGCGAAGCCGAAGTGCTCTGGCGCCACGCCCAGCACATCGATGACGACGAACGACGAGCCGCTGATGAAGGCGAACAGCCCGGCGAACCCGAAACTGACCACCAGCGTATAGCCGAGAAACACCGGGCTGCGCAGCAGAAACGCATAGGTTCCCAGCATTCGGCTAGGCCGCAGGGCGCCGGGGTCCGGATGGCGGTGGGTCTCGGCCAACAAGCGCCAGGCGGCCACCAGCACGGCGACGCCGAACAGCGTCAGCAACACAAAATTCGCCCGCCAGCCGAAGTGCACGAACATCCAGCCGCCGATGATCGGCGCCACCGCCGGCGCCAGAGCCATGGCCGAGGCCATCAGCGACAGCATCCGCGCCGCCTCGATCCGGTCATGGATGTCGCGCACAATGGCCCGGCCGATCACCGGCCCGCAGCAGGCGCCCACGGCCTGGAAGAACCGCGCGGCGATCAGGCCCTCGACGCTGGCGGCCACCAGGCAGGCGACCGAGGCGACCACATACAGGACAATGCCGCCCAGCAAGACCGGGCGGCGGCCGAAGCGGTCGGCCAGCGGTCCGTAGATCAGCATCCCCACGGCGAACCCGGCCATGAACATGGACAGCGTCAACTGCGCGCGGCTGACCGTGGTGCCGAACGCGTCGACCATCGCCGGCAGCGACGGCAGGTAGAGGTCGGTCGACACCGGCCCGAACGCCACCAGCGCCGTCAGCAGCACGGCGACGGTGCGGGAGCGCGGATCGGGAAAGCGGTCGGCGCGGACCGACTCGGCAGGGGAAGGCATGAAACCAAGAATCCGATGTGGTCCGCGCGCCTCGCCTCATCCGGCGGGACGCAGCCGGCCGGAGTCGCAAGACAGGCGTCGCTCGAAAAGGCGTTGCTGGACGACGGGTCGGACGGGGCGGTGAGGCACGGCACCGCCGCTAGGCGGCGTCCTCGTCCTTGCCGCCCCGGCTGGACGAGTTGACGTAGGCGATGGCGGCATGTTCGGCACAGTACGGCTTGCCGGGGAGGGCTGGCTTGCCGCAAAAGTGGAACCCCGGTTCGCGCGGGTCGCCGATGGGCCATCGGCACGTGTGGGCGGACAGGTCGATGACCGAGCGGATCTTCGGCTCCTGCTTGGTCTTTTCCGGCTTGACGCGCTTGATGGGCGAGGGTCGGGACTCCAGCCCCAGGCGATGCGCCTTGCCGACCACGGCGTTCTTCGACACGCCCAGGGCCTTGCCGATCTCGCCCGTGGTGAGGCCTTCGCCCCACAAGCGTTTCAATTCATCCACGCGTTCGTCCGTCCATACCACGGTCATCCTGGTCCAGCCCTCCGTGCCCGCGAATGAATACGATCCGTTGCGGCGGATGAGCTTCCCTCACCCACCGTGCCAACCCCCCCGGCCGCCCCGAGACCGTTGGGTGTTGCCCTTCTGGTGTGCCGGTCTTGACCCGCAACTCTTGGCGCCCGACTCTGGCGCCTGATCGCGTTCGGCCGCGTCCCGGTTCAACCCCTGACGGAGCGACTATATCATTCGGCTGATCCGACCGCCATCACCGAAGGCGCGCGCACGCCCCCGCCACGGGCGAAACGCCGTTGGTTCCACCGACGACCCGAAAAAAAAGGGGCCGCGCGCGAGCACGGCCCAAGTTTAGGGAGGAAACGTCCAAGATACACAACACGGCTTCGCGGCGCGAAGGGACCCCGTGCTGCGATGCGATATATGGCCTATCACGGGGCCTCTGTAAAGAGGAAAATGCAAAAAGTTTCAAGACGTTCGGAATATGCTGCAATGCACAACGCAGGGCCGCTGAACTGGCCCTTTACGCCTCATTCATCCCCTATGGCAATGACGAACGGCCGCGTCCGTTCCCCTCTATCCTCGCATGAACCTCTTTACGGACGCTGAACGCGGTCGGATGGCCGCCGCCGCGCCACTACGTCCGCCCCGCCGCCGGCCGGGGAGCGCGGATCCCGTTTCCCTCGTCCGGCGTCATCGTGTATAGGCGCACATGGATATTGGGCGGGCGCATTGCGTATTCGCAACGCTATGGAGTCCCCAACTCTCTAACGGTCGGACGCTGTGGCACGCGTGCGACAGTGGAGCGTGGTGGCCCGGCGGGCGGTGGCCCAGCGCACGGGGCGTCCGCGCAACGGGCGGCGGCGATCACCGACAGCAAACCGGACAGAGGCGATGGTGCAGATCGAATGGACAGACGGGATGAGCGTGGGCGTCGAGATGCTCGACCAGGATCACCAGAGGCTTATTGCCTTGCTCAACCAACTGGACGACCTCGCCCAGGGCGGTGAGGGCGCGCCCTCCATCCTGACCATCATCCGGGACCTGGTGCGCTACACCGAGTACCATTTCGAGTCGGAGGAACGGCTCATGCGCCTGAGCCGCTATCCCGACACCGACGCCCACGTGCGCATCCATCGCGACATCCGCCGGCGCATGGTCAGCTTCGAACAGAAGTTCCTGGAGGACCCGACCCAGAGCAACCTGGCGCCTTTGCAGGCGTTCCTGTCCAACTGGCTGACCACGCACATCCTGGGCGAGGACATGAAATACCGCCCCTACATGACGCGTGACGCCACCCAGGCGCCGACCGACGCGGCGTAGGCCGCCATCAACTCTCCGGGCGAGTCGCCGTCTCCCGCGCGATCGCCCGCCAGCCGATATCGCGCCGGCAGTAGCCCTCGGGCCAGTACAACACGTCGATGGCCGCGTGCGCCCGCGCCCGGGCCTGTTTGACACTGCCGCCGAGCGCCGTCACCCCCAGCACCCGCCCGCCGTTGGCCAGGATCGTGCCGCCCGCATCGCGGCGGGTGCCGGCATGGAACACCGTCACGCCCTCGACGGCGCCGGCGGCCTCCAGGCCACCGATGGCCGTGCCCTTTTCGTACGTGCCGGGATAGCCGCGCGCCGCCATCACCACCACCAGCGCCGTTCGCGGTTGCCAGCGCGGCGCCGGCACGTCCGCCAGTCGCCCGTGCGCGGTCGCCTCCAGCAGGTCGAGCAGGTCGCCGTCCAGCCGCGCCAACAGCACCTGGCACTCGGGATCGCCGAATCGGACGTTGAACTCCAGCACCGTTGGCCCGGTGTCGTCGATCATCAGGCCGGCGAACAGCACGCCCTTGAACGGTGTGCCGCGCGCCGCCATGGCCTCCACGGTGGGCTGCATGATCTCGGTCATGATGCGCCCGGCCATGGCGTCGTCGACGATCGGCGCCGGCGCATAGGCGCCCATGCCGCCGGTGTTGGGGCCGGTGTCGCCCTCTCCAACCCGTTTGTGGTCCTGGGCGGCGCCCATCCACACCGCCGTCGTGCCGTCGCACAGGGCGAAGGCGCTGGCCTCCTCGCCTTGCAGCCAGTCCTCGATCACGATGCAATCACCGGCGGCGCCGAACGCCCGGTCGGTCATCAGCGCGTCGATCGCCGCCAGGGCCTTGCCCTCGGTCTCGCACAACAGGACGCCCTTGCCGGCGGCCAACCCGTCGGCCTTGACCACGCACGGGGCGCCCCGGTCCTTCACATGCGCCTTGGCGGCGGCCGGATCGGTGAAGGTCGCGCTGCGCGCCGTGGGAACGCCAGCCTCGGCCAGCACGTCCTTCATGAACGCCTTGGAGCCCTCCAGGCGCGCCGCCGCTGCCGAGGGGCCGACGGCGGCGATGCCGGCGGCCTCCAGCCGGTCGACCAGCCCGGCCACCAATGGTGCCTCCGGCCCCACCACCACCAGGTCGATGGCGTGGGCGCGGCAGGCATCCAATATCGCGTCCAGATCCTCGGCGCCCACCCCGGGCAGGCAGGTGGCCACCTCGGCGATGCCGGCGTTGCCCGGGGCGCACCACAGCGCCTTGCAACGGGGTGACGTGGCGATGGCCCAACACAAGGCGTGCTCCCGTCCGCCGCCGCCGACCACCAGGACCTTCATCGCTACGTCTCCCCTCTGACATCTTTGCGCCTGGCGCCGTATCTAGCATATCGTTGGCCCATGACCACAGAACCCGACGCGCCCAGCACCGCCCACAATCTGCCGGAGGTCACGGTCTCCGAGCTGTCCCAGTCCCTCAAGCGGACCGTGGAGGACGCTTTCGGCCGCGTGCGTGTCAGGGGCGAGATCAGCCAGCCGAAGGTGGCCGGCTCCGGCCACTGCTACCTGCGCCTGAAGGACGATCAGGCGGTGCTGGACGGCATCGTCTGGCGCGGCACGCTGTCCAAGTTGTCGGTGCGGCCGGAGGAAGGCCTGGAAGTGATCGCCACCGGGCGCCTGACCACCTACCCCGGCCGGTCGAGCTATCAGATCATCATCGAGTCGCTGGATCTGGCCGGCGAGGGCGCGCTGCTCAAGATGCTGGAGGAGCGCAAGCGCCGCCTCGCCGCCGAGGGCCTGTTCGCCACCGAGCGCAAGCGGCGCCTTCCTTTCCTGCCCCGCGTGGTCGGCGTCGTGACCTCGCCGACGGGCGCGGTGATCCGCGACATCCTGCACCGCCTGAACGACCGCTTTCCGGTGCATGTGCTGGTCTGGCCGGTGCGCGTGCAGGGCGAGGAGGCGGCCGGAGAGGTGCGCGCGGCCATCGAGGGCTTCAACGCCCTGGCCCCGGACGGGCCGGTGCCGCGCCCGGACGTGCTGATCGTCGCGCGCGGCGGTGGGAGCCTGGAAGACCTGATGGCCTTCAACGACGAGGCCGTGGTGCGCGCCGCCGCCGCGTCGTCCATTCCGCTGGTCTCGGCGGTCGGGCACGAGACCGACACCACCCTGATCGATTTCGCCGCCGACCTGCGCGCCCCCACCCCCACCGGCGCCGCCGAGATGGTGGTGCCGGTGCGCCTGGACCTGATGGCCCAGGTGAGCGATGACGGCCGCCGCCTGCTGGGCGCCATGGGGCGGCTGCTGGAGGACCGGGCGGCGCGGCTGACCGGGCTGGCGCGCGGCCTGCCCGATCTGGGCCGGCTGGTCGAGGACCAGACGCAGCGCCTGGACGACCGGGCGCAGCGGCTGGCGCTGGCCTGGCCGACGCTGCTGGAGCGCCGCCACGCCGAGGTGGACCGCCTGTTCGCCCGCCTGCGCAGCCCGCGCGAGTTGGTGACGCTACGCGCCAGCGAGCTGCGCCACCTGGGCAAGGGGCTGGACGGCGCGGCGCGGCGTGCGGTGGCGGACTCCGCCACGCGCCTGGACGCCGCCGCCCGCCTGCTGGAGAGTTATTCGTTCCGCAAGGTGCTGGAGCGGGGCTTCGTGCTGGTGCGCGACGCGGGCGACGACCGGCCGGTGACGGCGGCGGCCTCGGTCACGGCGGGCCAGGGGGTGACGCTGCAATTCGCGGACGGGCGGGTTGGGGCGACGATCGGTGGGGCGGCGGCGGAGCCCGCGCCATCCACGCCCGCACCCTCGCCCGCACCCTCGCCCCGCCGTCCCGCCGGCAAACGCGGCAAGGCGAGCGACACGCGGCAGGGGGACTTGCTGGATGGGTTGTGAGGAGGCGCGTGGGCGCTTGGCCTGCGGCCCACGCCGCCGTATGGTGTAGGCATGTCGATGACCCTGACGCCTGAACAGAAGACGCTGGTGCGCGAGGTGTTGGCCAGCGGCGCCGCCGCCTCCGAGGAGGAAGCGGTGACGGCGGCGCTGACCCTGCTGCGGGACCGCGTGGCCTTCGACCTTGAAGGCCACCTGGGCATGAGCCTTGACGACGTTCGCAAGGCCGTGGACGCCGGTCGCGCGGGGCCGTTTGCTCCCTGGGAGGGGACGGACGCCTTCACCACCCGAATGCGGCGGACACACGGGGACCGGTTGGGTGGCCGTTCTTTTGGGTGAGCGCCTTCCCATCCTTTCATTGACTCCCGGGGCTTCGCCGGCCTAAAAAGCCGTCTTCCGTCCGGACCCGGTCCGGCCGGACCGTTATCGTACCGCATTCGGTCGTGACGTTTGCCGCCACGGCGGTTCGCCAGTCCGCGAGGGTTCGCGCACTGGCGCATTTGCTGTTGGCGCAACGCGACCCAATGCGACGCCGACCATCAGGCTTGGGGTTTGGTCATGTTCGAAGGGCTGTCGGGTCGTCTCGGCGACGTTCTGGAGAAGCTGCGCGGCAAG
>Ga0207419_1002483_pt1 | contig 12114 bp, 6 predicted proteins | sample ElkSloMetagenome_4_FD_184723 | JGI IMG/M metagenome (GOLD analysis project Ga0207419, IMG submission 184723) | Hot spring microbial communities from Elkhorn Slough, Monterey Bay, USA - MD2A (version 2) | ecosystem: Environmental > Aquatic > Marine > Intertidal zone > Estuary: Microbial mat ... | reverse complement strand
ACCGGCGGCCAGCACCGGGGTGGGGCTGCTGAACGGCATCCCGGTGTGGCTGCTGCCGGGCAATCCGGTGTCGTGCCTGTGCGCCTATGAACTGCTGGTGGGGCGGATGCTGCGGGCCATGGGCGGGCTGCCGGCGGCGCTGCCCCAGCGGCGACGCTGGTGGCCGCTGGGGGAGGATCTGCGCTCGCGGCTCAGGGTGCTGGCCTACTGGCGGGTGCGGGTGCGCGACGGGCGGGTGTGGCCGGTGACGGCGGGGGCGGCCAGTCGTTACGGGAGCGTGGTCCATAGCGATGGCTTCGTGCTGGTGGCGCCGTCGCGCACGGTGCGCCGGGCGGGGGAGCGGGTGGGAGTTTATCTGTACGATTGAAGGCTGCTGCTCTCGTTGCCCCCTTTGGAAGATGCTGTTGGCGAATTCGAAAACTCTCCACCGTCATTCCCGCGAACGCGAGGACGACGGTATCGTACCTGGCGCGTTCACCGAATTCGCCAACAGTATCTTTGGAAAAGGGGCAAGTAAGGACGCTGCTCTAGAGAGGGCGTTCCGAGCCCATCGCCGCCAGTACCTCCTTCGCCCGTTCCATGGGCACGGGTTTTAGCAGATGATGACCGAACCCCGCCGCCCGGGTGCGCTCCCGGTCGGCGGGCTGGCCGTGGCCGGTGACCGCCACCAGCAGCGGGCAGTCCTCGCCCAGGCTCTCATGGAGCCGTTCGGCCAGTTGCACCCCGTCCATCCCCGGCATCCCCAGATCCAGGAACGCCACCTCGGGACGATGCTCCCGGGCGCTGGCGAGCCCCGTCTCGCCGTTGTAGGCCACCATCACCTCATGGCCCAGCGCCCGCAGCAGGGTGGCAAAGGCATCGGCGATATCGGCGTTGTCGTCCACCACCAGGATCCGCCGCCGGTCCGTGTCGGCGGTCGCCGCCGGGGCCGGCGTGGCCTCCCGGGGCATCTCGGCCAGCGGCCAGCGAAGCTGAAACTCGCTGCCCTGTCCCGGCCCCTGGCTGTGGGCGTGGATCTCGCCGCCGTGCAGGTTCACCAGACTGCGCACCAGCGCCAGCCCGAGGCCCAGGCCGCGGCGCTGGTGCTCGCCCTGGATCTGGCGGAAGGCGTCGAAGATACCCTCCAGTTGTCCGGTTTCCATGCCGATGCCGGTATCGCGGAGCCCGATCCGGGCCTGATCCGCCCCCGCCTCGGCCGAGAGCGTGATCCGCCCGCCGGGCGGGGTGAACTTGATGGCGTTGCCCAGCAGATTGTCCAGCACCTGGGCCAGTCGATCGGGGTCGGCGTCCAGTACCAGGCTGGGTTCGGGCAGCGCCCGTTCCAGGGACAGTTCACCGGCCTCCAGTTGCGCGCGCAGGGTCGCCACCACCTCCTCCACGCAGGCGTTCAGCGCCACCGCCTTACGATGCAACTGGATCTTGCCCTGGTCGATGCGGGTGATGTCCAGCAGGTCGTTCACCAGCCGGGTCATGTGCCGGCCCTGGCGCTCCAGCATGGCCACGGTCTGCTGGATGGTGGGATCGGTGGGTTGCAGCGCCACCAGCAGGTTCAGGCCGTTCACCAGGGCCGCCAGGGGATTTCGCAGTTCATGGCCGAGCAGGCCCAGGAAAGCGTCCTTGTGGCGGGCCGCCGCCTGCAGGCGCTGCTCGACGTGCAGCCGCTCGATCACGTCGCCGGCCTGGCGGACGAGCAGATCCAGCAACTGCTCGTCCTCCCGGCGGGACGGACGGGGGTCGCGAAAATACAGCGACAGCAGCCCGTGGCGGCTGCCGTGGCGCCCGCTGAGTGGGGTCAGCAGGGCGCCCCGGCAACCGGTGGCCTCGTGCGTCTGCCGGCCCAGGGGCTGGTCGTGGTGGGCCAGATCCACCACCGCCAGGCGTGCCCCCCGGGCCAGCGTCCGCTCGGCCAGCTCCCGCAGCGGCCCGGACTTGCAGGCCGTGGCGGATTGCGCCGCAAAGCCCCGGCAACTCACCACCCGCAGCGTGCCGTCCTCCTCCAGGGCCTGCACGCAGCCCCGCTCGGCGTGCAGCAGCGCCTGCGCCGCGCCCAGGGTCTCGGCCAGCGCCTCGTCCACCGAGGCGGCGTTGACCATGGCCATGGCCATGCGGTGCAGGCGGTTGACCACGGCCAGCTCCCGGCCCAGCACCTCGCTGTGGCGCCAGGCCAGTTCCGCCTGTTTGTGGGCGGTGATGTCCACGAAACTCATCACCACCCCGTCGATGCGATCCTCGCCGCTGCGGTAGGGGCGAAGCCGCAGCAACCACCAGGCGCCGTCCAGATCGCGAAGCTCGTGCTCCCGGGGTTCGAGATCATCCAGCACCCGGGCGACCTCGGCGTCGAGATTGTCCGCCACGAGGCGATGGGCGAAATCCGTCAGGGGCCGGTCCCGATCCTCGGGCTTGAGGCTGAACAGGCGCCGGATGGCGGGGGAGAACCACTGGATGCGGCGCCGCCGGTCCAGGAACAAAATGCCGGCCTCGGTGGCGTTGATGAGGTTACGCAGGTGGTCGCGGTGGTGGGCGGTCTCGTCCAGTTGCGCCTTGAGATGCAGGTTGGACATGCGCAACTGCTCGTTGAGGGTGTTCAGCTCCTCCTGGTTGGAGTCCAGCTCCTCCAACACGGTGCGGTATTGCTCCTCCAGGTCTTGCCTTTGCTGCTGGGTGTCGATCAGGGCGCCGGCCAGTTCGTCCCGGGCCTGCTCGGCCCCGCGCAGGCGCTCGGAAAGCCCATCGGCGTCGGCGTCGGCGTCGCCGGCGCCGGCCGCTGGCGCCGGCTGCCCCTCCAGGAATAGCAGCAGGCTGGCGGGCGGGTGGGCTTCCCGCCGGCACAGTTGCAACATCACCCGGCGGGGCTCGCCCGCCAGTTCCAGCGACACCGGCTCGCCCAGCCAGCCACGCTGCTCTCCGGCCAGCTGGGCCAGTCCCACGCGCAGGCTTTCCCGCAACGCCGGATGCACCAGCTCAAGGATGCTCTGGCCGGGCACGCCGCCCCCCAGGCGCAGATAGCGCCCGGCGTTGTCGGACAGATGGCGAACCTGCAGCCCGGCATCCAGCAACACGCTGGGCGGGGCCAGTTGCTCCAGCAGTTGGCGGTGCGCCTGCTCGCGCGGGCGGGCGGGTGGGGTCGCCGGGCGGCGGCCCGGGGTGGGGATCTCCACCTCCGGGATGGACAGCACGGCGCTCGGCCGGGGCAGCGCCCGCAACAACCGCTGGGAATCGTCCAGTACCTGGAAATCGGCGGTATCGGCGGGATCGGCCTGGCCCAGGAACAGCGCGCCGCCCGGCTTCAGCGCATAGTGCAGGCGCGCCAGCACCCGGTCACGGGTGGGGGCATCCAGATAGATCAGCAGATTCCGGCAGCACACCAGATCCAGCTTGCCGTAGGGCGGCTCGCGGAGCAGATCGTGGTGGGCGAACACCACCCGCTGGCGCAAGCCCTCCTGCACCCGGTAATAGCGGCCCTCCATCTGGAAAAAGCGCTCCAGGCGCGTCGCGTCCAGTTGCCCGGCGATACCCGCCGGATAGCAACCCCGCCGGGCCACCGCCAGCGCCTGCTGGTTCAGGTCGCTGGCGAAGATCTGGAACCCCGGCCATTGGCGGCGCCGGATGGCGGTCTCCGCCAGCAGCATGGCCAGGCTGTAGGCCTCCTCGCCGGTGGCGCAGCCGGCCACCCAGAACCGCAGGGGCCGGTCCGGCGGGGTCTCGGCCAGCAGCGGCTCGATCACCCGTTCGGCCAGCGCCGTCCAGGCCGCCGGGTCGCGGAAGAACCCGCTCACCGGAATCGACAGATCCGCCAGCAGGGGCTGGATCTCGTCGGGGTCGCGCCGCAGCAGGCGAAGATAATCGGCGGGATCGACGAGCCGGTGGAAGGCCAGGCGCCGGGCCAGGCGCCGGCGCAGGAAATCCCGGTCATAGCCGGCGAAATCATGGCCGGTGCGGTGGCGCAGGTGCTCGATGATGCCCCGCAGGGCGAGCGTTCCGGTGTCGTCCCGGGGCGGCGGCACCAGACGTCGGGCGGGACACCAGCGGTCCAGTTGCCGGGCCAGCGCCGCCACCGGCAGCGCCGCCTGCACCTGCCCACCGTCCAGGGCGCTCTGCGGCATCTCGGGCATCTCGGCCTCGGCCGGATCCTGGGCCAGCACCAGCCCGCCGCGCTCGGCCACCGCGCCGAGGCCCAGCGCCCCGTCGCTGCCCGCGCCGGAGAGCACCAGGGCGGCGCACTCGCCGGGGTAGTCCGCCAGCGCGGCGAACAGGGCATCCAGCGGGTAGGGCAGTTGGTCCGGCGCCGCCCCCGGGTCGAGGCGCCCGCCCCGGAATTGCGGCTGGGCGGTGGCGGGCAGCACGTGGATCGCGCCGGGAGTCGGGGTCAGGGGCGCTTCCACCACCTGCACCGGCAGCGCCAGCGCCTCGCCCAGCGCGGCGCCGACGGCGTGGGCGTCCTCGTCTCGCACCATCACCAGGTAGGCCATGTCGGCGGGATCGTCCAGGGCCTGGAACAACGCCCGCAGGGCGGCGATCCCGCCCTGGGCGGCGCCGATGGCCACCAGCGGCAGGTCGTGGGGCTCGGTCACCGGAGCGTACCGATGGATCGTGGACATGGTGGGATCGGTCTCCGCTGGCAGCACGGTCCACCCCGGGGTGGACACCGATGGACCACCGGCTGTGGTCCGGTGGACCGGCTCATTCCGGTCCGATATGGACCCGGGACGGGATAACCCCCGGGAAATGGCGAATTGGCGGGGGCAAAAATTGGCGTGACGATTGCATGTTTAATTATCCAAGCAGCGGGTGGCTCAAGGAGAAACGACGATGAATACCCTACTTTTGTTGACCGGCGTCATGTCTCTGGGTGCGGCGGTGGTGCTTTACTGGCGGTTGCCTGGCCAGTATTTTTCCATGGCCCGGGAATAGTCATACCGGTTTATTCGTTATTTTATCGAGGGATCATTAGATTATCGGCGATTCAGGGACGATCGCAAGGGAGGTTATACCATGTTGGATAAGATCAAAATGGGCCTGTGGGTGCTCTATCCCGTTCTGGCCGTCATGCTGATCCAGTTGACGCATCTGCTGGAAGGTTAGGTAGCCCGGTCCATAGACGATGCCGGGCGCTTCACGATGGCAAGCGTACTCTGGATTGTAGATACCACACGCCCGCGATAGCGGGCGTGTTATTTTGGCCGCTAAGAACCCCCTCTGAATCTCTCCCTTGATAAGGGGGAGACTTCCTTCTTCCTCCCCCCTTGTTCCCCCCCCTTTGTGAAAGGGGGGTCGGGGGGGATTTCGAACGCTGCCACCCCGGCCCGGGAAAATCCCCCCTAACCCCCCTTTGAAAAAGGGGGGAACGAGCGCCGTGGCGAGGATACCGCCATCAACCCCAGCACCAACCGCCCCAGCGCCCGGTTGGCGCGGCGCACGTTGACGGGGCTGGGCCGCCGGTGGGCGCGTAGCTGGGCGTGGAGCCAGTCGCGGTGGAGATCGCTGAGCCGTTTCATGCTTTATAGTGTATATTTGATCACTATAAAATCCACCCTAGGCTGCACACCCGGGCGGGAAGGCGTACAATCCGGACTCTGTCTGTCCGCGAGCCAACACCATGATCTTCCGCCCCCTGCCCCTGGGCATCGCCTGGCGCTATGCCCTGAGCCGCCGGGGCAACCGCTTCATCTCCTTCATCGCCGCCTTCTCGGTGCTCGGCATCGGCCTCGGCGTGGCCACCCTGATCACCGTGCTGGCGGTGATGAACGGCTTCGAGCGGGAGGTGCGCGAGCGCCTGCTGGGCAGCCAGGCCCATGTCACGGTGTTTCGCCAGGGCGAGCTATTGGACTGGCGGGCGCTGGCCGAACGGCTCACCGCCGACCCGGCGGTCACCGGCGCGGCGCCGGTGCTGCTGGGCGAGGGGCTGATCACCACCGGTAGCGAGCGCATCACCGGGGTGCAACTGCAAGGCTTGTTGCCGGCGGTGGAGGGCCGGGCGAGCCGCCTGCCGGATCTCATGGCCACGGGGGCGCTGGATGATCTGGTGCCCGGCCAGCGCGGCATCGTGCTGGGCACGGCGCTGGCCACGGCGCTGGCGGTGGGGAGGGGCGATACCGTCAACCTGGTCACCGCCGAGGGGCTGGGGGGGCTCGACAACCTCCCCCGGTTTCGCCCCTACACGGTGGTGGGATTGATGACGGTGGGGCTGCACGACTACGACCGGGGCACCGCGCTGCTGCACCTGACCGACGCCGCCGAACTCTTCCAGGGCAGCGCCCGGGCGGGCCTGCGGCTTCGCCTGGCCGATCCCTTCGCCGCGCCCGCCGTGGTGCGGGAACTGGCCCGGGAGGCGCTGCCCCCCGGCTACTGGGCCACCGACTGGACCCGCACCCACGGCAATTATTTCGCCGCCCTCCAGCACCAGCGTCGCATGCTGTTCTTTATTCTGGTGCTGATCGTGGCGGTGGCGGCCTTCAATCTGGTGGCCACCCTGGTGATGGTGGTCCACGACAAGCGAAGCGATATCGCCATCCTGCGCACCCTGGGCCTGACGCCGCTGGCGGTGGTGGGGGTGTTCGTCAGCCAGGGGGTGTTGATCGGGCTCCTCGGCCTGCTCCTCGGGGTGCTGGGGGGCGTGGTCCTCACCTGGAACCTGGATCTGCTGGTGGCGCTCATCGAGACCCTGCTGGATGCACCCCTGCTGGCCGCCGAGGTCTATCTATTATCGGCGCTGCCCACCCAGTTGCGCGCCGGGGATGTGGCGAGTGTCGGCGCGGTGGCCTTCGCGCTGGCCCTGGTGGCCACCCTCTACCCCGCCTGGCGCGCCGCCCGCACCCCGCCGGCGGCGGCGCTCAGAAACGATTGAGCCGGCCCCCTTATTCCAACCCAAAGGCATCATCCACCATGAATCAGGATTCAGCCACCGGCCCGAACCCCGCGCCGGAGCCCACCGTCATCGGCATCGGTGCCTCCGCCGGCGGACTCCAGGCCCTGCGCACCTTCCTCGAGCATGTGCCCATCGACAGCGGACTCGCCTTCGTGGTGGTGGTACATCTGTCGCCCGAGCACGAGAGCCACATGGCCGATCTGTTGCGACCCCATGTCGAGATACCGGTGGAACAGGTCACCCGGACCCTGCCGCTGGCGCCGAACCATGTCTACATCATCCCGCCGGGGCAGAACCTGAACACCATCGACACCCACCTTCGCCTGTCGGAGCTGGAGGAGAAGCGCAGCGAGCGCGCCCCCATCGACCATTTCTTCCGCACCCTGGCCGAGACCCACGACGGCCACGCGGTGGCGGTGGTGCTCACCGGCACCGGCACCGACGGCACCATGGGCCTGAAGAGGATCAAGGAGCGGGGCGGGCTGACCATCGTCCAGGATCCGGAGGAGGCCGAGTACGACGGCATGCCGCGCAGCGCCATCGCCAGCGGGCTGGTGGACCGGGTGCTGCCGGTGGCATGGATTCCCGCCGAGATCCTGCGCATCGTGCAGACCCGTCCGCGACTGACGATCCCCGCCGAGGGGGGTGATCTGGACGAGGATACCCGCCCGCTGCTGCAAAAGATCTTCACCCAGATCCGCGCCCGCACCGGACGGGATTTCTCCCGCTACAAGCGCTCCACCATCATGCGCCGGATTCAGCGCCACATGCAGCTACGCCAGACCGAGCAACTGGAGGACTACCTGGGGATTCTCCGCAACGAGCCCACCGAGGTGCGAAATCTCACCGAGGATCTGCTGATCACGGTGACCGGTTTCTTCCGCGACCCGGCGGTGTTCCAGGGCCTGGAGGCGCGGGTGATCCCGGCGCTGTTCCAGCACCGCAACGCCGAGGACACCATCCGGGTGTGGAGCGTCGGTTGCGCCACCGGCGAGGAGGCCTACTCCCTGGCCATACTGCTGCTGGAGGCCGCCGCCCAGCACGAGGCCCCGCCGCAGATCCAGGTATTCGCCTCGGATCTGCACGAGGCCTCCCTGCAAAAAGCCCGCGAGGGCTACTACCCCGGGGCCATCGACAGCGATGTCTCCGCCGGGCGGCTGCGGCGCTTTTTCACCCAGGAGGGCGGCGGTTACCGGATCCGCAAGGAGGTGCGCGAACTCGTGGTGTTCACCCCCCACAACCTGCTGGCCGACCCGCCCTTCTCGCGCATCGATCTGCTCAGTTGCCGGAATCTGCTGATCTATCTCCAGCGCGATGTGCAGCGCGAGGTACTGGAGCTGTTCCACTACGCCCTGAACCCCGAGGGCTTCCTGCTGCTCGGCAGTTCCGAGACGGTGGACCGCGCCGACCTGTTTCAGGCCGAGGACAAGCGCCATTGCCTGTACCGGCGGCGCAACGTGCCCACCCGCGAACCCCACCTGCCGGTGTTCCCGCTGACCCGCGAGCGCTTCCCCGAACTGCCCGAGCGGCCCGTCGAGAGCCACCAGAGCCGGACTTCCTACCAGACCCTGCACCAGGAGTTGATGCTCTGCCATGCCCCGCCCAGCCTGTTGCTGAACCCCGAGTACGAGGTGGTGCATCTCACCGAGCAGGCCGGGCGCTATCTGCGCATCCCCGGCGGGGAGCTGTCCCACAGCGTGTTCCAGTTGCTGCACCCGGAGCTGCGCATCGAGCTGCGCGCGCTGCTGCACGCCGCCGGGCGCGAGCGCCGCGCCGTCCACTCCCAGCCGCTGACGGTGGACCTGCAAGGCGAGCCATGCCAGCTGGTGCTGCACGTATACCCGGCCACGATGCCCACCAACGAGGGCTATTATCTGGTGGTGTTCGAGGCGCGTGGCCCGGTGACGCGCCCCAGCGACGCGGCCACCGAGCCCGGCGCCGCCCAGGAACTGGAGGCCGAACTCGACCTCACCCGCGAGCGCATGCAGCACCTCATCGAGGAGTACGAGGCCGGCCGCGAGGAGATGAAGGCCGCCCACGAGGAGTTCCAGTCCACCAACGAGGAGCTGCGCTCCACCATGGAGGAACTGGAGACCTCCAAGGAGGAGTTGCAGTCCATGAACGAGGAACTGTCCACCCTCAACCAGGAGAACCGCCACAAGGTGGAGGAACTGGGCCGGCTCTCCAGCGACCTGCAAAATCTCCTGGTGGCCACCGACATCGCCACCCTGTTCCTGGACCGCGAGCTGTGCATCCAGCGCTTCACGCCCCGGGTGGAGGCGCTGTTCAACATGCGCGACACCGACCGGGGCCGGCAACTGTCGGACCTCACCCATCGGCTGGGCTACGACGAGTTGCACCACGACGCCCAGCGGGTGCTGGAGCGCCTCACCCCCCTTGAGCGCGAGGTGCGGGATGACCAGGGGCGCTGGTACCTCACCCGGCTGCTGCCCTATCGCTCCACCGAAGATCGCATCGAGGGGGTGGTGATCACCTTCGTGGAGATCACCCGCCACAAGCAGGCCGAGGCGGTGCTGGGCGATGCCCAGGATCTCATCCAGGCGGTGGCCGGCATCGTCCACGAGCCGCTGCTGGTGCTGGATCCGAACCTGCGGGTGGTGTCGGCCAACGACAGCTTCTACCGGCATTTCCAGGTGCGCCCGGAGGACACCCAGGGGCGGCTGGTCTACGACCTGGGCAACGGCCAGTGGAATATCCCGGAACTGCGGCGCCTGCTGGACGAGGTGCTGCCCAACGACGATCACTTCGACGACTACCGGGTGGTGCATGAGTTCGAGGGCCTGGGCAAGCGGGAGATGTGCCTCAACGGGCGGCGGCTGGATCATCTGCAGATGATCCTGCTGGCCATCACCGAGGTGAGTGCCACTTAGCTGAGTTCCTGGAAATACCACCCCCAGTCGATCTGCCATCCCCGCGAAAGCGGGGCTCCAGCCACGCCGATGATGAGCTGTAGCGATGTGTCCCGGGCCGCCTCCAGCGGAGGACGCCCCGGATTATAGTGCTTTAATATGCACTGTCAGGTCACCCGGATGAAACCCATCAGGCCCGCCATCTGGTGCTCCAGGGTATGGCAGTGGAACATCCAGTCGCCGGGTACCTCGGCCTTGAAGGCGATCTCCACCCGCTCCTGCGGGGCCACCAGCACGGTGTCGCGCCAGATCCGATGCGGCACGGGCAGACCGTCCCGGGCCAGCACCCGGAAGTGATAGCCGTGCAGGTGCATGGGGTGCTCGAAGGCGGTGCGGTTGTCCAGGCTGAATATCGCCGTCTCGCCCCGATCCAGGGTGAGGAGCGGCTCGTGGTGGTAACCCTCCGGTACTACCCCGTTGATGGCCCAGGCCTTGCCGCGTCCCACCAGTTCGCGGATATCGTGATGCCGGCCACCCATCACGGCCCCGCCCATGCCGCCCATGGCGCCGCCGGTGAACACGAACTCGTGGTGGCTGGCGCCGGCCAGTTCCGGCTCCGGCAGGGGGTTGGCGGGCAGCGCCAGCGGGGACTCGGGGGGCGTCTCGCGCAGCCGCTCATGGGCGTAGACCAGATCCACCAACCGATAGGCCTGGCGGGCATAGGCATCGTCCACCACCCGGTGGCGGCTGCCGGGTTCGGCGGCGCAGTCCAGCAGGATATCGGCGCGCATGGCCGGCCCCAGCACGATGCGGCTATCGTCGGGCTCGAAGGGTTCCACCGGCTGGCCGTCCAGCGCCAGCACCCGGGGCCGGTGGCCGGCGAAGTTCAGGGCGAAGGTACGGGCGTTGGCCACGTTCACCAGGCGCAGCCGCAACCGCTCGCCGGTGCGTACCTTCACGGTGTCGGGCAGGCGTCCGTTGAGGGTCACGGTGTTGCCGATGCGCCCAGCATGGGTAAAGTCGTGGCGATTGCCGAAATCCTCGCTCACCGTCCCCTCGGGGGTGAGGCGCCAGTCGTCCAGCACCCACAGAAGCTCCCGGTCCACCGCCGGCGGCTCGGCCTCCTCGACGATCAGCACCCCGTGCAGACCGCGGCCCACCTGCTCGCTGCTGTTGTAATGGGGGTGGTACCAGAAGGTGCCGGCATCCGGCAGCGGGAAACGGTACTCGAAACTCTCTCCCGCTTCCACGGGCGACTGGGTGAGCCGGGGTACCCCGTCCATGGCGTTGGGCAGGCGCAGGCCGTGCCAGTGTACGGTGGTGGCCGCGGGCAACTGGTTATCCAGGCGCACCCGCAGGATCTCGCCCTGACGGTAGCGCAGCAGCGGCCCCGGCACCTGGCCGTCGTAGGCCCACACCGGGGTGAGCGGGTAGGGATTGCCCACCAGATGGGCCTGTGTCGGGGCGGCGCGCAGGTGATGTGCGCCGTCGGCCCGGGACGGCAGGGCGGGCAGCACACCGGCGGCCAGGCCGGCGCCGCTCAGTTGTAGAAAGGACCGACGCGACAGATAACGGCTGAACATCAGCGACTCCTCGGGCTGGATGATGACGGTGGTTCGGGGCAAACCCGTTATTTTATTACAAGATAATGTTTTTCATTATTTTTTATTAATTTCATCGGTCATCGCTTTATCCTGGGGCGCATAGCTTAGGTAGTGGATGATAATCGGGAGATCACCATCATGACAGTTGTCGCGGACCACCCCCTGCACGCCGCCTTTGAGCGCCATCGTTACCATATCGGCGCCATGTTGAACGGCGATGACCGGGCTTGCCGGGCCTTGCTCGCCAGCGAGGACGCTTTCCATGGGCTGCTTTACCATATTTATCACGACACCACCGTCTACCCGGCCAGACGGGGCGATGGCGACGACGCCCAGCATCGTTACCGGCAGTTGCTCACCCAGGTGGCCATGCAGCACCCCCAGTGGATCCTCGCGCTGCTCGGTAGTAGCTGGAACTGGCAACTGATGGAGGCCGAGTTGAGCGATCTGTTCGTGTATCTGGCATGGATCACCGACCTCCACTCGCCGGTGGTCGGGGAGCTGGGGGCGTTTGCTCTCAGCGTGATCCGCCGGGATTTCCCCTGCCCCGAGAGTTGCCGGGAGACCGCCCTCGGGATCCTGTTCAATCTCCAGCCTCCCGGCGCCTGGGAGGCCATCTGGCACGCGCTGATTCACGATCCCGATGCGGCGATCCGCGAGACGGTGGTAATGCGGGCAGTGGAGTTTCCGGAACACTGTCCGCCAGCGACGGCGGCGAGGACGCTCCATGGCCTTATCGAACAACTGGCCGATGTGCGCCAGCAGGTGGCGGTGG
>Ga0207419_1002481_pt1 | contig 12118 bp, 9 predicted proteins | sample ElkSloMetagenome_4_FD_184723 | JGI IMG/M metagenome (GOLD analysis project Ga0207419, IMG submission 184723) | Hot spring microbial communities from Elkhorn Slough, Monterey Bay, USA - MD2A (version 2) | ecosystem: Environmental > Aquatic > Marine > Intertidal zone > Estuary: Microbial mat ... | reverse complement strand
TGAGTGCGAGGCCCTGCCCGGTGAGATGCTCATCGCAACCGCTGACCGCGCCGGCATCGTGATCCCGCGCTTCTGTTATCACAAGAAGCTGTCGGTCGCGGCCAATTGCCGCATGTGTCTGGTCGAGGCGGAGCAGGGTGGCCGCCCCTTCCCCAAGCCGGTGCCGGCCTGCGCGACACCGGTCGCCGCCGGCATGAAGGTCCAGACCCGTTCGCCGAAGGCCCTCGAGGCGCAGCGCGGCACCATGGAGTTCCTGCTGATCAACCACCCGCTCGACTGCCCGATCTGCGATCAAGGTGGCGAGTGCGAGTTGCAGGACGTCGCCATGGGGTATGGTGGGGACGTCTCGCGCTTCAGCGAACGCAAGCGCGTGGTCAAGGACGAGGATCTCGGGTCCCTGATCGCGACCGATATGACCCGCTGCATCCACTGCACTCGCTGCGTGCGCTTCGGCACCGAGATCGCCGGGATCCGGGAGCTCGGTGCCACCGGCCGCGGCGAGGACATGCGTATCGGCACCTATGTCGCGCATACGGTCGCGCACGAGCTCTCGGGCAACGTGATCGACCTCTGCCCGGTCGGCGCCCTGACCGCCAAGCCATCGCGCTTCCAGGCCCGCGCCTGGGAGATGAGCGCTCGCGATGGCATCGCCCCCCACGATGGCGTCGGCTCCAACATTCAGCTGCACGTGCGCCGCAATCAGATTATCCGCGTGCATCCGCGCGACAATGAGGCGGTCAACGAGACTTGGATCTCGGATCGCGACCGCTTCGGTTACGAGGGGGTTGCTAGCGACGATCGACTGCTCGTGCCGCGGGTCAAGCGCGACGGCGAGTGGCGCGACGTTGCCTGGGTGGATGCCCTGCGCCTGGCGGCCGCCGGGCTGAAGGCACGCGCCGAGGCGGACCCTGCCGAGCTCGGACTGCTGATGTCGCCGAGCGCGACCCTCGAGGAAATGTACCTGGCCCAGAAGCTGATACGGGGTCTCGGTGGGGCCAATATCGACCACCGGGTGCGTCAACAGGACTTCCGTGCTGACGCCGTCGGTCCGGTGCGGCCCTGGCTTGGCGTCAACCTGAGCGAGCTCGAGGCACAGACAGGGATCTTGCTGATCGGCAGCGACATCCGCCAAGAGCACCCCCTGCTCGCCCACCGGGTGCGTAAGGCCGCCTTGGCCGGCGCCACCCTGGCTCTGGTCAATCCCTACGCCCAGCCGCTGACCTTCTCGAGCAGCCAGTTCGTTGCTGACCCTGTCGGGATGCTCGTCGATCTGGCCAGCATCGCCAAGGCGCTGCGTGTCTCGGCCAACGGTCCAGTCGCCGACCTGTTGGGTCTCGCCCGGGCCACCCCCGAGCACAAGGAGGTCGCCAAGGCGCTCAAGCAGTCCGGCGCCGACGGACGCGGGGTGATCCTGCTGGGTGCCTTGGCCGCGGCGCACCCCGACTACAGCCTGCTTCAGGCCCTCGCCTACCTGATCGGTGATGCGACCAAGGCACGGGTTGGCTTTTTGATGGCCGGCGCCAACGCCGTTGGGGCGCATCTCGCAGGCCTAGTGCCCCACCGCGGGCCGGGCGGCGAGCCCGCGCAGCCCGGTGCTGGCCTGTCCGCCGATGCCATGCTCGCCGAGCCGCGTCGGGCCTACCTGCTCTGGGGCCTGGAGCCGGACTTGGACCTCGGCAATCCGGGGCAGGGTCAAGCGGCCCTCGCGGCGGCCGAGTTGGTCGTCGCCTGCACCAGCTACGCGAGTCCGGGGCTGGAGGCGGTCGCCGACCTGCTGCTGCCGATTGCGACCCATGCCGAGACATCGGGTACCTATGTCAATCTCGCGGGGGCCTGGCAGGGGTTTCGCGGTGCCGTGGCCGCGCCGGGCGAGGCGCGCCCCGGCTGGAAGGTCTTGCGGGTCCTCGGCAATCACCTGGAGTTGCCGGGATTCGAACAGAACAGTTCCGCCGAGGTCCTCGCCGAGCTCCAACCGCAGTGCGCCGACTTGCCGCTCGACAACACCCCTGCGGGCGACCTCACGGCCGTGCCGCCGCGTCGCGAGCAGGAGGGCTTGTGGCGCATTGGCGACCTGCCGATCTATGCCGTGGATCCGATCGTGCGCCGGGCGTACGCCCTGCAGCACGCGCCGCTGGCGGTCGGGCTCAGCGTCGTACTGAACCCGAAGGAGGCGGCAGCCCGCGGGCTGGCCGCCGGTGACGCCGTCCTCGTCGCCCAGGGCGAGGGTCAGGTCGAGACCCGGGTCGAGATCGACGCAGGACTGGCCCGCGGTTGCGCAAGGATTCGCGCCGGTGTCGCCGGGAGCGGCGCGCTCGGGGCGCAGATGGCATCGGTGATTCTGGAGAAGGTGTGAGGCGATGATGGAGCTTTGGACATCCCTGCCCGTGGTCATGCAGATCCTGCTCAAGATCACGGCGATCCTGGCGCCCTTGCTCCTGCTGGTCGCCTATTACACCTATGCCGAGCGCAAAATCATCGGCTATATGCAGGTGCGGATCGGCCCGAACCGGGTCGGTTTTCGCGGGCTGCTGCAGCCCATCGCCGATGCGCTCAAGCTGATGGTCAAGGAGATCGTCATCCCGGCGCGGGCCAACAAGGGTCTCTTCCTGCTCGCCCCCATGGTGACGATAGCCCCGGCCCTCGCCGCCTGGGCCGTGATCCCCTTCGATGCCGGCCTGGTGCTGGCCGACGTCAATGCCGGCCTGCTCTATATCCTCGCGCTGACCTCCCTCGGGGTCTACGGGATCATTATCGCCGGCTGGGCGTCGAATTCGAAGTACGCCTTTCTGGGCGCGATGCGCTCGGCGGCGCAGATCGTCTCCTACGAGATCGCGATGGGTTTTGCGCTGGTCGGCGTCCTGGTCGCCGCCGGGAGCCTGAATCTGGGCGAGATTGTGACGGCTCAGAGCGGCAACCTGCTCACCTGGTTCTGGCTGCCGCTGCTGCCGCTATTCGGCGTCTACTTCATCGCCGGCGTCGCCGAGACCAACCGCGCCCCATTCGATGTCGCCGAGGGCGAGTCCGAGATCGTCGCCGGCTTCCACGTCGAGTACTCGGGCATGGCCTTCGCGGTCTTCTTCCTCGCCGAGTACGCCAATATGATCCTGATCTCGGTGCTGGCGGCGTTGCTTTTCCTCGGCGGATGGCTTTCACCCTTCCCGCAGGCTTGGGTCGACGGGGTCTTCCTGCTCGACGACGGCTTCCACTGGTTGCTGTTGAAGCTGTTCTTCTTCATGTACATCCTCCTGTGGCTGCGGGCGACCTTCCCGCGTTATCGCTACGACCAGATCATGCGCCTGGGGTGGAAGGTCTTCATCCCTATCACCATCGCCTGGATCTTGGTCGTCGGTCTGGCGGTGATTTACGAGCTGCCCCCCTGGTGGGCGGCCTGACGGAGGCGCTGCCATGCTCCAAGCCGCGCGCAACTACTTCAACAGCCTACTGCTCGTCGAACTGTTCAAGGGCCTCGCCCTGACCGGCGGCTACTTCTTCAAGCGCAAGTTCACTGTGCAGTATCCGGAAGAGAAGGCGCCGATCTCGCCGCGCTTTCGTGGTTTGCACGCCCTGCGCCGCTATCCCAATGGCGAGGAGCGGTGCATCGCCTGCAAGCTGTGCGAGGCGACTTGCCCGGCACTGGCGATCACGATCGAGGCCGAGCCGCGCGCCGACGGCTCGCGCCGCACGACGCGCTACGACATCGATCTGTTCAAGTGCATCTACTGCGGTTTCTGCGAGGAATCCTGTCCGGTCGACTCGATCGTCGAAACGGGCATCTACGAGTACCACTTCGAGCGGCGCGGCGAGAACATCATGACCAAGGAAAAGCTCTTGGCCATCGGGGACAAATTCGAGAAGGAGATCGCTGCGGCCCGGGCCGCCGATGCACCCTACCGCTGAGCGACCCGCGCCAAGGGACCCCAATCGAGTGACCGGAAGAGACTATGGGCTTTGAAAAGTTTCTCTTTTACGCCTTCGCGGCGCTGACGCTCTTCGCCGCCGGGATGGTGATCACGCGCCGCAATCCGGTGCACGCCGTCCTGTTTCTGGTGCTGGCCTTCGTCAGCAGCGCGGTGCTGTGGATACTGCTGGAGGCGGAGTTCTTGGGCATCGTCCTGGTGCTGGTCTATGTCGGGGCGGTGATGGTGCTCTTCCTCTTCGTCGTCATGATGCTCGATGTCGACGTCGCGGCGCTGCGGGCGCAATACGTTCGCTACCTGCCGCTCGGCTTGGTGATCGCGGTGGCGATGGCGGTGCAGATCTTCCTCGTGGTCGGCCCGTCGACCTTCGGGCTCGAAGACTACGCCAAGCCGCCAGCCGCGCCGGCAGAGTACAGCAATACCGAGGCGCTCGGCGTGTCGCTCTACACCGAGTACCTTTATCCGTTCGAGATCGCGGCCGCGATCCTACTGGTTGCGATCTTGGCGGCGATCCGTCTCACGCTGCGGCGTCGCCCCGACACCAAGTACATCGACCCCAGTACCCAGGTCCGCGTCAAGAAGGGGCCGGACCGCGTTCGGCTGGTGCAGATGCCCGCCGACGACGGCAAGGTGGAGGCCCAATGATCACGCTCGCGGATTACCTGATCCTGGGGGGGCTGCTGTTCGCGATCGCGGTCGCCGGGATCTTCCTCAATCGCAAGAATGTCATCCTGCTGCTGATGTGCATCGAGTTGATGCTCCTGGCGGTGAACATGAATTTCATCGCCTTCTCGCACTTCCTGCAGGATATGGCGGGGCAGGTGTTCGTCTTCTTCATCCTTACGGTGGCGGCCGCGGAGGCGGCCATCGGTTTGGCGATCCTGGTCGTGCTCTTCCGCAACCGCGCGACGATCAACGTCGAGGATCTGGATACCCTCCGGGGCTGAGGCGCCGACAGCGGCGCATCCCGATCCCGCCGCCTACTGCCGGCCGGCGGGGTCACCAAACTCGCATGAAAGGCGACTAACGACGGCCGGACCGCGCCCGCCGCGCTCGGGTACGGCCCAAACAAGCACAGGCAAGTCATGGAAAAACTTTACCTGACCATCGTGCTCGCGCCGCTCATCGGCTCGATCATCGCCGGGTTCCTGGGGGGGCGTATCGGGCGCGCCGGCGCCCATTGGGTGGCGATCCTCGGTGTCGGACTCTCCACGGTCCTGTCCCTGTACGTGCTCAATCGCTACCTCTTCGGCGACGAGCCGGTCTTCAACGAGACCGTCTACACCTGGCTGGTCAGCGGCGGGATCCGTTTCGAGGTCGGCTTCCTGATCGACCGCCTGGCCGCTGTGATGATGGCCGTCGTCTCTTTCGTCTCGCTGATGGTGCACATCTACACCATCGGCTATATGGCCGACGACGAGCACAACTGGCCCGAGGACTCCCTCGCAGGGCGCAACAGCTACCAGCGCTTTTTCAGCTACATCTCGCTGTTCACCTTCGCGATGCTGATGCTGGTGATGTCGAACAACTTTCTCCAGCTGTTCTTCGGCTGGGAGGCGGTCGGTCTGGTCTCCTATCTGCTGATCGGGTTCTGGTCGACGCGCGAGTCGGCGATCTTCGCCAATCTCAAGGCCTTCCTCGTCAACCGGGTCGGGGACTTCGGCTTCATCCTCGGCATCGCCGCGGTCGCGGCCTATTTCGGCTCGCTCGACTACGCCGAGGTCTTCGCCGCGGCCCCCGGCATGGCCGATGTCGAGGTCGCGCTGTTCGGCGGCGTCTCGCTGATGACGCTGATCTGCATCCTGCTCTTCGTCGGTGCCATGGGTAAGTCGGCCCAGATGCCGCTGCACGTCTGGCTGCCGGATTCGATGGAGGGTCCGACCCCGATCTCGGCGCTGATCCACGCCGCGACCATGGTCACCGCCGGCGTCTTCATGGTTGCGCGCATGTCGCCGCTCTTCGAGCTCTCTGAGACGGCGCTCTCCTTCGTCCTGATCATCGGCGCGACGACCGCCTTCTTGATGGGGCTGATCGGCCTGGTACAGAACGACATCAAGCGGGTCGTCGCCTACTCGACCCTCTCGCAGCTCGGCTATATGGTCGCCGCCCTCGGCGCCTCGGCCTATGCCGCCGGCATCTTCCACCTGATGACCCACGCCTTCTTCAAGGCGCTGTTGTTTCTCGCCGCCGGCTCGGTCATCATCGCGATGCACCACAATCAGGATATCCGCGCGATGGGCGGCATGCGCCGCTACATGCCGATCACCTGGATCACGGCCCTGATCGGCTCGCTGGCCCTGATCGGCTTCCCCGGCTTCTCGGGCTTCTTCTCCAAAGACGCGATCATCGAGGCCGTCGGGGCCTCGCACGTCTTTGGCTCAGGCTACGCCTGGCTCCTGCTGACCGTCGGCGTCTTCGTCACCGCGCTCTACAGCTTCCGGATGTACTTCCTCGTCTTCCACGGCAAGGGGCGGATGGACGAGCACACGCGCCACCACCTGCACGAGTCGCCTTGGGTCGTGACCGTCCCACTGATCCTGCTCGCGATCCCGTCGGTCTTCATCGGCTGGTACGCGATCGAGCCGATGCTCTTCAGCGGCTGGCTCGCCGATTCGATCCACGTCGCGCACGAGCACGACACCATCGAGCACATCGCGCACCACTATCACGGCCAGTGGGCCTTCATCGTGCACGGTATGACCGCGCCGCCCTTCTTCCTCGCGATGGGGGGTCTGGCCGTCGCCGCCTATGTCTACTGGTTCCTGCAGCGGCGCAACCCGGACATCGACGCCCAGATCCAGCGCCGCGGAGGCAAGTTGACTGCCCTGCTCGAGAACAAGTATGGCTTCGACGACTTCAACCAGCGGGTCTTCGCCGGCGGCAGTCGCGGTATCGGCCGGCTCCTGTGGCAGACCGGCGACCGGCGCGTCATCGACGACGGTGTCGTCAACGGGTCGGCGAAGGCCGTGGGCCGGCTGGCGGCCGTGGGGCGGCGCCTGCAGACCGGCTTCCTCTACGACTATGCGATTGCCATGATCGTCGGGCTGGTCGTCCTGCTGACGGTCTTCGTGACGTTCTGACGCCTAAGGGAGACGGACGGGCATGCAAATCGATCTTCCCCTCTTGAGCCTGGTCATCTGGCTGCCGATCCTCGGCGGCGTGGCAGTCTTGGCCAGCGGCGATCAGGCGGCTGAACTCTCGAAACGGGTGGCGCTCGCTACGGCGGTGTTGACCTTCTTGATCAGTGTGCCGCTGTGGCTCGCCTTCGACAGCGCTACGGCCCAGATGCAGTTCGTCGAGCAGGCGCTGTGGATCCCCTGGTTCGATATCTATTATCACCTCGGCGTGGATGGCATTTCGATGCCGCTGATCCTGCTGACCACCTTCACGACCATCTTCGTCGTGCTGGCCGGTTGGGAGGTGATCACCTATCGCCCATCGCACTACATGGCCGCCTTCCTGATCATGGAGGGGTTGATGGTCGGCGTCTTCTCGGCGCTCGATGCCATCCTCTTCTACGTCTTCTGGGAGGCGATGCTGATCCCGATGTTCATCATCATCGGGGTCTGGGGTGGCCCGAACCGGATCTACGCGACGATCAAGTTCTTCCTCTACACCTTCTTCGGCTCGGTGTTCATGCTGGTCGCGCTGATCTACATGGGCTTTCAGGCCGACTCCTTTGGGATTCTCGACTTCCATCGGCTGCCGCTCGGGCTGACCGAGCAGGTCCTGATCTTCTTCGCCTTCCTGGTCGCCTTTGCGGTCAAGGTGCCGATGTGGCCGGTGCATACCTGGTTACCCGATGCGCACGTCGAGGCGCCGACCGGCGGCTCGGTGATCCTGGCGGCGATCATGCTGAAGATCGGCGGCTACGGCTTTCTGCGTTTCTCGCTGCCGATCACGCCAGACGCGAGCAGTCAGCTCGATTGGCTGATCATCGCGCTGTCACTGATCGCGATCGTCTATATCGCCTTCGTCGCGCTGGTGCAACAGGACATGAAAAAGCTGATCGCCTACTCGTCGATCGCGCACATGGGCTTCGTCACCCTCGGCTTCTTCATCGCCTTTACGATTATCCAGCGCACCGAGATCGGTGGCGGCGCCGTCATGGGGATCCAGGGCGGTATGGTGCAGATGATCTCGCACGGCTTCATCTCCGGGGCCCTATTCTTGTGCGTCGGCGTCCTCTACGACCGCCTGCACTCGCGCGAGATCGGCGACTACGGCGGGGTGGTCAACACCATGCCGGTCTTTGGCGGGCTGATGGTCTTCTTCGCGATGGCCAATGCGGGGCTCCCCGGCACCTCGGGCTTCGTTGGCGAGTTCCTGGTCATCCTGGCGAGCTTCAAGGCCGACTTCTGGTTCGCCTTCTTGGCCGCAACGACGCTGATCCTCGGCGCTGCCTACACCCTGTGGCTGGTCAAGCGTGTGGTGTTCGGCCCAGTCGGCAGCGAGGCCGTTGCCGGGCTGGTCGACGTTAATCTGCGCGAGCGTGTCGTCCTCGGTGGTCTTGCCGCCGCAGTCCTGCTCGTTGGGGTCTGGCCGGCACCGCTCCTCGAGGTCATGGACACCACGGTGCAGAACCTCGTGCAGCACATCGCCGTGTCGAAACTCTGAACGGAAAGACGCCAAATGACATTCGATACCGCGGACCTGATCCCAGTCCTGCCCGAGATCCTCGTCCTGATCCTGGCGAGCGCCGTGCTGTTGGTCGACCTCTACGTCAAGAACGCCGAACGGGGCTTGAGCCACAATCTGACCCTGATTGGGCTCGTGATCACGATCGCCGTGACGGTATTGGTCGGCGGCGGCGCGCAGCAGGCGGTGCTCGAGGGCCACTATGTGCGGGATCTGTTGAGCGATACGCTCAAGGTGATGATCCTGGTCGTCGGGCTCCTCGTCTTCGTCTACTCGCGCGATTACCTTCGGGATCGGGATCTGGCGACCGGGGAATACTATGTTCTCGGCCTGTTCGCGCTGCTCGGGATGATGATCATGGTCTCGGCGAACAGCTTCCTGGCCATCTATCTGGGCCTGGAGTTGCTCGCTCTGTGCCTCTACGCGCTGGTCGCCTTCGATCGCGACTCCAAGCGCGGCGCCGAGGCGGCGATGAAGTACTTCGTCCTCGGTGCCCTGGGGTCGGGCATGCTTCTCTACGGTGTCTCGATGATCTACGGCGCGACCGGCTCGCTCGAGCTCGGCGCGGTCGCTGAGGCCATCGCCACCGGGGGTGCCGAGAATCTGGTGCTGGTCTTCGGCCTCGCCTTTATGGTGGTCGGTATCGGCTTCAAGTTCGGCGCCGTGCCCTTCCATATGTGGGTACCGGACATCTACGAGGGCGCCCCGACGCCGGTGGTCCTGCTCCTTGGCAGCGCGCCCAAGATTGCCGCCCTCGCCCTGGCCGTGCGGCTCCTGATCGATGCCCTCGGCGGCTTGCACCCGGACTGGCAGGGGATGCTGGTCATCCTCTCGGTGCTGTCGCTCGGCCTCGGCAATCTGCTCGCGATCGCGCAGACGAACATCAAGCGAATGCTCGCCTATTCGACGATCAGCCACGTCGGCTTCATCTTTCTCGGGCTGCTCGCCGGCACCCAGGAGGGCTTCGCGTCGGCCATGTTCTACGCGATCGTCTACGCCCTGATGGCGGCAGGAGCCTTCGGTATCCTGCTCGTGCTGAGCCGCCGCGGCTTCGACGCCGAGAACCTCGAGGATCTTAAAGGCCTCAACGACCGCGATGCCTGGTATGCGGCCCTGATGGCGCTGATGATGTTCTCGATGGCCGGTGTACCCCCCTTCGTCGGCTTCATGGCCAAGCTCTTCGTCCTCAAGGCGGTGATCGACATCGGCCTCGTCTGGCTGGCCGTCTTCGCCGTCGCCTTCTCGATCATCGGCGCCTTCTACTACCTGCGCGTGATCTGGCACATCTACTTCGACAAGCCGCTGACCGACGCGCCGCTGACCGCCTCCGGCGGGGTGCGCTTCGCGATGTCGTTAAACGGCGCTGCCGTTCTGGGCTTGGGCCTGTTCCCGGCCGGCCTGCTGTCGGTATGCCAGGCGGCCTTCGCCTGAACGCCCTTGAACATCGAAAAGGGAGCGAGGGGGATCGAGAGCGGCCTCGATATGGCGAGAAATTCCTGAGCGGGGGATATAGTATCAAGGCCCAGGGAGTTCTGGCTTTGCACCGACGCCGGCGAGATGCGCTTCTACGAACCGGCCATTCCGCTTGAGCAAAGCCTCCTGGTGCCCGACTTCCCGGCGCGCGTCCAACTCCCCTTCGAGCCCTGACCTCTCCGCGATCTCGAGCGGCGCACCAATCTTCGACTTTCAGTCGAAACGCTTGGGCTCACGTCTGCCGTCCTGGAAGTCCGCCAGCAGTTGCAGGATCTCCTCTTGGCTCAGCTGACCGACATAGCGGAACCAGGTCCATCCATCCGGACCGATCAGGGCATGCTGGGGCAGCGTGCGAATGGAATGGCCCTCCCGGGTGACAATGCGCGGGTCGAGGCCATGGCGATCGGCCCAATCGCGCACGTCGCCGTCGGTTGCCGGCACGAACGGCTCGGATCCGCTGGTGAGGCTGACCACAAAGTGGGCGTTCTGCGGCGCCTGTCGGGCCGCAGAACGCAGTTCCGGCGCCTGCGCGGCGCTTGCCGAACACCAGGGCGCCACATAGCCGATCCAGACGAATTCGCCGCGATGGGCGCAGACGTCGACCTTTTCGCCGGTGGCGCTAATGCGCATCGGACCAGTGCCCCTAGGATTGGTGCATCCGCCGCCCTCATCCCAATGCGTGTAGTATTCGCCGGTCTGGTCCTCAGCGCCGCAGGCGGCGAGCGCCAGGGCGGCCGCGCACGCGAGCCCTACGGGGATGCGCGAATCTGTCTTGACTGTCTTCTTCACCGACCTGTTCTTCGCAGTTGATCGACGGTTGGCGAGGCTGCGCCGAATGCCGACGAGGTAGCATCGTCGAAATCGGGATCGTGCGCAGTCCGGATGTCCCAGCAAGGAGTCGATCCCGATACCGATACCGAGCGGGCAGCGATAGGTCGCGAGGCGGAAATCTGGCTCACCCGTGCACATGCGGGTCCGTCAGGGAATCCTAAAGCGCCTCGGCCAGGGTCGCGGACAACTCGGCCTCGCTCAGCTCGATTGGGTTGCCCTTCATGCTGCTGGCGCGCATTGCCTTGGCAACAACATCGGCGATATCGGTTTGCTGTATACCGTAATTCGACAGACCGGGCACCGCGAGCTCCTCGGCGAGGCGCTGTATCCAGGCGATGCCATCGCCGAGCGATGCGCCTGGGTCGTCCGTTACGAGCCTCGCGATCGGCGCCGTCGTCGAAGGCGCGGCGCAGCGAGCGCGCGGTGCGGCGCATTCCCTCGCGGCAGAAGCCGTCGGTTAGGGGCGTGGCCATGTGTGAGACGAATGGCTCCAGGCATTGGGTCAGGGCATCGAGTCCGGTGCTTGCGGTGACCGATGGGGGCATGGCGTAGGTCAGCGCCGGGTCGACGAGGGCCAGGTCGGGGAGCATGGATGCATGCCGGATGCTCACCTTGACGCCTTCGCCCGGGGCCAGGACGATAGCCGCAACGATAACATCGTCGGTATTCTTCTGCGGATGCGCCCGAGCTGGGGCTGAAGGCCGGAGGCCGGCGGCTCTTTCGCGCGTTCCAAGGCACAGCAGGCGCCGACGAGCGACTAGAGGAGCAATCTCATGGACCTGTGGACGGCATCGCCCGCCGACCTGATCACCGCCCTGCGCCGCGAGGGCCTGTGGCGAGGCTACGTGATCACGGATGCCAGGACCGGGGAGCCGAAGTCCAGTCACCCCTTGCTGGAACCCATCGGCCAAGCCGTAGTGGCAGATCGGCGCGACTATCACCGGCACGAGGGCTGTTTCTTCGAGATCGGTCGCGAAAGCGGCCATCTGCTCACGGCATACCTGCATTGGACGCGGCGCGGCCAAGGGGCCGGCGGCCTGCGCTTCTGGGATTATGCGACCGTCGAGGATTTGGTCCGCGACGGTTTGCGTCTCAGTCGCGGCATGGGGCACAAGAACGCCTTGGCGGGCCTGTGGTGGGGTGGCGGCAAGGGCATCGTGGCGCGCCGCCCCGGTGCCGATTATCGCGATCCGGCTGTCCGAGAAGGCGTATACCGAGACTACGGGCGTTTCGTGAGCGGCTTGTGCGGTTGCTACGTG
>Ga0207419_1002478_pt1 | contig 12130 bp, 8 predicted proteins | sample ElkSloMetagenome_4_FD_184723 | JGI IMG/M metagenome (GOLD analysis project Ga0207419, IMG submission 184723) | Hot spring microbial communities from Elkhorn Slough, Monterey Bay, USA - MD2A (version 2) | ecosystem: Environmental > Aquatic > Marine > Intertidal zone > Estuary: Microbial mat ... | reverse complement strand
GGCTGTCGCGGCGAGGGCGCCGCTCCTACGGCCGGGCCTCCAGGACGATGAGGCTGCGGGGGGCGACGCGGACCTTGCCGGCCTGGATCTGGGGCTGGTGTTCGGGCGCATGCACCGCGGGGTTGGCCGCGGTGTCGATCGCCAGGTACCAGCGGCGGGCATCAATCTGTGGCACCGCAAACTCCAGCGCGTTGTGCCACATGTTGAGCATGACGTGCAGATGTGCCTCGGATTCGTCGATGCCGGCCAGCGTGAAGGCAAGCACGCGTGCGTTGTCGTCGTCCCAGGCCGGGTCGTTGAGCTTGGGGCCATGCCAGGTGATGTCGGGCAGGTGGCCTACGCGGTCCGGCTCTCCGGTCAGGAAGCGCTCGCGGCGCAGCGTCGGGTGTCGGCGGCGGAACGCGATCATGGCACGGGTGAAGTCGAGCATGTCGCGATGCTTGCCCGCCAATCGCCAGTCGAACCAGGACAGCTCGTTGTCTTGACAATAGGTATTGTTGTTGCCGGACTTGCTGTGCAACACCTCGTCGCCGGCGAGCAGCATCGGCACCCCTTGGCTCAGCAGCAAAATGGCCATGAAGTTCTTGGCTTGGCGCTGGCGCAAGGCCAAGACGTCGGGGTCTTTGGTGGGCCCCTCGACGCCGCAGTTCCAGCTTAGGTTGTGGTCGTGACCGTCGCGATTGTCCTCGCCGTTGGCTTCATTGTGCTTGTCGTTGTAGCTGACCAGGTCGTAGAGCGTGAAGCCGTCGTGGCAGGTCACGAAGTTGATGGCGTTGGCTGGCAGGCGATTGCGGCCCTGGTAGAGGTCGCTGGAGCCGGCGATGCGCGTGGCAACATCGGGAATGATGCCCTTGTCGCCACGCACGAAGGCGCGGATCACGTCGCGGTAATGGCCGTTCCACTCGGCCCAGCGAAAGCCCGGAAAGTCGCCGACCTGATACAGCCCGGCGGCGTCCCAGGCCTCGGCGATGATGTGCGCTCGCCCCAGCTCCGGGGACAACTCGATGGACCAGAGCACTGGCGCATGATGCTGTGGATTGCCATCCTCGCCGCGCGCCATGGCGCTGGCCAGATCGAAGCGAAAGCCATCCACGCGCATGTCGTGGGCCCAATAATGCAGGCAGTCGATCAGGTAGCGCGTGACTAGCGGATGGTTGCAGTTCACGGTGTTGCCGCAGCCGGTGTAGTCCCGGTAGCGGCTGCGGTCCGCGAAGTCCAGGTGGTAGAAGACCTCGTTGTCGATGCCGCGAAAGTTCATCGTCGGTCCGTCGGCGCCGCCCTCGGCGGTGTGGTTGAACACTACGTCCAGGATCACGCCGATGCCGGCGCGGTGCAGCGCCTTGACCATGTCGCGAAACTCGTCGCGGGCGCGCTCCGGGTCGCAGGCAAAGTGCGGATGCGGCGCGAAGAAGCTATGGCTGCTGTAGCCCCAATAGTTGGCGAGTCCCAGGCTTGCGGTCTTGGGCGGGACGTCCTGCACGTCGAAGGCCATGACCGGCAGCAGCTCGACGTGAGTGATGCCGAGTTCCTGCAGGTAGGGGATCTTCTCGATCACGGCACGGTAGGTGCCGGGGTATTGGGTATTCGCGGAAGCATGTCGGCTGAAGCCGCCAACGTGCATCTCGTAGATCACCGAGTCGGCCAGCGGCATGTGGCAGTGTTCGACGCCCTCCCAATCATAGTCGTCTTTGACCAGTTGCGAGCGCATGGAATTGGCCAGATTGTTGCCGGGCTCGCGGGCCTTTTGCCGATCCCAGAGTCGGTCGCTGACGGTGCGGCACCAGGGATCGAGCAGCAGCTTTTCGCGGTCGAAGCGGCAGCCGCTCTCGGCGGTGTCGGTGGGGCCGTCCATGCGCCAACCGTAGTAGACGCCCTCGGGTAGGTTCTCCACCAGCAGATGCCAGAAAAAGAAGGTGCGATGGACCTTGGGGTCGAGCTGGATGGTCAGGAACGGCTCAAGGCTGTCGTCGCGCTCGAACAGCAGCAGTTCTACCGCGGTGGCATGGCGCGAGAAGCAGCAGAAATTGACGCCGCCGTCGATGAAGTTGGCGCCGGACCGATCCCAGTCGCCGGGTTTGACGTTGTAGCTGGTGGATGACATGGAGACTTGTTGAGCAGAGTGTAGAGACGGACCGATGGTGCAAAACCGCGCGGACCTCGGGAGGTCGCCGCGGCTTGTGCGCAAGCCTAACCCGGAATGGCTCGGCGCGGTATAGGCATCCGGCAACCGGCCATGCTATTTGCGGGCTGGATCTTGTTCCTCAGCCGGCAGAGCCGGTGTCGTTGTCGTACGTAGATGCAATTACGACGACGACAACGACAAGTGCGTTAAGCAAAGCTTGGCGCTTCTTACCGATGCAGGTACGCTGAGCCCTGATTCCGTCGCCGGTGTCCTTTGTTTGGGCCAATCAGCACTGGATTAGCCTTTCAACTTCTCCAGCAAGATGGCGTTGACCTGTTGCGGGTTGGCCTTGCCCTGGCTCTGTTTCATCACCTGGCCGACGAAGAAACCGAACAATTTGTCCTTGCCGGAACGGTATTGCGCCAGCTGGCCGGGGTTGGCGGCGATGATGGCGTCGATCATCTGTTCGATGGCGCCGGTATCGGTGATTTGCTTTAGGCCTCTTTCCTTGATCACCGCGTCGGCGTCGCCTTCTCCGGCCCACATCGCCTCGAACACCTGCTTGGCGATCTTGCCGGAGAGGGTGCCGTCTTGAATCCGACGGAGCAAGCCGCCAAGCTCCGAGGGCTTAACGCGACTCTCATTGATGTCGAGCCCTGCTCGATTGAGGGCTGCCGCAAGGGCGCCCGTTACCCAGTTTGCCGCCAGGTCAGGGGCGGCGTGATCAAGAAGCTCTGCGTAATAGACGTATGCTTCCTTGGTTGCGGTTAGCTGGCTGGCCATGTACTCCGAGTGTCCGGCTCCTTTGACTAACTCAAACCGGATCTCATCGGGTAGCCTCGGCATATCTCTTGTTGCATCCGCAATAAACGTCTCATCGATCTCCACCGGCAACAGGTCCGGGTCCGGGAAGTAGCGGTAGTCGTTGGCCTCTTCCTTGCTGCGCATGGAGCGGGTCTCGTCCTTGTTGGCGTCATATAGGCGGGTCTCTTGTACGATGGTGCCGCCATCGTCGAGGAGGTCGGCCTGTCGCTCGATCTCGAACTCAATGGCCTTTTGCAAGAACCTGAAGGAGTTGATGTTCTTGATCTCGGCGCGGGTGCCGAACGCCTGCTGGCCCTTTGGCCGCAGCGAGACGTTGGCGTCGACGCGGAACGAGCCCTCCTGCATGTTGCCGTCGCTGATGCCGATCCAGCGCACCAATTGATGGATCTTGCGGGCGTAGGCGACGGCCTCCTCCGGCGAGCGCATGTCGGGCTCGGAGACGATCTCGAGCAGCGGTGTCCCGGCGCGGTTGAGGTCGATCCCGGTTTGGCCACGAAAATCCTCGTGTAGGGACTTGCCGGCATCCTCTTCGAGGTGTGCGCGGGTGACGCCGACGGTCTTGACGCTGCCGTCGTCAAGCACGATCTCGACCCGGCCCTTGCCCACGACCGGTAGCTCGTACTGGCTGATCTGATAGCCCTTGGGCAGGTCTGGGTAGAAGTAGTTCTTGCGCGCAAAGATCGAGCGCGGCGCGATCTCGGCGTCGATGGCGCGACCGAAGCGCACCGCCCGCTGCACGGCGCCCAGGTTCAGCACCGGCAGCACGCCGGGCAGGCCCAGATCGACGGAGCAGGCCTGGGTGTTGGGCTCGGCGCCGAAGGCAGTGGACGCGCCGGAGAAGATCTTCGATTCAGTGGCGAGCTGGGTGTGGATCTCCAGCCCGATGACGGGTTCCCATCGCATCTTGGTTGGTACCTGCTTGGACGAAATAAGGTCGAGAAGGGTGCACGAGCGGGGCTCGTACCGCAACTGTCGGCGTATTGGCCGTGTCCGGCTACCTGTTGAATTAGCCGTCGGATTCGGCTTCTAGCGCATTCTCCGCCAAACAGAGCACGTGCTGCTCGCCGATGGCGTTGTGAGTTAAGAAACCCGAGGTGATCAGGCCTTGTACGTGTCTGCGCAAGCCCGTCACGCTCGTCCCTTCGTCATCGGCGAAGTGGCAGGCCTTGAGTTGACGCGCAATCTCGCCCGGCGGCAGCGGCCCGGCTGCGAGTACCCCACAGACCAGTTGCTCGATATTCGCCGGAGCAGGCGGCGGCAGTCGCTTAGCCTTTTGAGGCGCTTGCTGCACCAAAGCCAGACCCGGATCACAGGAAGCTTTTTGGTCTGATGCCTTGACGGTGACAAGGTAGTCGCTGTCGCCGTCCGGTGCTAGAGAGAATCGATGGTCGATCTTGGCCACGGCCTCGACAAAGTCCCTAAAGCGCTTGAAGCCGAGCTTGGTCTCGTCGAATCCTGGCGTTAGCTGACGCATCGTTGGCTTGATCTGGGCGCCACGCGTCGCGATGCCATTTTCGTGCAGGCGCTCAAGCGCCTTTAGCAGCAAAAGCACAGACGATTTAGGCGGCCTCTGGGCTGCCGGTTGCTGGGTTTGGGAAGCATCGCCCAAATAGAGCGTTTCGTCGCAATGGGTTTCGAGCAGCGGGTTGATCTTACCCCGAATGCCCGCCACGATGACGGTCCTGCCATATTCCCTGAGCTTAGAGAACAGTGGTGTGTAGTCGCTGTCTCCCGACGCCACCACGAATGTGTCGACGTGGCCCATTGTGAGTGCCACCTCGAGCGCATCTACCACCAGCTTAATGTCAGCGGAATTCTTACCCTTCTTGCCGTGGGCGGGGAGTTCCGTTAGGTCGATGGCGTGTCTTAGAAAATCATGCTTGTAGCCGCTGAAGCGGCCCCAGTCCGCATAGGCGCGCTTGATCAGCAGACGCCCACGGTTGCTAAGTGCTGATGTGAGTTGGTCGAGATTCAGGGTTTGGCTGGAGCCGAAGTTCTCGAAATCGATAAAGAGGGCGAGGTTCTCGCGGGGAGTTTCCATGGCTTGTCTCCTGTAGCCGTCGTGCGTTCAACCGCCTGCGCTTGTTGCGCGGTCGGCATTTTTTCGTGTCGGGTAGTCGGCAGCTTCCAAAGATAAGCACGGATGTCTGGATGGATGGGAGGGAGGGAGATCGCGGGCTGCCTGATGCCGTTGTCAAAGGTATCGAAGCGACTGGTTCAGTCCGCAATCGGCGCAAACAATTCATTGATGTCTTCGGCGCTGAAGCTGGCGCCGCTGTCGGCCGCGCCCTCGCGGTAGATACCGTCGGCTAGTGCCTGTTTTTTCTGTTGCATGGCCATGATGCGCTCCTCCACGGTCTGCTCAGTGAGTAGTTTGTAGACGAACACGGGCTTGTCCTGGCCGATGCGGTGGGCGCGGTCGGCGGCCTGGGCCTCGACGGCGGGGTTCCACCAAGGGTCGTAAAGGATAACGGTGTCGGCCTCGGTGAGGTTGAGGCCCAGACCGCCGGCCTTGAGGCTGATCAAAAACAGGTCGACCTCGCCAGCGCGGAACTGCTCAATGACCTCGTCGCGATTGCGCGTGCGTCCGGTCAGCTTGGCGTAGCGGATGCCACGCTGCTCAAGCTCCTGCTCGATGAGGACGAGCATGCTGGTGAACTGGCTGAATAGCAGGATGCGCCGGCCTTCTTCGAGCTGTTCTGGCAGCAGGTCCATCAGCAGTTGGAGTTTAGCGGAGTGCTTGACGCGCCGCGCGGCGGGCAGGTCCAGCAGGCGCGGGTCGCAACAGATTTGGCGCAGTTTCAGCAAAGCGTCGAGGATGGTGATCTGGCTGCGCCCGATACCCTGCGCCGCGATGGTTTCGCGCACGCGCTTCTCCATCGACAGCCGAATGCCTTCGTACAAGGCCGCTTGCGCGTCGCCCAGGCCGACGCTGCGCACGATCTCTGTCTTTGGCGGTAGCTCGGTAAGCACGTCTTGCTTGCGCCTGCGCAGCAGAAACGGCGCAACGCGCCGAGACAGTCGCTGTTGGCGCTCGCTGTCGCCCTGTTGTTCGATGGGCGTGCGCCAATGCCGGGTGAAGCGCCGTTGGTCGCCGAGAAAGCCGGGCAGCAGGAAATCGAACAGCGCCCATAGCTCGCCTAGGTGGTTCTCCATCGGCGTGCCTGTTAGGCACAGCCGATGGCGGGCGTCGATCTGGCGCACAACTTGTGCTGCTTGGGCGCGGGGGTTCTTGATGGTCTGCGCCTCGTCTAGGATCAGCAGGTGAAAGGACTCCTGAAGCAGCCGATCGCGGTCACGCGGCAGCAGAGGATAAGTGGTCAAAATCAGATCGTGGCGACCGATGCCGTCGAAGCGTTCGTGCCGGTCGCTGCCGTGTAGCACCAGCACGCGCAGACCGGGCGTGAAGCGCTCCGACTCGCGCCGCCAGTTGCCGATCAGGCTGGTCGGGGCGACGACCAGCGCCGGACGGTCGAGGCGGCCTGCCTCTCGCTCGGTCTGGATGTGGGCTAGGGTTTGGATGGTCTTGCCCAGGCCCATGTCGTCGGCGAGGATGCCGGCGAGGTTGAAGGCGCGCAGGAACTGCAGCCAATCCAGGCCGCGGTTTTGGTAGGGCCGCAGCTCGATGGTCAGCCCCGCTGGCGGTAGCACCTCGGCGATGCCGTTCAGGTCACGCAGACGCTGGCCCAGGTCGCGCAGCCGCTCGCCGCCGCGCAGCGCAATGCCGCGGGCGGCGAGGTCGTCTAGTGCCAGCACGTCGAAACGCGACATGCGTAGCATGCCATCACGCCCGCGGGGTACGTCAGCAAAGAGTTCGCGCAGGGTCTCCAGTACCGGTAGCAGGCGCTCGCTCGGCAGGTCGATGAATCGGTGTGTGCTGAAACCCGGTTCGGCACCCTCCTCGGCACCCTCTTCGGCGTCGCCGAAGGGCAACGGCACACTGACGATGGGCGGCAGCACGGCATCGGGTCCCTGTTCCAGCAAGGGCGCGATGATCGGCAAGAGCGGTATGCGCCAACCGGCCACTTCCAGGTCGAAGCGCAGCCCGAACCAGTCGTTGCCCTCGGCCACCTCGTCATCAATTCTGGCCTCCCAGTTGCCGCTCTCGAAGCGCAGCCGAAAGCTGTCGTCGGTGTCGATGCGCCAACCCGCCAGTTCCAGAGTCGGTAGGGTCTCGCGCAAGAACTTGGACCAAAGCGAGGCGCGCTCGATCAGGCTGTCGCCGCTGGCGATGAGTTGCAGCGGACCAGGCAGAGGCTGACCCGGCGCGGGTACGAAGCCATGCTGGGTCAGTATCGCCGCGGCCGCGGCTTCGCCGGCTTGGTCGCGATGGATCTCGGCTAGGCCACCCGCGATGTCGACGATGCTCCGGGGCGCTGGCGGATAGGCCGGCACGCGATGGCCAGCGTAGTCGAAGCTGAGGCCGAGCAGGTGCTTGTCGGCCCCGACCCCGCGTTCGGCATGCCCGGTTCGGCTTTGCGGCGCCGGCTGAATGCGTGGCGGCGTCTCGGCCTGGGGCCCGCTCAATGACAGGCAGGGGACCGGTTCGATGCCGTTGATCTGCTCTGTTTGCACCGGTGTCGGTGTCGGCAGCGGCAGCTGCGGGAACTCCCGCAGCAGAAGCCGGGAGACGGCGTCCGCCTGGTTGCGACTTAGGCGCGGTGCCCGCATCAGTTCGCCGAGTTGCTGTGTGTTGAGGCCCTGTGTTCGCAAGGCGCCAACCTCGCGCAGCGCGGTATCGACGTAGACCGGTGGCTCGGTCAGCAACAGTCGGGCGTGCGGGCCGGCGTCGAGCCTGACGGTCAATGCGGCGTCGTCTTGTTCATGCCAGGAAATTTCAAGGTCCCGGGGCTCGCCGCGACGCAGCGCGCGTCTGGTGTGGTTGTCCCAGTAGCAACGCCCGGTCGCCAGCATTTGCTCCAACGCAACATGACCGACCGCGCCAGCCAGCAACGGCACCATTGGCCAACTGCCGGTGCTGATGCCTCGCATCAGTTTCAGGATCTCGCGATCCGACTCCTGGAAATAGGCGGGCTGGTTGGAGGTGTTGGCAACGCTGGCCAGCAGTAGGGGGCGGCCCTTGGAAAGGCCGTTGCTGGTTCTGAGTGGTCGCACAACACGCAGTTCGACCTCGACGCCCGGATCACGTTGCTTAAGCACGTAAAGCAGCCTTTCATCGGCTGGCGACTCGCCGCTGAGCCCAGCCGTAGCAACCCGAGTCAGCCAGACCTTGGCAATGTCCGCGCCGGTGCTGTCGCCTTTTCGCAAGCTGTCTTGGGTTTCTCGAAAGTGCAGACAGGCGGCGGCAACATGTTTGCAGTTGTAGCCGACGGGGCATTCGCAATCGCCGTCAAGCGAGGCACCGTAGCTCTCCCAGCGAATGACGATCGACTGGCGGTACTGGCGACCGCCAGCCCCGCGCACTTGCGCGCGCAGACGCACGCCCTCGGCATCGGCCTGCAACAGGTCAAGGCTTAGCACACGGCCCTGCTCGAAGTACGCGAGCCCTCGTGTGTAGTAGGTCGCGCCAACGTAGGCGCGGATATCATTGCGGCTCAGGCGCGGTGGCTTGGGCATCGTCGGCGACATCGGGCGAAGCCAAAACCCCTAAGCATACGCAATCCGAATCTGCCACGTAAGGCCGGGCGGACAGTTATTTCACAGCACCCGGCATTCTTCAAGCATGACTGGCTCCTTGGTGCGCCCGCCGCGTGAGCCCTGTGCCTCCATGGCTTTGACCAGGTCCATGCCGTCGACGACCTTGCCGAAGACCACGTGCTTGCCGTCCAGCCAAGGCGTCGGGGCGACGGTGATGAAGAACTGGGAGCCGTTGGTGTTGGGGCCGGCGTTGGCCATGGAGAGCATGCCCGCCTCAGTATGTTTGAGGTCGAAGTTTTCGTCTTCGAACTTGCCTCCATAGATTGATTTGCCGCCGGTGCCGTTGCCATTGGTGAAGTCACCGCCCTGGATCATAAACCCGGGGATGATGCGGTGAAACGGGCTGCCGGCATAGCGCATGCCGTCCCCCAGCTCGCCGCTGCATAGCGTACGGAAGTTCTCGGCGGTTTTGGGGACGGTGTCGGCGAAGAGTTCTAGTTCGATGGTGCCCGCCGGCTTGCCGCTTATGCTGACATCAATGGCGACCTTGGGGTTCTCCGCAAAGGCGGGGGCGGCAATGGCGAGTGAGAGCGCTACGATGGCGGCCTTGGCGATCTGCATGGCGATGGATCCTAAGCGTTGTGAAGAGCGGGAAGTGTTGTTGATGAGCGTAAAAAGTGTTGTTGATGAGCGGAACCTGTTGTGATACCCGAAACCTGTCGTGACGACCGAGTTCTTGGAACAGCGCCCTGATTGTAACCAGTGCGAGTCGAATGTGCGCGGTTTCGACGGCCCCGAGGCAATCAGGGTAGAATCCAGGAAACCCAACCCGCGGCCTGGCTTGTCTGCCGTTGCAACGGCAGGCTCTGGCTGCTCCGAATATGGCAGGAGCTGATCTCTGATGGCCAAGACCGAGAACGACAGCGTCAATCAACAGCAATCCTCCGCACTCAAACAATGGCAGTTTTATTTGCTAACGGGCATCAGCGCGGCAGCCCTCGGCTTGGTGTTTGTCACCACGTCGTTGTCGGCCAACATCGGCGGCATGCGCGCGCAGATGGACGAGCGCCAGAAGTTTATCAACGAGACGCTGCTGCTGAGCCGGCTCAACGTGCAATTGGCGCAGGTGCTCGCAAACCTGGCCGTTGCCACCAACGACAACGAGCTCAAGCAGGTGCTCTACGTCAACGGCATCAGCTTCTCGACCGACGCTCCTTCAGGGACCAACAAGGCGGCCTTGACCCCGGGCTCCACATACGGGACCGGAGCAACGGATGACGACGACGCATCCGGCGCCGGAGGGGCAGGCCGATGAGCACCAGTAGTGGCGATCAGCCCAAGAGGAAGGGCTTCGACCCAATGCGTATCCGCAATCGGCTCTTTTCAGAGACCTCGACCAGCGTGTTTCTGCCAATCTTGCTCGTCACCTGCGCCATCACGGGTCTACTGCTGTTTCAAGCCTGGCAGCTGTATAAGGATCGCAGCGTCTTGGCGGACCTGCGCGCAAGCCAACGCCCCGCCTATGTCGAGGCGCAGCGGTTGCAGGATCAACTCGAGGGCGTTGCCGCTGGCACCGCGGAATTGGCCAAGCAAGGCAATGCCAATGCCAAGCTTATTGTCGAGGCGCTGCGCTCGCGCGGGATCACGATCAATACCGACGCTAGGCGCTGAGGAGATGACAGATGGCATCCTGATTGGTAAAGGCGCGCAATCCGTGTCGATCCATCCAAAAATGGCCAACCGGCATGGACTGGTGGCAGGCGCTACCGGTACCGGCAAGACCGTGACGCTGCAGCGCCTGGCCGAGCAGTTCAGCCGCCGCGGCGTGCCAGTGTTCTTGGCCGACGTCAAGGGTGATCTGGCCGGGATCAGCCAGCCCGGCGGCGGCAACGCGAAGGTCACCAAGCGGGTGGTGGAACTGGAACTCGCCGGTGAGGGTTTCAGCTATGCTTCCTGTCCCGTGACCTTCTGGGACCTATATGGCGAACAGGGCCATCCGGTACGTACTACCATCAGTGAGATGGGGCCGCTGCTGTTGTCGCGACTGTTGGGGCTGAACGATGTGCAGGAGGGCGTGCTCAACGTCTGCTTCCGCGTCGCCGACGACAATGGCCTGCTGCTGCTAGACATGAAGGACCTGCGTGCCATGCTCGGCTACGTCGCTGACAATGCGGCCTCGCTGCGCACCACCTTTGGCAACGTCTCCTCGGCCTCGGTCGGTGCCATCCTGCGGCGTCTGCTAACCCTCGAAGACCAGGGCGGAGATCTGCTATTCGGCGAGCCGGCTCTGGATATCGCCGATCTGATGCAGACCGACGAGCACGGCCAAGGCATCGTCAACGTGCTTGCAGCAGACCGGCTGATCCGCAGCCGTACGCTCTATGCTACCTTCCTACTTTGGTTGCTCTCGGAACTGTTCGAGCAGTTGCCGGAGGTCGGCGACCCAGACCAGCCAAAACTGGTCTTCTTTTTCGACGAGGCGCACCTGCTGTTCGACGATGCCCCCAAGGTCTTGGTGGACAAGGTCGAGCAGGTGGTGAGGCTGATCCGTTCCAAGGGCGTCGGTGTGTATTTCGTCACCCAAAGCCCGATGGACCTGCCCGACGAGGTGCTCGGCCAACTCGGTAACCGCGTGCAGCATGCCCTGCGCGCGTTCACGCCCAGGGATCAGAAGCGCGTGCGCGCGGCGGCCCAGACCTTTCGCCAAAACCCGGATCTTGATACCGAACGGATCATCACCGCTATGGGTGTTGGCGAGGCCCTGGCCTCGACCCTCGACGCCGACGGCATTCCGAGCATCGTGCAGCGCATCCTGGTGGCGCCGCCGGGCAGCAGGCTCGGCCCCGTCACTCCGGAGCAACGCCGAGCGCTGATGGCTCATTCGCTGGTGGTCGGGGTCTATGACCGGCCCATCGACCGGGATTCCGCTTATGAAACCCTGAAACTAATGGCAGAGCAGGCCGCGACGGCGGCCGAAACTCTGTCTGTGACGCCGTCTCCGCAGCGCACCCGCGCTCCGTCCCGCGGTAGCGCTCAGACACCACTGGAGGCCTTTGCCCTCAGCGCTATGCGGTCATTCGGTGCACAAATCGGCCGCCAACTGGCGCGCGGCACCCTGGGGTCATTGTTCGGCGGTAAGCGGCGGCGCTGAGACTGATCCTAACTTCCAGCGAGAAAGGTGGCTGCCTTTCGCCTGATCTCTGAACAAGGCTCAGCCGACCTACCTGGCTAGTCCCCAACCGCACATTCCGCAAGCACGTTACCTACCGATAGGTATTTCTTCGCTGCATATCGAGACAGGTTACATCTTTAATCCTTCGCCGTCGACGCCTCTGGTGAGCGCTTGAAAATAGTGCGGAACACATCGATCAAAATCGGTCACACTGAGCGTTGGAGAGCCGAGCGTTGGAGAGCCGAATGAAGCAATCCCCTGATTTTTTTAAAGGGGGAGAAAACCGATGGCCTATCCGTTCTCAGCATCCAGCAACAGCCATGAGCCGCCGATCGCGGTGGCGCAGGTCAACCACCTACCGATCGTCGCCGATTTCGCGCGGCGCTTGGGTTTGGTGGAGATCGTCAACCGGC
>Ga0207419_1002475_pt1 | contig 12137 bp, 17 predicted proteins | sample ElkSloMetagenome_4_FD_184723 | JGI IMG/M metagenome (GOLD analysis project Ga0207419, IMG submission 184723) | Hot spring microbial communities from Elkhorn Slough, Monterey Bay, USA - MD2A (version 2) | ecosystem: Environmental > Aquatic > Marine > Intertidal zone > Estuary: Microbial mat ... | reverse complement strand
CGCTCGTGCCGAGAGAGGCCAACACCGGCAAAAGCGGGGCAGGAGGCTATTCGATTGGCCCCGACAGAGGAAAATTGGTTGAGATTCCGCCTGTAGCCGGTGCTAAACGTCAGCGCTGGACGGCTTCGGATACCGCCGGAAACCAGGAAATAGGCCGCTTATACTTCCCATACGCCGAGAATCGGATTCTTTTCCTGGCGGAGTCGTTTGCAGTGTCGGTGTATTCCTATGCGGTGATGTCCAACCATACTCATATCGTTCTTAGTGTCGATCCCAATACAGCATTGGCCTGGAGTGATGAGGAGGTCGCAGACCGCTGGCTCCAGCTATTTCCCGGCGCACTTGCCAGAGCGGATTCTGAGGCCCAACGACAGCGCATCCGCTACGGGCTTCTTAGTACGCCCGATCGTCTGAACGTTCTCCGCAAGCGCTTGGGATCTTTGAGCTGGTTTATGCGCGCTCTGAACGAACCGATCGCTCGAATGGCCAATCAAGAAGACGGCTGTACGGGCCGATTCTGGGAGGGCGCTTTAAGTGTCAGGCCTTGCTCGAACCGAATGCTGTGGTTTCTGCGATGGCCTACGTCGATTTGAATCCCGCACGGGCCAAAATGGCCGAGACGTTGCAATCATCGGATCACACGGGCATCAAGGCTCGTCCAAGTAATCGCGCGCGGGGTTCGCATTCCAGGATCAAGATACGAGCGTTGAAACCCATTGCTGGACTGGATGCCGAGGCGTTGCTCGGGATGACGGAAACCAGCTACATCGAGCTGGTCCAATGGACCGGTGAGCAAGCCCATCCACGAAAATGCGGTTCTCTGCGCTCGGAAGGCAGCCCAGATAAACCACCCAGTGTGATCTGGACACTGGCTAACCACCCAGATCGCTGGCTACGTCAGGTTCAGGGCACCGAATCTCGCTATTTCCGTGCGATCGGATCTGCTGAAGCTCTGATAGCCAAAGCAGCGGAAATCGGTCAACGCTGGATGCAGGGTGTCTCGGGCGAGCGCGCCAGGGCTCTTCTTCGAACACAGACCGAGTAACCTACCCTCCCAAGCACTAATCTGATCTCGCCAGTGCGTCGGATGGCGGCTTGGCATGCCCGTCCCCCAAGAAGAGGCCTTGGTACTGCCTGCCAAATCGCTCTTCAGTCTCAGAATCACGCCAAAAACCTCAGGTCGCGAACCTAGGCCAGCAGACGATGCAGTGATTCTGGACTAGAGTGCATGGGTGTCCAGGTTGTCCAAATACGGCCTGCCGGATGGCGGTCTGGGCGTGGGCCCGGATCAGGTCAGTCATCTCATCGCGGAAGGCTGGCTTAAGAAAGGAAACGGTTGTATCGTTACTCATGGCGGCATTCTCCTGGTCTGAAAGTAAGTGATTTAGTCATCTCTAATTTCAGCAGAGTTTGTCGCCGCTTTTCAAGTCACCTCATACGCCAGATCTGAGCGTAGCTCGTCTGCATCGGCAATGGTTCAAGCGCAGTGCCATGGCCGACCTGTTGAAAAACACTAAAAACCCGGCGGGCTGCTAGCAGCCTGCCGGGTTTTCAAGCAAATTTTAGTTTCAACGGCGACTGCAAAAGACTCGACAATATGCATCTGGGCCTGATGATCCATCACACGACATGGAACATGTCATCGAGTTGCCTGGGAAGCGTTGGATCATTTGCAGTAGATCAAATCCGATACCCTCAGGTACCGACGTCGTGCCTTCTAACTGGCCGGGGCTGGACGGGACCGCAGTGCCATCAGGCATCGTTAGAGATCCCGGCACCAGTTCTACCACGATAATTACAGGATTATTACTCGCTAAAGTGACGATAAAAAGAGCCGTGGTTTCGTTCGGAAAACTGACCCTAAAAGTTACCGCATTGAACGTGGTAGATTCTCCAACGTAGTTATTCGCGGCTCGATCGATAAGATCCGACACCTGACCAAAAATACTCTCCCACTCATCGGAAAGATAGCGACCTACGCTCAAGGCCAAGGACGCCCGAGTCAGGCCGGCTGGCCCGTCTTCTGGACCAACCAAATCAACGGCCGAATCAACCTCGAAATCAAGATCGGTGCTATCGATATCGGCTACCGAAGCAAAAAAGGCGTCAACCATCAGTACGCTTTCTTCAACCGCAGCTAGTATCGCAGGATCGCCAGGGCGAAGCACCGCGTGCTTTTGCAAACCCTGGCCGGATTGGATAAGCCCGCGGCCTGCTCCAGTTTCTTCCGGTGGGGACTGAATTGTCCCGCCGCCCCACCAGACGCTAACGTCAAAGTAGCGCTGCTGAAGGGTGTTCGGATTAATGACATAAACCGGATTGACAATCGTATCCCCGGGAAGGGGCTCGAGATCAAGCACATGATTTTCGGCCCAAGCGGCAAACTGGACATCGCTAGCACAGTTATCGCAGTAGGCTGAATCCCAATCCCTGATTATGGTTGACCCCCAAGCCAACCCAGATCCGGCGAGCAAAGCGATACCAATAGCACTTTTTTTTGCAAAGGTTAGAAAAGCATCGTTGCTGATATGCATAACATCCTCCAATTACAGCGCTTGTATCTTATTAGTTCCTTAACGCTAACACGAAAAAAGAATAAATCAAGATAAATGTTAACGGCTTTTCAAATCGCAATCGGTGCCCGAATCCCCGGATGTTCCTCGTAGCCTCTCAATTTGAGATCTTCGAACACGAAATCATCGATCCCGCGTCGCTCTGGATTGAGCTTGACCTCGGGCAGCGGGTAATGATCGTGCGACAGCTGCTCGTCGACCTGTTCGAGGTGATCCAGATACAAATGCGCGTCACCGAAGCTGTGGACAAAGTCACCTGGATTTAGTCCGGTCACCTGCGCGACCATCGGGGATAGCAGGGCCTAGCTGGCAATATTGAAGGGCACGCCAAGAAAGACCGAGGCAGGACATCCACTCAATCATCTGTCGGAGCAGTGATGGCCGAAAATGCGGAAATCAGTTTCCCCGTCTAGCCCATCTTGGTTTTCTGGCCTTAAATCGGTGCCCAAGGGTGCCGAAATCCCATTTGCCGCACCTCTCAGGCACGCCAAGCAATCGGCGAACCGGCCATCAAGGAAGGGAATCGAAACTGGGACAGGCATTAAATAGGGAGATCCCACCAAAACTGGCACACACACACAATTGGACACCCAGACAATAAAGCCAATTTCTTAGCTACACCTGAGAAGATTTCCTATCCCCGCTACTCCCGACAACGCCGATACTGGGCGCATGACCTAATCGAACTGGTCCAGTGGACCGGCGAGCAACTTCATCCTCTGAAGCGCGGCAAACTGTCGGCTCGATCCGATCTGAGAGACAGGCCGCCGGAGCTCGTCTTCAAGCGCTTGCGACACTCAGACCGCTGGCTGAGACAGGTCCGGGGCACCGAATCCAGGCACTAGCGCGCCATCGGCTCGGCAGAGGCCCTTATGGCCAAAGCGGCTGAACTTGGACAGCGCTGGATGCAAGGGGTCTCTGGCGCACACAATTGGATAGCCAGACAATTAAGCCAATTTCCTGGGCAACGACGAAGGACATCCAGCAACTGAAAACTCTTCGTATGCCGTCTGATGCCGGTACGGAATAGCGACCTGACGTCGTTTGCGTTGGCCTTTTCGGGGCCGAGAAAGGTGTCAGAAGCTTGAAGAACGGCTTATGGCTGCTAAAGGCGCACGCCAACTCGCCAGTCGACCGACTGGCGGGGCGAGATTGGCGTTGGGGATTGGGCTATTCGGTCGCAAACCGAATAGCAATATTCTTCCCGTTCGTGATTCACCAGCGAAGCGCTGGTGATTTGGCGTGGCCGCGAATTAGGCATCAGGCCAAAATCTCAACTTTTCCCGTGAATTCGGCGATCAGGCGCTCCCAGCAATGTCCGCTGCCACCAAATGGATTCGGAAGTAGGAAAAATCCAGAGATGGTAGCGCTGTTCGTGGAATGCCTGGATGTCCTCTTTTGCTAGCGGGCATCAACGTTGGCCGACGATCAGATTATCTGCGGCGGGGAAGTTGCTGTCGTCGGGCGCTTCGATGGAGATGCTCACGATCGGCACTTCCGTGATAAATCCGGCGAAGCCGTCAACCGAGGAGGGGCTAACGGCAATTTCAGTGCCGTCATCCAGGCTCAGGATGATGTCATTACCCGTCGCGCCGAAGAACGAATCAACGGCCCAGAAGTTGCCACCGATTGCGGTCACTGGTACCCCGGTCAGGGTAATCACCAGGGCGTCGTTGCCATTGTTCGTGGACAGGAACCCGTTGCCGTTGAACAGGATATTCGAGCCAGACCCGGCTGCCGTCACCTCATAGGTGAAGCTGCCATCGGTGCGCTGCAACAAGGTCCCGGCGGGTCCTTGCGTAATATCGTCGTAGGGATCGGCGAAAAAGCCGTCCTGAACGTTTTCGAGGAACGTTTCCCGGTCGGTATAGAATTCCGGCAGACTGATGGTCGAGTCGTTCTCAAATCGTGAGGAGAACATGCAATCCGCGAGCGGGATTAGCGCTGCTTCGCCGAACGTCACCGTGATTGTGCTTTCCGCGCTTGTGCAGGAGGATGACCCGCCGGGCGCCAGGGTATCGGGGGTGCCTTGCAGCAGCGGATAGACATAGGTGCCGGGTGTGATCCCGAGATCGTCAAACGTGGCATCGGCGAAAAATATGGTGGCCGAGAGCGCGGTGCCGCTGATGTAGCCATCGGGCAGAAAGATGGCAGGGACCTCGATGATTCCGTCATCAGTGAATATCAAATCGCTGGTGAGCTGGAAGAAATCGCCGGACGCGCTGCTGGCCGCGCTCAATTCACCGGGGCCGAAGGTTGGGCCGACGGACAGCAGGTACGAGTCGATGCTTCCCGGCCCCAGACTGCTTGCCATGAAGGGTGACGCAGGTCGGATTCTTGCCCCCGGTTGTACGGAAACGCCCGTGGTCGCTCCGCTGACGGCGTTGGCAAGGTCGAGTGACCCGGATAGCGTGCCGGTCACGCCGTTGGCGGTTTCCTCGAAGGCAAAGATCAGACCAGCGCTCGACCCGTTCGGCGTCTCGGCCAGGAGAGACCAGCTTCCGAGCCCACCTGTATCGCCCAAGCCGTTGTCGCTGATCGACAGCGTCCAGGTGCCAGCGATGTCGAGTCCGTCAAAGTTCGAGAGGCTTCCCAGGCTGTTGTAGTCCCCAGCCGGCAGCACGTCGCCCTCGAAGCCGATCTGGTCGTGGAAGCTGCCGCTGGTCGACTCGTCGTCGATGGTGTAGTTGCCGTTCAGGTCGATATCGAAGCCGAAGGATTCGTCGCCACCCTCCAGCTGACCGGCACGGTTGCTGATGTTCCAGGAAGTGTTGCTGTCTACGTGGGTCAGGGTGATGATCAGATCGCCCAGCCAGGTGTGGTTGAGGTCGCCCAGGACGAGGTCGAGATCCTGGATTTCGCCGGCGTCGGCGATGATGATCGATGAGCTGGCACCGTCGGCATCGTCATCAGGGATAGCAAAGCCTGGGCCAGGTCCGTGGGTAGTAACGGTGCCGGCGGTGGCAACCTCTGGGCCCAGAAGGGCAATCATCAGGGCAATACAGCGAATCAACAGTAACGGCATAACGGACCAACCTGTTCGTCTATTTGGGCTCTACTAACTGGTTGTGCAAAAGCGATCAAGAACGAATCATTGTATGTGAATCCACGGCGAGGGAGGATGTCTAAAGGACTAGGTACTGTACTACGCAGCGCCCCGCGCAGATTGTGGGAATATTCCAGAGTAATTCACATCGACAACGACGCAGCACATCCACAATCTGCCGACACCGACACCGACACCGACACCGACACCGACAGGGAGTAGAAGGCCAGAGATTGGCCTCCACGAAACCTGTCAGATCGCGTAACAGCACCACACACGATTGGACACCCAGACAATTAAGCCAATTTTCTAGCTCCACCTGAGAAGGTTTCCTATCCCCGCCACCCCAGACAACGCCGATACTGGGCGCATGACCTACGCCCGCTCACAAATCGCGCCGCCCGGAGAATACGGCTGCTTTCATGTCGTGACCCGGTGTGTGGGCTGCGCTTTTCTTTGCGGGTCGGATCGGTTCACAGGTAGGAACTTTGACCACCGACGGCAGCATAGGCAATGGAGCAGTTGCGGTTTCCGCGATTCGCGGAAGAAGCGAGTACGTAATGCCGTCATGCGTGGATTGAGGGCCGCTATCGATTTCTCGCAGAATCCTTCGCGGTGTCGATCCACTCGTACGCAGTAGCGTAGGCAACGTAGCTCTTGTGGTTTTGCGCAGCAAAGAAGCATGAGTTGAGTGCCGTTAAGCGCGTGCAGGCAATAGAGCCTGGACGGTTTCGGGCAGCGAAGAAGGGCGGGCGAAATGCCGTTAAGCGCGTGAGCAATCACACGCATATCGTCCTCAGCGTCGATCCGAAAGCGGTCTTCGACTGGACCGATGGCGAGGTCGGTGACCGCTAGCTGCGGGTGTTTCTGGGCGCAGTGGCTCAGGCCTCGACCGATGAACAGAAGCAGCGGGTTTGAATGTGCCTGCTCAGCACACCCGAGCGCCTTAAGGATATCCGGGAACGGCTGGGCTCCCTGAGCTGGTTCATGCGGGCGCTAAACGAACCGATTGCCAGGATAGCGAATCAAGAAGATGGCTGCACGCGTGGCCAGTCAATAAAAGCCCGCTTCTTTCGTGCACGAAAACCGCAGCCTTCGTTTTCCCTACGCTGGCTGATTCTGGGAGAGACGGTTCAGGTGCCAGGCTCTACTGAAGCCGCAGGCAGTCACCTCAACCATGTCAGCATAGGCTAAGAGGTGCGTACGGTTTTCGCGCAGCGAAAGAAGCGCGTGCAACGTGCCGTCATGCGTGTGGATCTAAACCCCGCTCGGGCCCAAATGACGGTTACGCTGGAGGAATCAGTCCACACGTCAATCAAGTCCAGACTGGAATCTCGGAAGTCCGTCCTCGAACAGAAATCTAAGCCGACTAAACTTGGCCTCAAGCTGGTAGCAGGCCTCGAGGCCGAGGCACTGCTCGACATGACTGAAAGCAGCTACATCGAGCTGGTGCAATGGACTGGTGAGCAACTTCATCCGATGAAGCGGGGCAGGCTGATATCCCGTTCCGTCTTGGGAGAGAGGCCGCCAAAGTTTGTCCTGAAGCTATCAAAGCACCCTAATCGCTGGCTCAGGCAGGTCCGGGGGACCGAATCCAAGTACTACCGCGCTATCGGCTCGGCCGAAGCTCTGATGGCCACAGCAGCCGAGATGGGGCAGTGTTGGATGCAAGGAGTTTCGGGGGAGCGGGCCTGGATGATTATTCGGTCCCAAACCGAATAGCAATTTTTTCCTTTTCGTGATTCGCCAGCGAAGCGCTGGTGATTTGGCGTGGCCGCGAATTAAGCATCAGGCCAAAATCCCAATTTTCCCGTGAATTCAGCGATCAGGCGCTCCCCGCAATGGCCGCTGCCACCAAATGGATTCGAAAGTAGGTAAAAATCCGGAGATGGTAGCGCTGTTCGTGGAATGCCTGGATGTCCTCTTTTGCTACTCTTTTGCTAGGCCGCTAACATCAAAGCTTACATCCAGGCGAATCATCGGGAGTGGATAGGATGAACGGAAAGTCCGGGTTTTTTGGTTTGTTCTTGTTTGTGGGTTGGCTGACTGCTGGCGCGAGTGCGATTGCGCAGCAACCGGCCCGCTTCGACTTCGTCTACGAAGGTGCCGCCTCCAGCGCCCGCGCGGTCGGGTTTGTCGTCTTCGATCTCGATCAGTTGCCTAATCCCGGAATGGTCACGTACTCGTTACCTGATTCGGCGATTTCGGATCTCCAGGTGACGGTCACCGGTGCGGCATCGGGCAACGGAAATTTCGGGCTCGCTGACTTCGCCGGGGTATCGTGGAGTACCGGGGACAATAGCGGTTCGCTGGATCTCAGCCCCGGTCAGCAAGTCGTTGGTCAGCCGGCTCCGTTTGAAAGCCATAATTGGGGGCCGCTTTGCCCACCGCTCTCGGTGATCATCGATCCGCCGCTCGAGAACCCCTGCGGTCGCTTCCTGCTGGAAGGCACAATCCCTAATCGAGGTGCATTGAGTGCTGCTCCCGTTGCCTCTGATCCGGGTGACCGATTCACGATTCGGGCCGATGGCGGCACCGCGGATGAAATGCGGCTGACCAGCTTTGTTCGCGGCACGCCATCCGACGCGATCGGCGTGCCCGCGCTCTCGGCGACTGCGTGGTGGTTGATGGCCTTGATGCTGCTGGCCGTGGCCTGGATAATCCCGCGGGCTCGCCCTTAACCGAACAGGCCCACGACCCGGGATCGCCATGCGGGCTTTCGTGAGAGCGTCAGTATCGCGGGCCGCCCCGGTGGCGCTCGTGCCGAGGGAGGCCAACACCGGCCAAAGCTGGGCAGGAGGCTATTCGATGGGCCCCGACAGAGGAAAATTGGTTGAGATTCCACCTACAGCCGGTGCTAAACGTCACCGCTGGACGGCTTCGGATACTGTTGGAAACCAGGAAATAGGCCGCTTATACTTCTTAGACGTCCACACTTGGCCTTTTTCAAAACTAGCCTGTCCTTTGTTGGATCCTGATTGGATATTCTTGGTTGGATCCCTTTTTTCCTGAGCGGCGTTCAGCTTGCGTTCGCTTTCGTCGATCCCAGCATTTCGGAGAAGGAGAACTGGCACCGCGCCAGCGGGAGCACGCTCGCTCCCGCGCCATTCAACGATAGAGAGACCTGTAAGGAGATCCTCATGACTGCACGTTACTTTTCTGCCGCCTTGCTCGCCCTGGCGCTGAGCGCCGCCGCCAATGCTGACCAGGTCGAGGACATCTTTGCTCCGCTACCCGGCTTCGTTACGATCGGCGAGCCTGCCTCCGCCGAGGACGCAGCGGCCATCCGCGCTCTCTTTGGAACGCTTGGGAGAGGCTGGGGAACCGGGGACGCGGCAATGGTCGCTTCTGTCTATGCCGACGATGCCGAGTGGATGAACGCCTTCGGCGAAATCGTCCGTGGAGCCGACAACATCGAGGCCTATTTAAGGGGCATGTGGGCCGATGAGCCAGACGACATCGCCGCCGCGGAACAGACCGACGAGCAAGGCCTGTCGTTGCGCTATGTGGGCGATGACGCCGCCATCTACCACGGCGTGACGCGAAGCACGCGCGCCGGTGCCCTGCCTGGCGCGGACCACCGCCGGGTTCACAGTACCTTCGTGGTTCGGAAGATCGACGGCGAATGGAAGGTCGTGCATCACCACATCAGCGATGCTCGCGTTGGCGTCGCTGCAGTTGCCCCATAGCCCAGGGCTACACGGCAAAGGAACCTCCATAACCGTCGCAAGTAAGCACATCGTCGATCCGAAGTTCACCCGCTACTACCAACGCAAAACGGCCTGCCTCAAAGGCTTCTTGCTCCGCACATCGCCATTTCGTCAGAAGCCTTTGCTACTGGCCGTTGCGTCCGTCGAGCCTTTCTGTGTGGAAGGGATCGCTATTCCGGCAAAGACTTCAAACACCGCCAGCAGGGGGTGTTGGTCATTCCAATAGTAGCCTGTCCTGTAATGAAATGAGGCCTCCGCAAAAGTCAACTCGTGCTCCAAACCAACGTGGGTGTCCTTTGTTGAGAACCCGCCCGCTCACAAATCGCGCCGCCCGGAGAATACGGCTGCTTTCACGTCGTGACCCGGTGAGAAACACCGGGACACCCACGATTCAACAGTTCGAAATGCTCGAACACCAGCAGCGATTAGCGCTCAGCACGTGACGCGCGCCGACGATCTTCTCGATTGAATCTCGCGTTCGAGCCGAACGTTTCTAGAATTTAGGTGACCGTTGAATAGCCAGCAGAACACCCCCAATCGCTTCTGCATCCCCCGGAACTGCACTGATCGTCTTGCCAGAAGCCAGATACCGCTCCCGCTACTCCGCCTCCCCCCAATGGATCGGTCGGCAGCCATTGAAGCTAACCCCCTTCATCCTCGCATTAACGGCATTCCGCAGTCGCTTCTTCCGCGTGCCGCGGAAACCGCGATTGCTTCATCGCCTATGCTGCTGGCCCATCTGGGCCGCCTTTGCCATCAGTGCTTCGGCAGACCCGATGGCGCGGTAATAGCGGCTTTCGGTGCCCTCGACCTGCCGCAGCCATTGCTGCTGATTTTTTGCCAGCGTCCCAAGGACATTGGGGGCGGTCTCGCGGTCAAGGGAGTCCAGTTTGCCTCGCTTCAGCGGATGGGCCTGCTCGCCTGTCCACTGCACCAAGTCCAGATAGCTGCGTTCTTCCAGGCCAAGAAGTGCGTTGGCCTGGAGCCCGGCCACAGGCTTGAGGAGCCGCTTTGCCGCTCGCGCTGGATTCGAAGGCAACCTACTCGCCCGCTCGTTGATCCGCGCCTTGACGGAGGTGTGTTCGGAGGCCACCAGCGTCTCGGCCATCTTGGCCCGAACCGGATTGAGATCCACACGCATGACGGCACGTTGCACGCGCTTCTTTCGCTGCGCGAAAACCGCACGCACCCCTTAGCCTATGCTGCCATTGCCGAAACTACGGCCTGGGCTTCCAGCAGGGCCTGACTTTTGAACCGGCCCTCCCAGAAGCGGCCAGCGTAGGGAAAGCGAAGTCTGCGGTTTTCGCGCAGCGAAAGAAGCGGGCTTCGATTGATCGGCCACGCGTGCAGTCGTCTTCGCGATTGGCCGCATGGCCGATCGCGATCCGGATCCGCCGGCCGCGTCATCAATCAGCATCCTTGCCGATTTCTTCTTTCAATCGCAGACCCAGCAGCTGTGCGACATGCGATGGAAGTGTCAAGCAACCATCGATCAAAGGAAAGGACTTGGATTCAATGGGGGGATATTCCTATGCTAGAAAAACCTTTCTGCACAAATTGACAGATGCAACCCCGACCGGTGGCCATAACAGGCGTTGTGCACCGAGTCACGGAACTCGCCATTGACAGCTTATGTCTGAAGGCATATGCTTCAGCCTATGCTGCCACCGAAGGAAACGCAGATGAACCCATCACAACGACATGTGCGACTTTTCCGTAATGGACGCAATCAGGCACTTCGCATTCCTCGAGAGTACGAACTCGACGGGGAGGAGGCCATCATCCGCAAAGAGGGTGACCGGCTTATCGTGGAACCGATCCGCAAGGGTCGGCTGATGGCTTTGCTTTCCGCTATGCAACCGCTGGAAGATACCTTTCCCGACGTTGATGACGACATTCTGCCAGTCGATGACGTGACGTTATGAGCAGCCGCCCGGCGTATCTGTTGGATACCAACATAATTTCCGATCTTGTTCGAAATCCTCAGGGTGCCGTGGCAAACCGGATTGCCTCGGTTGGGGAGAACAGCGTCTGCACCAGTGTCGTGGTCGCATCAGAACTCCGATATGGTGCCGCCAAGTCGGGCTCCAGCAAGCTTGCCGATCGGATCGACCTCCTGCTGTCCGCCATAGAGGTTCTGCCGCTCGAATCGCCGGCTGACCGCCAATACGCACAGCTACGCCATCAACTGACACGCCAGGGAACGCCCATCGGACCAAATGATCTGCTGATTGCCGCTCACGCACTTGCCGCAGGGTTATCTGTGGTTACCGCTAATGTGCGCGAGTTCTCAAGAGTATCCAATCTGGCCGTCGAAAACTGGCTGGGACAAAAGCCATAGCCGGCCAGTGCCAGGGCTGGCAATTCTGGACACCCAGCAAATTCAGCAGTGAGTCAAATGGCCGGCGTCCGTTCCGCCATTTGTGAATCTGTCCAGCTGGAAGATGAATTTTCTTCGGAAATTGCCGCAACGAAACAGTTGAAGGCCACAAAGCCGGCTCGTCGGCGAATTTGACGCATGCCAAGGCGCCAAAGGGCCGGCGATGCTGGCCGGGTTTTGCCTGTCCCGGATTTGTGCAAGGGGTCAATCGCGGCCTGGGTGAGGTGTCAGCGGAGCGTCGGATTCTTATGGAAATCGGGAGATTGGCTGCCCCTCAATCGATGGACCCGATGCACAGGCCGCCAGCAGGGCAGCCAGTGTCAGGCTCGCAAGAACGTTTATCGATCTATGCATAACTTCCTCTTGGTTTGAAAGCAAAACGATCGTACAAACCCCTATTCAGGTCATCCATGGTAACGGGTTATCCG
>Ga0207419_1002473_pt1 | contig 12144 bp, 9 predicted proteins | sample ElkSloMetagenome_4_FD_184723 | JGI IMG/M metagenome (GOLD analysis project Ga0207419, IMG submission 184723) | Hot spring microbial communities from Elkhorn Slough, Monterey Bay, USA - MD2A (version 2) | ecosystem: Environmental > Aquatic > Marine > Intertidal zone > Estuary: Microbial mat ... | reverse complement strand
ATTCCTTCTTCCCTTTTTACCAGCAGGTTTTCATGAAGTCAAAAGCTTTTCATCCCAATTTGAGTATAATCGACCTGCTGTTTAATCTTGGACCAGCCTCGAGACGCTATCTTGCTGAAGTAAAGCTCCAAAATTAGGAGCTATAAGTCGCTTTTCAAGATCAGGCCCAACCAAAGCAGACACCTTGTGCAGGCAGACTATAGAAAGCAGATTACCTTACTTTCGGCATTCACAGTAAAGTAAATGCGAGCTGATCCTCGCATTCCGTCTTTATTTCCAGAAATATTCGCATCAATAAATAGTTGATAAATCACGAATGGCAATAAAAATCGCCAGAAGCACCTTTTCTAGGATCGGAAATCCGGTTCATGCTTTCCCTAATTGCCTTGCACCCAACAAAACGGCTTTAGGCATGATCAACCCTTCTATTTTCATTCCAATAGATTGAGCAATTAAATAATCCTTGAGCTTACCTTTGAAAATGAATTTGAGTATTGTTTTGCTTTCATTTAATTTAGATGCTTTTGTAAGGGCAAGTCCTAGACAATTTACTATTAAAAAATCATCAACTACAGGGAGTTTATACTATGGCAAAGAAGATCGATATAGAAGAGAGCAAGAATGACGACAGTATAAGATTGATGATCTCTGAACTGAAACAAAAGGCAGAGCAGATTCATTTGGGCGGCGGAAAGAAGAAGATCGAAAAGCAGCATGCCAAGGGTAAGCTTACTGCGAGAGAACGAATTGACTTCCTTTTAGACGACAATGAAAACAGTGTAGAGATCGGCACCTTTGTAGGCGACGGCATGTATAAAGAGTATGGTGGCTGTCCGTCGGGTGGGTGCGTGGTAAAAATTGGATACGTAAGTAACAAGCTATGCATTGTAATCGCCAACGATGCTACTGTAAAGGCTGGAGCGTGGTTTCCGATCACGGCCAAAAAGAACCTGAGAGCTCAAGAGATTTCCATCGAAAACAAATTACCCATCATTTACTTGGTAGACAGCGCCGGAGTATTTTTACCCATGCAGGATGAGATCTTCCCCGATAAAGAGCATTTCGGCCGCATGTTCCGAAACAATGCAGTGATGTCTGCCGCGGGAATTACCCAAATTGCCGCTGTTATGGGGAGTTGCGTGGCTGGAGGCGCCTACCTACCTATCATGAGTGACGAAGCGTTGATTGTGGACAAAACCGGTTCTATCTTTTTAGCCGGTTCCTATTTGGTGAAAGCAGCAATTGGAGAACAGATCGATAATGAAACTTTAGGAGGCGCGACCACCCATTGCGAGATCTCAGGCGTGACGGATTACAAAAGTAAAGACGATAAGGACTGCTTGACCACCATTCGCGATATTATGGATAAGATCGGTGAGGCCGAAACTGCAGGCTTTAATCGCAAAGAGAGAAAGGCACCTAAAGGTGATGAAAAGTCGCTTTACGGAAAAATACCCTATGATCGAAATACGCAATACGATGTAAAGGACATCATTAGCCATCTGGTAGATGATAGCGACTATACCGAATATAAGGCCAACTACGGAAAAACCATTGTTTGCGCCTACGCGCGCATCGACGGCTGGTCGGTGGGGATCGTAGCCAACCAGCGTAAATTGGTGAAAAACAAGAAAGGAGAGACTCAATTTGGCGGCGTGATCTATTCAGATTCTGCCGACAAGGCCGCTCGTTTCATCATGAATTGCAATCAAAAGAAGATTCCTTTGGTTTTCTTGCAAGACGTAAGTGGATTTATAGTGGGCTCTAAAGCTGAGCACGGCGGAATCATCAAGGATGGCGCAAAAATGGTCAATGCCATGTCCAATTCGGTGGTGCCAAAATTCACCGTAATCATGGGCAATAGTTATGGAGCAGGAAATTACGCCATGTGTGGTAAGGCTTATGACCCAAGACTTATCGTCTCCTGGCCTACCGCGAACCTGGCGGTAATGTCGGGTGCCTCCGCGGCAAAGACCCTCTTGCAGATCAAAGTAGCGACTCTAGAGGCCAAGGGCGAAAAATTGAGCGAAGAGGATAAGGATAAACACCTTAAAGAGATCACCGATCGTTATAACCAACAAACATCTCCGTACTATGCGGCATCACGCTTATGGGTCGACGAAGTAATTGATCCGTTGGATACCAGAAAATGGATCTCAATGGGGATTGAAGCGGCCAATGGTTCTCCTATTGAAAAGGATTATAAATTAGGCGTATTGCAGACCTAGTCTGGCGCAATAAGGCCGAAGTAAAGGACGGAAGCCGACTTTTGCAGTTTGACGAATATTCTTTAGTTCCCTTGGGTCCCGTGTGAATCAGCGACAAATTCATAATTGACAATTAGCTTGTCCTACATCATCCTACTATTCGCAGGCATTCTCGCCTATATCATATCTACCCTATCAGGTGGTGGTGGAGCCCTGGTGATGCTTCCGATCGTGGGATTCTATTTGAGTCCGTCTGCAGTAGCACCGGTAGTCAACCTGGGCAATATGATCGGCAGGCCGGTGCGGCTTTATCTTTTTTGGAAGCATATCGATTGGTCGATCGTGAAGTACTACGTACCCTCTGCTATCCTTGGTGCGATCACTGGCGGTTTAATCTTCGTCGAGTTAAAAGCTGATTGGCTACAAATTTTACTGGGACTCTTTTTGATCAGCACGGTCATCCAATATCGCTTCGGAAAGAAAGCACGCTCATTTGCGATGAAAAAGACCTATTTCATCCCGCTTGGCTTCGGGGTCACACTGATTTCGGCGCTTTTTGGGGCTACCGGTCCGATCTTGAACCCCTTCTATTTGAATATGGGATTAATGAAAGAAAGCATGATCGCCACCAAGACGGCCAATTCCTTTTTAGCCGGAATTGCCATGTTGAGTTCATATGCCTTTCTGGGTGCCTTACACGGTGAGCTTTGGTGGTATGGACTCTTGATCGGTATTGGGGCTACCATTGGCAATATCCTTGGTAAGCGCCTATTGTCGAAAATGACCGATGAGCTTTTTAGAAAGGTAGTGATCGCCTTAATGGTAGTCTCGGGAATTTTAATGATCGCCAAATCACTATGGCTGGATTAGTCGCTGCCGTCTTTTGAAGCCACGCAGTATTTCACCACTATTGATATCTGTATCAAGTTCAATATTTTCCCGATAGATCAAGCCCAGTCCGCTGGCATACACTTCACTACTCCGCTCACGTTCGATAAGGTTCAGCACATCTTTTTGAAGTACGGTTATGCTACTGTCGTAGCGTACGCCGTCCAATTGATACGATTGATGCAAGGCTTGATATTGGTAGGTGAAACGATCCATCGCATTCAAGGCATTCACATCCCATCGACTATCCTCTATGGTCGGAAAAACCAGGGGTACGAACACATTTCCTCCTTGATTCAACTCATAGCGAAGCGTGCCTCGATATCTGAGTTCACTGGCTAACAAACGCCAGGGCAGGGAGTCTGCAATTCTTCGGTAAACCTCCGTTCGATAATTAAGTCGCCCAGACAGATCCTCTTGTGTATCCACGATCAGCTGTCGCTCAAAGAATATCACGGTATCAATGGTGCCCGTAAAATCATCATAGCTGATTGAATCAATTCGGTAGATCCTCTCCTGCCCTACTTCAAGGGGCAAGTAGGTATAGCCTTCAAAGTTGGGAGGAAGCTCAGACTCCTCATCGCTACCGCACGACAAGAGGAAGATCCCCATTAACAACAAGAAGTGATTCTTCATGCGATAAAGATACGGAGGCTTAGGATGAGATTTAATGTATTAAATACGAAAATAGAAGTTTAGAGATGAGAACGCGCAGCCTGATCAATTTTTTAAGCTTCACTGAAAGCGTTTTAGTTTAGCTTAAGCGACCAAAAGCCTTTGATCCAGTTTTATCAAACAAAGGGACTACACTCTACAACCGCTGCTAATTGAAAATGGAATTAGGCAGAAATAAATCCTCCTCCCAACAGATCATTCCCTTCATAGAATACCGCTGATTGGCCCGGTGCGATCCCTTTTACAGAATCCATGAATTCTACTTCAATTTCGCTATTGGCATTTATGCTCAATTGCGACATGGTACCTTTATCCTTATATCGCACTTTAGTGAGCACATCGATATCTTGCGGTAGATGATCATACTTCACCAAATTGGGTTTACGCACTCTCATTTGTTGACGTTTGAGATCCTCCTTCTTACCGAGTACTACGGTATTGTCAGAGGGGTTGATTCTGATCACATACATGGGCTCACCCATGGCAATTCCAAGGCCTTTTCGTTGTCCTACAGTATAGAATGGATAACCCTCATGTTTACCCAGCACATTTCCCTGAGTGTCTATGAAATCTCCTCCTTTTACCCTGTCTTCAAGGCCATCTACTCTCCTTTTTAAGAAACCGCGGTAGTCGTTATCCGGTACAAAACAGATCTCATAACTTTCCGCTTTCTTCGCTAACTCTTGGTGACCCCGATCGAGAGCCATCTTTCGAATCTCCTTCTTGGTATATTTTCCCAAGGGAAATAAAGTTCTGGCTAATGCCTTTTGAGACAAGCCCCAAAGTACGTAGGACTGATCTTTGCTCTCGTCTTTTCCTTTAGAGACCACGTAGCGACCATTTTCTTGTCGCACATTGGCATAATGCCCCGTGGCAATAAATTCACAGCCCAATTGATCTGCTCTTCTCAACAAGGCATCCCATTTTATATGGGTATTGCACAATACGCAGGGGTTTGGGGTTCTTCCGGCCACGTATTCATCTACAAAATTATCGATGATGTAATCTCCGAACTCCTCGCGAATGTCTATGATCATGTGATGGAACCCATAGTTGACAGACAGAATGCGCGCATCGTTGATATCATCTAAACTGCAACAACCCGTGGTCTTGCGACTGCCACCTGCGCTGGCATAGTCCCACGTTTTCATGGTGACCCCAATTACTTCATAGCCCTGCTCATGCAGTAAAAGAGCGGTGACCGAACTGTCGATCCCCCCACTCATTGCTACTAAAACTTTTCCCTTACTACTCATATCTTACGCCTCCTTTCAAGTCGTCAAATTCTAGTCTATCTTTTCTTTGATGTTTGAACTCCTCTTTATTGAAATCTCCCTCGGGCGCATCTTCCGGATTCAACAAGACGCCATTCTCATACTTCAACAGCTTAACCACCAATTCGTGTTCATCATAGATCAACCATTTACCATCTCGTTGTCCTTCTTTATACTCTCCTTCTTGGTCTTTTTTCCCATCTACCTGATAAAAAGTAATCTGTCCGTGCCTGGCCCCATTCAGGTAAAATGCATCCAACTTGATCTGTCCGTTCTCATAAAAAGTTTGAAACGGGCCGTTCTCTATATCCTCTTTGTAGTTCACCAACTTAGCTACTTCTCCGTTGGGATAAAGCGTAAGCTCAGCGCCGTTCTTTTTCCCCGCCAAATAGTTGGTCTTTCGAAGGATTAGGTTTTCTTCACCAAAAGTTTGCCACATCCCACTCTTTTCCTTCTCGAGATACGCCCCTTTAGCCAAGGTATCACCGGTGGAGTAAAAGTGAACCGCTTCTTGGCGATTTGGATTCTGATCGTCGAAGATCATCAGGGTTTTGAGCTTGCCATCCTGGTAAAAATATCTGAAAGTATCAATCGGCTCGCCATCATCAAACTGTCCAAGGTAACGCAAATTGCCTTCGGGATAAAATCCTCTCCATTGGCCCACTTTATCGCCATTGGCATCCTTTTGGTTCCAGAGATCTTGTCCCAACGCATCTGTAAAAGGCAGCCATAGCAAGCCAATCAATAATAGGATATGCGGTGTATTTTTCATTGAATTGCAAAATTACGGATTATCACACAGCTTAAAGGGCAAAATCCGTTCCAATACCGAGGACACAGACGCAATAATTGTATAAATTGCATGATATGCAAAGTGAGGGAACCTTTTTAGAGAATCTTGCCGAAGACCTAATTCAAGTCTATGAAAATGAAGGTGATAAACTTTGCGTGGTCTTGCCTTCCAGAAGAGCAAAGGTTTTTCTGTTGGAGGAGTTCAAGCGTAAGATGAATGGTGCAGCTTGGCTTCCGAACATTCTAAGCATGGAAGATTTCATTACCGAGCTATCCTCCTTGCAGCCAATTGATGATCTGGATCTGATCTTTCTTTTCTACGAAGTGTATAAAAAACTGGACGGTTCTAAAGCAGATAGTCTAGAGGAATTTATGGGATGGGGCAGCATCTTGCTGCAAGATTTTAATGAGATAGATCGAAATTTGATCAACGCTGAAGAGCTGTTCGGCTACCTTAGTGAACAAAAAGCGGCAGAAAATTGGAATTTAGGCGGTGAAAAGCTCACCGAATATCAACAACAATACCTCGCCTTTTGGCATCGATTCATTCATTATTACAAGGCGCTGAAGCAGCAGTTAGTTGAAAAAGGCTGGGCCTATCAAGGTATGCTTTACCGACACGCTTTGGTCGAATTGGAAAAGAATCCCGAATCCCTGCTTAAAGACCAGTATTATGTATTTGCGGGCTTCAATGCACTGACTCCTGCAGAAGAAAGGATTATTAAAATGATCCAGCATAGTCGGAAAACTTCTCTTTACTGGGATGCAGATCAATATTATCTTGAAGATAAACTTCAGGAGGCAGGAAAATTCCTAAGTACTAAACTCAGCGGCAAGCAAGAAGAAAAATGGATTGGGAATCGACTGCTCACCGAAGAGAAAGAAATCCGGATCTACGGCATATCGGGTAATGTTGGGCAAGCTAAACTTTTGGGAGAACTGTTAAGCAGCTCAACCCATGAAGACTTAAGAAAGCGGGCTGTGATCCTCGCCGACGAAAATTTACTACTCCCGGTATTAGAGAGTTTACCCGAAAGCCAAAAGCCTTTGAACGTGACCATGGGCTATCCGGTAAAACAAACTGCATTCTATAGCTTCTTTTACAGCTTTTTCCAACTGTTTCAAACCTTTAAGGGTAGAACTGATTTTTACTATAAAAACCTCTTTGCCTTTCTAGGCTCCCCAATATTGAAGTGCATTTGCGAAGAGGCGGTTTTGCAGAAGCAGATTGACGAATTGCGAGAAAGTCAGCATAGTTTCTTTAGTCAAAAATCGCTGGAAAAAACCATAGATACAAAGCTCAATTATCTCTTTGACCAAAATGAGAGTTTGATTCATAAGGGCCTAAAATTGATCGAGCAACTAAAAGCAAGCGATCGTTTAGATGAAATCGAGCTGGAAATTCTCTTCCACTTTTACAAATTGTTTAACAAGCTCAATGAGCAGGAAGCAAAGACCCGATTAAGTCCAAGCGCTTTATTCACCCTGTATCGCATGCATATTTCAAAGTCTCAACTGTCGTTTGTGGGTGAGCCTCTAAATGGCTTACAAATTATGGGTGTGTTGGAAAGTAGAACCCTTGACTTTGAAGAAATATACCTTCTGAGCATGAATGAGGGCATATTACCCTCCGGGAAATCTCAGAATTCATTGATTCCCTTTAACCTTAAAAAGGAATTTAATCTGCCCACCTACAAAGAAAAAGATGCCATTTTCGCTTATCACTTTTACCGCATTCTTCAACGTGCCAAACGTGTGCATTTGATCTACAATAGCGGCATTGATCCCTTAAGTGGCGGACAAAAAAGTAGATTCATCGAACAACTTTTGGTTGAAATGCCGATCAAAAATCCAAAAGTGAACATCAAAGAGATCAAGCTTAAGCCCGCTTTATCGCTGTCACAACCCACAGAGGAAAAAATCGAAAAAACAGATCAGATCATTTCCTTGATTGAAGCAAAGATCAAATCGAGACTCTCTGCCTCGGCCATCAATACCTACTTGAGCTGCCCACTGGATTTCTATTACAAATATGTGTTGAGGCTTGAAGAGGAGGTCTCTACAGATCCTGAAGAGAGCATGGAAGCCTCGCAGTTTGGCAGCATCTTACACTACAGTCTGGATTTGCTTTACGCAGAGCATACCAATGAGCAAGAGATCCTCAGTTTGGGAATCCTTGAACAGATGCAAAAGAAGATCGATGCGGCCCTCAATAGCGCTTTCATAAAGAATGACTTGAAACAATGGAAGAAGGGAAAAAATAAGCTTGTATACGAAGTTTGCAGAACTTACCTACAGCAATTCTTCAAATGGGAAGAACAACGTCTAAAGGAGTCAGAGATCATCATCTTAGGCTTGGAAGATCAAATCGAAGTTGCCCAAAAGATCAAACTCGCCAACGAGCGTGAAATTGAAGTAAAGCTCCATGGACTAATCGACCGAATTGAAAAAGCGGATGGGCAGATCCAGATTATTGACTACAAGAGTGGCGCGGTTAGGAAGAGTAAGTTAAAAGTAGCTGATTGGGAGCTGCTATTGACACAATCAGCTCATGATCATGATAAGTTCGTTCAGCTCAGCTTTTATCACTTATTGTATAAGCTGAAATATGAAACCGAAGCAAGGGCCGCCATCCTTAGCTTAAAGGACCTGTCGGCTGATCTTATGTTTGCCGAAGGGATTGAGGCCGATGCCACCCTTCAGCTCATTGAACAAGTGGTGAATAATATGTTGGATAAAGAAATTCCCTTGGCACACAATCCGGAGGCAAAATATTGCAAATTTTGTAAGGCAACTTAAAAAAGTAAGGCCCGTTAATAAAATAACGAGCCTCACAGGGAATAGTTGTAAGATATCTACCACAAAGTCTTACGTAATTTAGACGATGTATAGACTGTTATAGTTGCCCAAGGATGAAAAAAAATATTCTGAGCTTTCTTTTTCTGTCGATGCTTTTGGAATGTTCATATGCGCAAGTCGTACGTTGTGATCACGAAAAACTATTGACCGAAAACTTTAATATGGTGCTTGAAAAGGCCGATCGCGCTAAATCACAAAGCATTTTTGTGATCCCCACAGTGGTGCATGTGGTGTATAAAAGCCAAACTGAGAATATCTCTGAGAGTCAGATAATGAGCCAGTTTAATGTGATCAATAACGATTTTCGGCTGCGGAATTCAGACACTTTGAACGTAGATCCCGACTTTTCAAAAGCAGATGTAAAGATCGAATTTTGCTTAGCCAGGCGGGATCCGGATGGAAACCCTAGCAGCGGCATAAATCGGATATCTACTAATGAAGACGACATTGGCTTAAGTGAAAGGTACTATCAAATTCAGCCAGCATGGAATCCGGATGAGTATTTGAATATCTGGGTAGTAGATTACGGAGAAATCAATGGAAATATCGTATTGGGTCGAGCCACTCCTCCGGGCCATACTCCCCGATCGCAAGATGGGGTGGTGATTAATTACCAAGCCTTTGGCACTACCGGACCAGTAGTACCTAGCTATGACTTAGGCAGAACGCTTACTCATGAGATTGGTCATTGGTTAAACCTACTTCATATATGGGGAAGAAACGATCAAAATCCAAATTGCGCTGACGACGATCTTATCGCAGATACCCCCAATCAAAGTGATGTCTATTTCAATTGCAATACCAACCCCAGTTTTAGTTGTGGATCAAAAGATATGCTTAGTAACTACATGGGCTACGTAGAAGACGCCTGTATGGGTAATTTTACCCAGGGTCAGCGTGATTGGATGCGCAATGCCTTAGTCACATTAAGACCAAGCTTGCTATTGTCGAATGGGTGTTTGCCGGTTGGACTTGATGAAGTTAAACTTAAAGCGCGTACGCACATTTTCCCTAATCCGGTGAATCAAAAACTCACCATCCAATTTGATCAGATGGTTGATCGTTCGCTTGAAGCAAGAATTCACGACCTTAAGGGCAAGTTGATCCATGCAAGCACTATTCCTGAGGGTACCACTTCCCATTCAATAGCGACTTTTGATCTTAAAGAAGGAGTTTACCTCCTGATCTTGAAGGATTTCCGCTTCGTGATCAAGCAGAAGATCGTAGTGCAACACTGAGCAGTTTTGCTTGTTATCTTTGCGATTAAATCCGCTTATGAATACAGATACGATCAATCAATTTAATATTTCTGCAAGGCTTAAAAAAATAGCCGAAAAAGTCGTCAATAAAGAGCGCATTGGCTTTGATGAAGGCGTAACCCTATTTGAAGAAGGAGAAATCAACTTCCTGGGAAGCCTAGCGAATAGCATTCGCGAAGAGCTGCATGGAAATCATACTTACTTCAACAAAAACTTTCATATTGAGCCCACTAATATTTGTGTGTTCGATTGCAAATTCTGCGCCTATTCCAAATTGATCCGACAAAAGACCGATTATGATGCATGGGAGCTTTCAGAAGAAGAGATTTACGACATCATTCGCAGTTATGAAGATCAGGAAGTAACTGAAGTCCACATCGTAGGTGGTGTTCATCCAAAAATGGGGCTACATTACTTCGCAAATTTGATCAAGAACATCAAAGAGATCAGGCCAGCATTGCATGTGAAAGCATTTACAGCAGTGGAATTGGAGTACATGTGCAGGAAAGCCAAAGTGTCTTACAAAGAAGGATTGCAGATTTTAAAGGACCATGGACAAGACTCCCTCCCCGGCGGTGGAGCAGAGATCTTTGCAGAAGATGTTCGCGCCGAGATCTGCCATGATAAATGCTCTTCCGATCAGTGGTTAGAGATCCACCAGTCAGCCCATGAGATTGGCATGCCGTCTAATGCAACCATGTTGTATGGGCACATCGAGTCTTACGCAGACCGTATCGACCACATGAACCGACTGAGAAACTTACAAGATCAGACCGGCGGTTTCAACACCTTTATCCCCCTGAAATACCGTAAGGGAAACAATCAAATGTCGCACGTGGGCGAGGTTTCAGTAATTGAGGACCTTAAAACCTATGCAGTGGCCAGGATCTTCATGGACAACTTCACTCATCTCAAGGCATACTGGCCAATGATTGGAAGAGAGACCGCCCAATTATCCTTGGCCTATGGGGTCAATGACATTGATGGCACCATCGACGATTCGACCAAGATTTATTCCATGGCAGGCGCTGAAGAGCAAAACCCGAATATGACTACCACTGAAATCGTTCAATTGATCAAGCAAGTGGGTCGTCATCCTATGGAAAGGGACAGTGTGTACAATGTGCTTAAGGATTATTCGGAATTCGAAGAAGCGGACACGGCCTGATTCTTCTTTTTCTTTCTCAACCGCTGGTTCAGAAACTCTACGAAAAGTGAAAAGGTGAGCGAAAAGTAGATGTAGCCTTTGGGTACATGCACGTGAAACCCGTCAAGAAGCAGCAAGGTTCCAATCATGATTAGAAAGGCAAGGGCCAGCATCTTTACCGTAGGGTTTCGGTTTACGAAGCCACTTACCTTCTCGGCAAAGATTAACATGACTACCAGGGCAATCACAACCGCCATAATCATGATCAAGATCTGATCCGACAAGCCAACCGCAGTCAATATTGAATCAAAAGAGAAGACGATATCAAGCAGGACGATTTGAAAGATGGCACGCTGCACGGTCAGCTTACCCTTGGATTCTATTACCTTCCCCTCCTCTTCTGTAGCGATCTTCTCGTGAATTTCCGAAGTAGATTTAGCCAGCAAGAACAAGCCACCTGCAATTAGGATCACATCTCTTGCACTTAGCTCAAATTCAAAGATGGTGACTATAGGTTCCGTCAAATGTACGATCCAAGAAATCGCTAAGAGCAAAAGCACGCGCATTAGAATGGCTAAGATCAATCCAATGGTTCTAGCCTTCTTTTGCGAAGCTTGTGGAAGTCTGTCCGAAACGATTGAGATGAAAATGATGTTATCGATCCCAAGAACGATCTCTAAAAAGGTAAGGGTAAGTAGTGATATATAAGTCTCAGATTGCAGAAATATCTCCATAGTATTTGTCTTAAGAACCAAAAATCGGGAATTCTTTCAATAAAGAAGCCATTTTTTTAATCTTTTTAAATCATTGATAATCAATATATTATAAATTTTTATAAAAATATTTAAGTACTATGTATTGCATATTACTATCTTTTATATATATCTTTGTCATGCAAATTATTATATAAAATGAAAAAGACAGTCAAATTAAGCCTAGCAATCATCAGTGCAATCATTTTGATGGCAGCTTCAAATGGAAAAGGAGCATCTGAGATCTATGAGATGATCGAAGAGAAAAGCGAGAATGCATTTAGCATGAGT
>Ga0207419_1002471_pt1 | contig 12158 bp, 13 predicted proteins | sample ElkSloMetagenome_4_FD_184723 | JGI IMG/M metagenome (GOLD analysis project Ga0207419, IMG submission 184723) | Hot spring microbial communities from Elkhorn Slough, Monterey Bay, USA - MD2A (version 2) | ecosystem: Environmental > Aquatic > Marine > Intertidal zone > Estuary: Microbial mat ... | reverse complement strand
TAAGATTTATTACTTCCTCTTATTTTAGTATCTCTTCCGGCGATTACTAGATGGGCTTCAGGTATCAAATCAATTACTTTAGGCATCGCCTTGATCAACTGTCTAATGCCTTTTTTCTCACAAATGGACCCCGCAAAAAAAACACGTCCATTAATCTCTTTTGTATGGTTTGAGGCTTTAAACCGGTTTAGGTTTGCGAGGTTAAAAATAACACCTGCAAACTTATTTTGAAAATCTATATATTTAGAAGTGTGGCTAACAACATAATCACTTACTCCGATCACGTAATCTGCTTTTTTAAAACTTCTTTTTTCCTGAAAACCTTTCCACCAATTAATATTTCTATTTTCAGATTCTGCAAAAAAATGATGACCACCATTCATTCGAATCAAATATTTGATTCCTTTAATTTTATTGATAAATGCTAACCCCAATTCTGTACTTTCTACAATATCTATAGGCTTGATTTTGTGTAAGTCCTTTAATGCTTTATTTATCTTTTTAGCATTTATAAACCATGTAAATCCTTTTATATTTTTCTTTTTTAACCTAATGATATTTACGCCATTATCATTTTCAATTTCATGTTTTTCAATGTAATTAAGACCTACAATACTAACTTGATGTCCATAATTAACTAATCCTCTAGCCAAATTCTGAATAACTGTACCTACACCTCCGTGAGGAAAGCTTTCTTTAGGATATTCTGACGTTAGAAATACTATATGCATTAAGTTAAATTGACTAATTCGTCGACCAAAAGACGAGATGAATTTTTGAAATGTTGTTCTCCTATAATTTTATGTCTCCAAAGTAATTGATCCTCTCTATTAGAATGAGTTTTCGTTTGAATTATTTTCAGAATGTTTTTAAAGTCTTCTTTTTTATTAATCCAATAAACAGGATTTAAACCCTGCATGCTTTTAAAATGTTCGTATTGGTAAATCGTTTTTACAGACCAGTTTTTAGTATGGTTATCTTTTGGAGATTGTGCAGAAGGTACAGGTTTGTAATTGACATAGAAAGCAGGTTTTTGAAACATTGCAAAATCATGAGCCATTGTAGAGCCAAGGTTGACTACAGCATCGGTGTGAAATACTAGATTCACCAAGGTCTTTATATCTTCTCTTTTTGGAAATTTCACCGCCCAATCATCATCATCTGAATGCTCCTGCCAAACTGGTGGTGCAAAAGTAATATCTGAAAAATCTTTTAAAACCCAATTATACCTTTGACCATCATCTGCAGGCGAAGGCCTTAAAATAATTTGTGGACGTATTTTATTTTCGATTTTCGAATTTTCTGTGGCTAAATCTCTTAAAAACTCTGGGTCATAAGGACTTGTCAGTTTATCATCTCCAGAATAACAAATTACAGGTTTATTGATGTCTAAATTATACTTCTTGAAAAAATCTGATTTAGTTTCCAACAATGTGTCTTTTAAATAGAACTCAAATTGCGGAGTACCAGTAATTTTTATGCGGTTAGAATCTATTTCAGGATAATATTGATCAAACTCTTTTTTCATGAATTCGGACCAAACAAAAAAATAATCACTGTAGAAGGGAATTCGTGCTTTTGGCATATTATCCCAGGAATAAATGACAGAAACGGTGGTTATATTAAACTTCTTAGCAGCAGCAAAAAGAGGAATGTTATGAAGTGCTCTTTGATGGGTTGTTAAAATTATGTAAGGGTTTAAGTTCTTAACTAAATTTATATATTCATTAATGTCAGTAGAATTTGATAAGCTCTCATGATAATATTTTGTGAATCTCTGAATTCTATTGTAATCTTTACTTAAATACCAACCAAATTTTTCTACGAGCTTGAAAAAAAATCGTTTCGGATAATTCTTGAACTTTCGTCTCCAATTGACTAAAATACTTGGGTTGGATTTTATTTTTGAATTATAGTTTAATCTTGCAAAACATAAGCTTTCCCGTAAAAATTTATACTTGAGGCTTTCATTATATTCAGGTACATTAATATGTATAAATCTACCCGATTCAAGATTGATTTCATCATTTATAGAACCATGAAAATTGTGAGCCAGAACAATCTCAAAACCTTCTGCGGCAAACTTTATAAAATCCGAGAGTAAGTAATTTTTTATGCCAACGCCATCTGGAATAAAGATCAGAAGCTTTTTTTTCTTCATTGATTTTTTACATTAATAATTCTGCTATTTTCTCAGCTTTTTGCCAATCATCAAGAGTATCAAGATTGATATGGTTTTTGGGATCAGACTCTTGATAAGACAACCTGTCACCATAAAAACTACCATTTTTTAATATTTCTGTTTTAGTAATGTAAATACTGCCATCCCTGTAAAAAGTCTGCGGTAAATCCTGTCGTCTTTTTATAATCTCTTTTTCTTGTGTAGCCAATTCTAAAAAATTCTTATTACTAGGTTTGAACACCCAATGAGGATTGTACTGATGTGGCACTGGTAAAACACTTACAAGCGCATCACTCTTATCATCTATAAATTTTTCAATTGCCTTATCTATGCTACCATTTTCTCTAAAAGGGGTTGTTGGTTGAAGTAGAATCACAGCATCAAAGAATTGGTCTTTTCTTTCAAAAAAATCAATGGCATGCTGTACAACTTCCAAACTACCTGAACTATCGCTGGATAAACAATCGGGTCTTAAAAATGGTACTTCAATTTGGTATTCTTCTGCGATATCCATTGCCTTTTCATCATCTGTGGAAACAATAAGTTTATCAATTAATTTTGATTTTATTGCACTCTCAATGGTATAGGCAATTAATGGTTTTCCAGCAAGGTTCCTAATGTTTTTATGAGGTATTCCTTTTGAACCTTTTCTAGCAGGTATAATTCCTAAAATATTGATTTTTTGATGAGCCAATTTTATATTTTGAGATTAGCGTTTTTAGTAAATATTAGTCAAATATAGTATTGTTTTATTTCGATATGGTTTCTAATCGCTTTTTTGCTTTTTCTAAAATACTATCCATATTTTGTGACCACTTTTCAAGATTGAATTTTTTTACTGGAATTTTATTTAAAGTTGGTTTTTCTTCGATGTATTTTACCATGGCCTTATACCAATTCTCAGAATTTTCAGGTTTATTTATTAACCAACCAAATTCACCATTGTTTAATACTTCAGGAACTCCTCCTAATTTTGAAGCAATACAAAAACAACCACAATGAAGGGCTTCAATCAGAGTTAGTCCAAAAGGTTCTTCCCATTGCGTAGGGAAAAGATAAACATCTGACCTTTTATAAATATTTGGAAGGTTTTTATTTTCTACTTTTCCTATAACTTTTGTACCTCTTGCTTTTATTTCATTTCCAGTGCCGACAATTAAAAGTTCTGTAAACGGGTAGTTTTGATGAAACTTTTCCCAAACGTCTAATATGATGTGTAAACCTTTTTTAGGTCTGTCCTGGCTGCACCATAAAAAAGTGGTTTTATCTGCATTATTGATTCTTTTATCAGTATTAAATAGAGAAGTATCAATTCCATTAGATGATATTGAAACATATTGCGGTAATACTGAAAATTTCTCTAGATTAGCATTTACAGCAGATGTAGTAAGAAATAAAATTTCATTTATGTGTTGAAAAACAAATTTGGTATCTTCTTTATTTGCAAACAGTTCGTGACCATGATAGGAATATTGTAAATAAATTCTATTACGAAGATCATGCTTAATAATATAATTAATAAGTGACTTAACCAATCCGAAATTATCAATTATTTGAACAACGAATGAAGATTTTGGATATTTCGCTATATATTCAGAAAATGACATTATAAAATGATAAAATCTATCATTTTTCAATTTAACATTGATTTTATGTAAAATTGGTTCTTTTGTAAACAGGTATTCTTTTTGGTATTCTTCTAAAACTGGTTTTGGGCAAATGATGGCGTCAATCTTTGTCGAGTTTTTTATGTAATGGTCATATCTATTTGTCCAGCTACCTATTTTATGATAGGGCAGAGGTAGATGACTCAATACTATGACTTTTATATTTCTCTTCATTTTTTAATGATATCAAAAAAATTGTCAATTTTGAAATAATTGATTATTTCCTGATAATCAGATAAATTCTTTCCACCAGTTTTTAATACTCTATTTATATCTTGAGTTTGATCTAATTCTGCACTAAAATATTTTAAGTCTATTACGGCTTTCGCAATTCTACAAACTTCTGAATGCTTTGGACCAAAATGCATAATTGGTCTTTTATGCGCTATATATTCAGGTAGTTTTCCTGGTAAAAATGGACTTATTTTACCGATGTGTTCTATAATCATTAAGGCTTTTGCTTTTTGGGATATCGCGTTGATTAAATCTAGTGGTATTCTTTTATTAATTATAACTACATGATCTCCAAAATCCTGCACTTCATATTTTATACTACCTATAAAAACTATTTTAAACCCTTTATCAAAAAAACCTTCATTATATAACTCGTTATAAACTTTGATTATACTATCAATAGGTCTATGCTTTAATAAAGTGCCGGCATGTAGAAAAAAATTATGAGCTTTTATTTGATGATTATGTAAAAATTTTTCAGCCTCATTTTTTGAATTATTATTAATATCAATTTCGGGTAGAAGATGAGGAAGTATAACAGATTTAGATGGACCAAAAATATAATGTTTATTCATCCATTCTGCCAGCAACTTAGAAGGGAAAGCTATTAAATCTAGGTTATCAATAGTTTTTTTAAGCGATTTTTTTGCTTTAATTGTATATCGATTTGTTTTTGTTTTATAGGGCTCAGGAAAAACATCGTTTGGAAAAGGGTCATGTATAAGACCAATTTTAATTGCCCTTGTCTTAATTTTAGAAACTGCATCTTGAGGGCCAAAAAAACCACCGCCACTTAAAGAGATTATAACATTATATTTTTTTAAATTTATTTTTTTAAGTTTTTCATATAAAGCTTTAGTTCTTTTTATGTGATTTAGTTTTGTTCTAAATACTTTGAAGTAAAATTCACTTTTAAAATTTGTTACTTTATTATTTGTATAATTAAAATTGCTAGTGAATGTTAATGAGGCTCTATGTTTAAAATCCCATACTGTCATGGGTTCAGTTAATATGTCATACTCTATTTCATAAGGAATAGATTCTATAATTTTGTATGCCCTTATACTAGCCGAATACTTATTTTTTATAATTTCTGAGGCTACAATTAAAACTTTCATTCTAAATTTTTATTGGTTGAAAGTATTTCACTAACATGATTAAAAATTCGTTTAGAAGTTTTACCATCCCACTTTTCTGGTATTGAACTATTTTTCCATTGGTTGCTTTCGACTTTTCTTATAGCATCTTCAAAATCATTCGGAAAATTCTTTACGAGTTCATTTGTCCCAACCTCAATTGTCTCAGGTCTTTCTGTGTTTTTTCTTAAAGTGATACATGGTACACCATAAACCGTGGTCTCCTCTGTTATTCCACCAGAATCGGTTATTACTGCTTTTGCATTTTTAATAAGATAATTAAATTCTAAATAAGGGAGTGGTTTTATAATTTTAATATTTGAAAAATCATATTCAAAGTTTTTATATTTGTTGGATACTCTTGGATGAATTGGAAATATAATGTTTTCATTATTAATATTTTTTGCGATGCTATTTAAAATTTCATAGAACTTATCTCTAACATCTACATTAGACGGTCTATGTAGAGTTAAGACATAATAATCTTTTCTAATTAAGTTATTTTTTTTCCAGATATAAGGTTTTCGAAATTTAATTTCAAATTTTTTTAATGTGTCAATCATTATATTACCAACAAAGTAAATTTTTTCTTTACTTTTCCCCTCTTTCAAAAGGTTTTTATTTGCATTTTTAGATGTCGTAAAATAATAGTCTGAAATGCTGTCTGTCAAAATCCTATTAATTTCTTCTGGCATAGTTAAATCACCAGATCTTAATCCAGCCTCTATATGAGCAACCTTTATTTTTTCTTTTTTGGCCACAATAGAACACGCTATTGTGGATGTAACATCTCCAACTACTATGCATAAATTTGGCTTGTATGTGTTATATAGATAGCTCTCGTAAGCAATCATTATTTCTGCAGTTTGTTTTGCCTGAGAATTACTGCCTACAGAAAAATTAATATCAGGATCTGGTATTTCTAATTGCTTGAAAAAATCCTCACTCATTATTCTGTCATAGTGCTGACCTGTGTGTATAAGTCTTGCTTTGAACTTTTGATCATTTTTGAATTCATGCATCAATGGAGCAATTTTTATAAAATTTGGTCTAGCACCAGCGATGATATCAATTTTTAATACATTTTTAGAAGCCATGTAATCCTATTAAATGATAATATTTATTCTCTAAATATTGTTGTAATATGCTTAAACAAATTTGGTTTATTAAGTCAGGTTGAAAATCAATTAAAATCAAAAATTTTATCATTTCACTGTTTAAGAGATATAGATTTTATATGAATTATGAAATATCCTTTTTTAGATAAATGAAAAATGAGTAATCCTATGAATATCCTAGATTTAGTGAAAAAATTTAAAGGTGTTTGAATTAAGCATTTGAAAATATATTTAAGGTAACTATTTGATTCATTCAAGTTTATGAGTCTTATTTTAGTATATTGAAACATCATTCTGTAAAAAGCATAGTTCATCATCTTATTTTTGTAAGACAAATGAATATTCGCTGCTTTCAATATTTTAACTGTGGCAAAAACATTTTTATAATACAGGAAGATCGAAGTAATAAAATTTAAGTCAGAGGTAAGCCTTTTCCCTTTAATATTTGTTTCAATTTGATTGCGTCTTACCTTATACATAGGTTTTTCTATAAACTTAAAATTTAAACCATCAATTGAAATTCTAAAATTAAAATCAGCTTCCTGTGATTTTTTTAACCTTTCATCGAATAATTCTTTATTTTCTAAGAATTCTCTCCTCCATAGAGGTCCAGGAGTAGAAAAATTGAGGTTACCATTTAATAAATCAAAACTGGGAACTTCAGACTTTAATTTTTTAGGTTTGAAATACTCAAAAGTATTTTCTTTTCTAATATTATCATAAAAACCTAAAGCAAAACATGTTATCATGTCAAGATTAGATTTTTTAAATTCATTGATTTGTGATTCAATTTTAATAGGCAACATCAAATCATCACTATCAAACCAATTCACATATTCGCCTTTACTCATCATAAATCCATAATTCCGGGCACCGTTACCGCCAGGTAAATGTTCATCAGGGCGATGGTAATATTTGAAACGCTTGTCTTTTTCTAGGTATTCACCGACCACCTCGTCGGTATTATCTTTAGAGCCATCATCCACAATGATACATTCCCAATTGGTATAGGTTTGCGCTAATACTGAATCTAGAGTTTCACCAATTAAGTGTGCTCTATTATAGGTCGGAATTATTATGGAAACTAAAGGATTATTATTCATTATTTTAAAAAGGAAAAGAATAAAAAAATTAGATTAATATTTATTCACATTCTCTTTATTTTGAACATAAAGACTTATACTTCTTCCTTCGGCTTGTAAATAAAAGTAATTATTTTGATGGTTTAAAATAAATTTAGAAATAGCTGATGGGCTTAAGTGGTCTTGGTAATATTTTCTGACATTATTTCTCAAATATTCTATTGTTTTGAAATCAAGATTATTTATGATTTTGCTGATGTTTTTAAAATCCTCTTCTTTTTTGTAAGTTATGCAATTCACATCATTCTCAAGTTGTGTGGGAAACATTTTTGCGTATTCATCTTGAATTATAGGAATACAACCGCAAAACATGGCTTCAATAACATTATGACATAGCGGCATTCCTCTTCCCGGTAAGGCTAAAAAAAAAGAACTTTTTGAAAGTTTTTCAAATAATAGCTGATGGTTTAAATCATAACTTTTCCTATCATAAATCAAAAAAAAACAACCATCGTCCAAAGGTATTGCATTCTTTTCATCTTTCTTGTTTTTAATATGAACATGATTAAGAAACTTTAAGATCAGCTTAAAGCATTGGTATCTTGTTATGATGTTTTCAAATACTTGTTTTTTATTATGGGATATATGGTTTATCATTCCAGCGAAGAGAACGATCCTATTGGATTTATTATTTTTTAATGGTTTTATGTTGTTATTATAAATTAAAGGATGCATACTCATGGGAATTACTGCTTTTCTTTTTTCCGTATCGAGTAAAGCTGTAAAGTAATCTGGATCTAATACAATTTCTTTTACAACATTCATATTTTTTGAACTTTTAAATAATAACCCTTTTTTAAAAATGAGTCTTTGGTAATTATCATAAAACATATGAGCCAATTCATGATTCTTTACCAATAGAACAGGTTTAAAACCATTAGAATGCAGCATGAATACAAAAGGAAATAAGTACCTATTAAATTTATTTTCAATAAGTTGAATAGTAATTATCTTATCAGTAGGAGATGTTTTTATAGCATATTTTAGCTTTAAAAATCTTCCTTTTAGTGATTTTAGGATATCATTCATTGTTTACACCAAAACCCAAACTATTGAAATCACACCAACTATCGCACAGTAAATCGCAAAAAATGAAAGTTTAGAATTTTTAACCAGTCTAATCATCCATGTACAAGCCAAAATACCTGCTACAAATGCAGCTACAAAACCAACACTCAAAGCAGAAGTATTAGAAGTGTCATAACTCAAGTCACCACTTATTATGTCCTTACCTATTTTTCCAAAGATAAGGGGAATGACCATTAGAAAAGAAAATCGAGCGGCTTTTGTTTTATCATTGCCTAAGAGTACCGATGTAGAAATGGTTGCTCCTGACCTGGAAATACCTGGAAGCATGGCAACAGCTTGCGAAATTCCAATGACAAAAGCATTCATAAACGATACTTTTTTTCCTGTGTTTTTAGCCCTATCAGCCAAAAATAAAAGTATTGCGGTCACAATTAACATACAGCCCACCAAGAATATATTACCACTAAATAGCTGTTCTAACTCTTCTTCAAACAATACGCCAATAATAGCCGCCGGAACCATAGAAACAATAATCTTACAAATAAACTGTAAGTCTTCATTCCACTCAAATTTGAAGACTCCTTTAATTATAGCAAAAATGTCTTTTCGAAAAACAACAATAGTACTTAGCGCCGTCGCAAAATGAAGAACAACCGTAAACAATAAACTCTCCTGCGGAATAGAATCATCTCCTAAAATAGCTTTACCCAGCTCTAAGTGACCGCTTGAGGAGACAGGCAAAAACTCTGTAAGTCCTTGAATAATCCCAAGGATAAATGCATCAAATGTATCCATTGCGCAAATATATAAATTAATGTTAAACAAGGTTTATTCGACCTGCGATTAAGCCTCATTAAATTTTTGGGTTCTAGTCAATTTTGAACTAGTTTTGGCTTATAAAAATTGAAACTGTGAATCCACATGATATTCCACATAAAATGCTGTCTTTAGACCCATTCTCGCAATGGTTAGGAATTGAAATCATAACTGTAAAAGAAGGCTATTGCAAACTGGGATTAAAAATCCGATCGGAAATGCTTAATTCTATGCAAAAAGCCCACGGTGGCATTGCATATGCTCTGGCAGATACAGCATTTGGATTTGCGGCTAACACGCACGGTCGGTTTGCTGTGTCCATCGAAACTTCAATCAACCATATTGAGGCTTTACATGAAGGTGATTATGTGGTTGCTGAAACTCAATTGGATGTTTCTAAGAATAAATTGGGCTTTAGTTATGTTAATTTATATGTTGACGGTAAGATAGTGGCTATTTTTAAAGGCGTGGTGTATCGAACGAGTAAAGAATGGAAGTAATTTTCTAAGATTTGATTAAATTAAAAATTATCAAAAACTTTAGGAAATTCATCTAATTTAAAATTCCATAAGAGTGGTAAGATGAAATAAACTAAAAGCGTAGCAACTACTATTGAAATAATATTCATCCAAAATCCAATTCTAATCATATCTGATATTTTGAGATATCCCGAACTAAAAACAACTGCATTTGGTGGTGTTGCAACCGGTAACATAAAAGCACATGAAGCAGCAATAGTTGCAGAAGTCATCAATACAAAAGGATGCACATCGATAGATAGTGCCAAAGCACCTAAAATGGGCATCATCATTGCTGCTGTCGCTACATTACTGGATATCTCAGTTAGAAAATTAATGACCACGATTATGACAAATACAATTAAAAGTATATGAAGAGCACTGAGGGAAACCATTTGTTCTCCAATCCACGTGGCCAGTCCACTGGTTTTAAAGCCTGATGCCAATGCTAGTCCGCCGCCAAATAAAATAAGGATACCCCAAGGAATGCTTTCAGCATTTTTCCAGCTTAAGATACCTTGTTGAATTTTTTTATCCTTAGATGGAATTATAAAAAGCACAAGAGCTCCGATGATTGCAATCATGGCATCGCTTGTTCCCTCAACAAAGGGTTCTATAATATATTTTCTCAATACCCATAGACTAGCAACTGCAACAAAGACTATTAACACCATTTTTTCTTCATATTTCATTTTTCCCAATTCTTCCAACTGTCTCTTAATTTCATTTTTCCCGTCAGGGATAGATACAGTAATCGATTTGCAGGTAAATCTTGTGAGATAAAACCACCCAAGACTTAACATAACAATTGAAAAAGGTAAACCAATCATTATCCAATCAGTGAATGATATAGTAATGCCATAATTCTGCTCTACGTAGCCCACAAAAATGGGATTTGTTGGCGTACCAATAATAGTGGCTACTCCTCCAATAGAGCAGCCATAGGCTATACTCAACATTAAGGTTTGCCCCGTTTTATTTAATAATTGTTGCTCAACTTGTAATTGGCTAATTACAGCCACGCCGATTGGGAAAACCATGACAGCAGTTGCCGTATTAGAAATCCACATGCTTAAAAAGGCAGTAGCTATCATAAAACCCAAAATTATTTTGTTCCAACTTGTTCCAAAAATATGGATTATGTTTAGTGCAATTCTTTTGTGAAGTCCTGTTTTTTCGATCGCAATTGCTATGATAAAACCACCTAAGAACAAAAATATCATTTGATTGGAGTAGGAGCTTCCTAAGTCTTATATCTCAAGGACTCCTGTTAAAGGGAATAGTATTAGAGGCAAAAGAGCAGTCGCCGAAATAGGAATAGCTTCAGTAATCCACCAAATCGAAATCCAAGCTGCACAGGCCAAAGTGGCAATACCTTGATCTGATAATCCATTGGGTTTTATGAATAATAAAATTACTATGAATGATAACGGACCTAAAATTAAGCCGGATAATTTTATTTTATTCATTTATAAATTGTTTATAGAAATATTGATTTGAACATTAATTGTCTTAAAATAAGAGTTATAACGATCGTTTATATTTTAAAAATTTAATTTTTCAAGTATTTTTCATGTAAAACTAAAATAAATTCTTTAGGTATGTTAAGTGTATACAAACGATTGCACTAATCATTTTAAATGAACATTTCAATTATTAATCTTTAAATTTTAAACAATGAAAATAAAATCTTTTTACAATTTATAAAACAATATTAAATGACTCATTCAACAGTATTCAAAATCTGGTCTATTGTAACGCTTGTATTTTTTACATCAGTCTTTAGCCTAAAAGCACAAGAGTTTAATGCGTATAACGATCGCATTATTCAAAACATAGATTCCAGAGAAAAAATGACCTTAGACGGTCTCTGGCAAATCATTATCGATCCTTTAGAAAACGGATATTACAATCACCAATATGGCCTACGCAATAAAAAAGCCTTCTACAGGAATAGAAAAATGAAAAAGCCTTCAGACTTAATTGAATACGATTTTTTTTAGTGATTATCAGCTAACTGTTCCCGGTGATTGGAATACGCAAATGGAAAAATTGTATTACTACGAGGGCACAATCTGGTATAAACGGTCTTTCAAGTTTAATAAAGAAGAAAATACAAAAAGCTTGCTTTATTTTGAAGCAGCTAATTACCATTCAATCGTATATCTGAATGGAAAAAACTAGGAGAACACGAAGGCGGATTTACACCATTTCAATTCGATGCTACAGAACATTTGAAGGAAGGAGATAACGTTCTCATCGTGAAAGTAGATAACCAAAGAAGAAAAGACGGCATACCCACATTAAATATGGATT
>Ga0207419_1002470_pt1 | contig 12161 bp, 11 predicted proteins | sample ElkSloMetagenome_4_FD_184723 | JGI IMG/M metagenome (GOLD analysis project Ga0207419, IMG submission 184723) | Hot spring microbial communities from Elkhorn Slough, Monterey Bay, USA - MD2A (version 2) | ecosystem: Environmental > Aquatic > Marine > Intertidal zone > Estuary: Microbial mat ... | reverse complement strand
ATGAGTTTGGGTTTGGTTTTCCTCCTCGAGCCATTGGAATTTCCAAAGACAAAAAAACAGGAAAATGGAAAATTGTTGGACGAAAAACAGACATACTTCCCCAAACTATTTATTCGATAAACTGGATACCACTTGGAGGGTTCGTTCGTATCAAAGGAGAGGATGGCGCTGGGAGAAATACAAAAGATAGTTTTGCGAGTAAATCTGGATGGGCACGTATCGTTGTTTTGAGTGCTGGCGTCATGATGAATTTTCTTCTCGCATGGTTGATTTTCTCTGTTGTTTTTATGATGGGAGCTCCTCAGGCTATGAATACGGATGAACAGGTCTCAGGTGATACAAAAGTGCAAGTGGGACTCGTACTTCCCCAGACGCCCGCTGAAGAGATGGGTCTTCGTGTAGGGGATAGTATCGTGGGAGTGCATATTGAAGAGAATAAATGGCTCAAAACAAAAAGCATTACTGATGTTCAGGAATATATTCAGGAAAATAAAGGAGAAGAGATTCGTCTTCTTATCGAACGTGGCGATGATCAAGTTTCACTTTCTGGTGTGCCTCGGACGGAGTATCCTGAGGGTGAAGGTTCTCTTGGCATAGAACTCGTGCGTACGAGTATCGTTTCTTTTCCTTGGTATGAGGCTATCTGGAAGGGACTTACAACAACACTCATGCTTATAGGGGCAATCCTGGGGGCATTCGTGGGTCTTATAAAAACACTCTTTACAACAGGCTCAACACCTGCTGATATTGCTGGTCCTGTGGGAATAGCTTTCTATACGAAGCAAGTTGCCGATCTTGGCTTGGTCTACATCTTACAATTTGCTGGTATTTTGAGTGTGAACTTAGGAATTATTAATATTCTTCCTATTCCAGCCCTCGATGGAGGAAGAGTGGTATTTGTTGTTATTGAGATGATAAAAGGCTCTCCTGTGAGTCAAAAATTCGAACAAATGACGCATACTGTAGGATTTATCCTTCTTATCCTTCTTATGTTTGTCGTAACATTCTTTGATGTTATCCGATTTGATATAGTGGGAAAGATTTTCTCGTAAAAAAACAAGAGCTGGTCAGGCTCTTGAAAGGTTTTGTGACCGATTGGAGAAGTTTTCTCAAGATGCAATCAAGATGGCATCTTGGGCAACGTTGCTCATAAAATTTGGATCGCGGTGGGGCAGTGCTCTCTGGAGCTCGTCGATGCGATTTTTCCAGTCTTTGGGGAAGAGAAATGCATCAACGCCTTGCCTCGGGATCCAGTTATCTAGGAGGTCATCTGGCGCTGCGTAAAAAAGAACCCATTCGGCAATGTTGCGACGATTACTCGAGGAAGCAAAATAGCCTGGGAATGAGGGAACCTCAATTTCCAATTCGATTACCGTCAGCATATCATTCCGAAATTGGTTCCAGATATCTTCTGGAACACTGAGAATGAGGTCGATGTCACCTCCTTCTCCATCTCGAGCGATGCTTCCAAAAAGCTCCACTTGCGCTACGAGGGGGTGTCTGGACAATTTCATGGCCACCTCTTCAGCATCCCTCCTCGTGTAGAGGGTGTTTGTGCTAGGCACTTCCATCTGTTCGAAAACTGCGATTTCTCGCATTTGGCGATTTTCTTGGAATTCACATTCAGTAAAGGAATCAAAGTAAGCCATGGTGGCCCCTCCTTTTGTTGCATGAATGAATGTCTTGACATAGCAATGTCAAGACGATGAAATGTATCATATAATAATGTAATTGTCAATATAGTCATAGAGAGAAAAGGGCGATACAATAAGAATAGTAAATTTAACATTTTTTGTATTCTTCTATTTTTGCATTTTTATTTTTAAATAATTTTATGTTACAATCCCAACTTTTTACTAAGATTCGTCGTGAAGCTCCTAAGGATGAAGTGGCGAAAAATGCTCAACTCCTTATTAGAGCTGGTTTTATTCACAAGGAAATGGCGGGTGTGTATGCACTTCTTCCTCTGGGACTTCGTGTTGTTAAGAATATTAAGCATATCGTTCGAGAAGAGATGGATGCTCTTGGATCACAAGAGATTCTCATGACGAGTTTGCAGAGAAAAGAGCTCTGGGAAGAAACGGATCGATGGGATGATGAAAAGGTAGATGTTTGGTTTAAATCGAGGCTCAAAAATAATGTAGAGGTGGGATTTGGATGGTCACATGAAGAACCTATTACGAAGATGCTCATTGGTTCAATTGAAAGCTTTCGTGATCTTCCTGTATGCGTCTATCAATTTCAAACAAAGCTTCGCAATGAGCTCCGTGCCAAATCCGGTATTATGCGTGGACGAGAATTTGTTATGAAAGATATGTATTCCTATTCACGGACTGAGGAAGATCATAAAAAATTCTATGACGCAACTATCGAAGCCTATAACCGTGTATATGCACGCATCGGTATTGGTAAGGATACGTTCTTTACCTTTGCTTCGGGAGGTGCCTTTACGCAATTTTCCCATGAATTTCAAACGATAACAGAGGCAGGAGAAGATATTGTTTATCTTCATCGTGAGAAAAAGATGGCTATTAATAAAGAAGTATTAACTAATGAAGTTCTTGAACAGCTTCACATGAAACGAGAAGAGCTCGAAGAAGTGAAAACATCCGAAGTGGGAAATATTTTTGGTTTCGGGGGAAAGAAATGTGAGGACCTTGGTCTTTTCTTTATGGATGAAGATGGTCAGAAAAAACCAGTTATACTTGGATCATATGGTATTGGGATTACGCGACTTATGGGAGTTGTCGTGGAGAAGTTTGCTGATGAAAAAGGTCTTGTGTGGCCTGAAGAAGTGGCCCCATTTCGTGTGCACATTCTTTCTTTGGACAATGAAAAAGATGAAGAAGTAAAACAATCAGCACACACGCTCTACCAAGAACTTTCTGAAAAAGGGATAGAGGTGCTTTTGGATGATCGTCCTATGCGTGCAGGAGAAAAATTTGCAGAGTCTGATTTTCTGGGTATACCGTATCGAATTGTTGTAAGTAAACGCTCTCTCGAACAAAGCGGATTTGAGCTGAAAAAACGAAGTGAAGAGGAATCTCAGGTCGTTTCAAAAGAACAACTTATTGAAAAATGTGTGTCAAAATAGAAATATCTTTAAAAAATATTGGGTAGTATCATGAGATAACTTTGTGATAGTATGCATAGAGAAAACAACTTTTTGTATGCGAGAAGTGGGTTTTAAATTCTTTATATAAATATATATGAGTATCTTTGGAAGCCCTGGATTATCCGAAAATAGAGTAAGTAGCTCAACAGGTGAAAGCCCTATTGTAGAACAAGAAATGGTGACAGTAGATGGGGCGGTAGCTCATGCCTTTGCTTCTTCAGATATTTTTTCTCAAGAACGAATTTTGAGACTAATACAGCAAGAGGGCATTGAAACAAAAAGTAAGGGTGTTCGAGATTCTGTTTATGTACTTATGAGAAAAGTTCCAGCTGCCGAAGCATTTTCTTTAATTGCTTTTCTTAAAAGTGAAGAAGGGGATAATTTTCTCGAAACTCTTTCTCGGGAGAATGCTTTTGAGCTTGTATTGAAAGAGGCTATTCAACTGTCTTACGAAATGGTGACATCACGAGGGAACGCATCTTTTCTGGAGGGTGATCCTGTTCTTGGAGAAGATAGAATACTTCATACTATATATAAATCGAGGGCGTGGAGTGAACAAGGAGAAGGAGATGTACACGAAGTTGCACAAAGAGAAGGGGTGTATAATAGAGGTATTATCGATCGATACGGCAATATGCAACGATTACTTCGACCTTTGGCAAGATATATTGTACAAGAGAAAGAGCAGTGGAAGTCAAAAGGGGAGAGGGAAAGTTTCCTTTCTGCTTTAAGAAAAGAAGCAAATTTGGCAGAAATAATAGCCTCTTTTCTAGAGAATGAGGATTTTGCAGAGAATGTACAGGAATTTCATAAAAATTTTCGAAATGATTCACTTTCAAGATTGCGAAAAGAGGCGGAATCATTTTTCGCACACCTGAAGGAAGGAGAAAACGGTTATTTAGAGAAAGAGGTAGAACATGCTTTGTCAGAGGTTTGGAAGATATATGTAGTAAGAGCTGTATATAATCATCCAGTTGTGAAAAAAGAGATACACAATTTTTTGAAGACAAAAGGGCGAAGGCCTTCACAACAAGAAACAGTAGAAATGGTACAAAAATTTATAGTAGAAATCCTTCAGCAAGAGGTTGAAAGAAGATTGGATTCTCTTGAAGAAGAAGGGGATTACAGAGAAGTCATAGCGGGACTCAGGAGCGAATCATACGCACAAAAACAATTAGCTCTTTCTGATCGTCGAGCAGAAAGAATATGGGATAAAATACAAAAAAAATACGCAAAGTAGTTTCCTGTAATGTGAATTCTTCAATAAGGAATAGAAGCGAGACTCACTTCTTAGGGTGAAGATCGTGAAAGGCTGTATTTTCTTCCCGACCCTCTTCATTTCCCTTATAAATCGATTCTTGGAAATGACGTACAACATTGTTTTTTCTCTTTTTTGAGGTATCCTGAAAATAATAATACACAAATATATTTCTATGGAAACACCAGAAATTTTGCAATTTATTGCGGATCGTGTTCAAAAAGGGCTTGATAAAAAAGAAATCAAAGAACAGCTCACGGCTGTGGGGTGGTCGGATGATGAGGTGGATGATGCGTATACACAAGCACTCAAAGGACTTGGTGTTCCTACTCCAAAAGAAGGAGTTCGAGCAACTTTTTCAAAAAAAACAAGTACTTTGGAAATTGTTCTCAATCTTTTCTCCTTCATTCTTTTGGGTATTATCGCTTTTGCTTTGGGGATACTCTATTTCGAAATCATTGATAAGTATTTTCCCGATGCTCTCAATGACAATAAAGCATACTATTTATATAACCGAGGATCGACTGTTTCAACAGATGCTGTGCACTATTCTATTGCGGCACTTATTATTGGATTTCCTTTATTTTTCTTTGTCATACGATTTTGGTTTCGCAAATTTCGGCAAGATACTGGAAGAGTAGAATCACGTCTTACAAAATGGGTGACGTATGTAGTCCTCTTGGTTGCTGCCGTGACTATTGTAGGAGATCTCATCGCTATTCTCTTCACCTTTCTTCAAGGTGAACTTTCAGCACGGTTTTTCTTGAAAGCATTTACCATTCTGGCGATTACTGGAATGATATTTGGCTTTTATTTCCTAGAACGAAGACGAGTGCAGTATAAAAAAGATATTGCACCGTCCGTTTTTCGAATATACGCCACGGTCGTGGGGATAGTAATTGTTTTGGGTATTATTCTTGGATTTATAGTGGCGGGATCTCCTAAGACGGAACGTATGCGTACGCTTGATGATCGGAGAGAACAAAATCTCTTAAGACTTTCTGTCTGTATCGATCGCTATGCTCGTGAATTTAAACGTCTTCCGGAAACATTGGAAGATCTTCGCACGGCCTCGCAAGGATACAGTGCTTGTCCAGCATACACGGATCCTGAAACGGGAAAATCATACGAATATCGAATCGTGACTGCCTCTGAAAGAAAAGGGAGCACTCGCGAAGGAGCATATGAGCTCTGTGCAACATTTGCACTTGCTTCTGACGACACGGTAAATACGAGCACTTCTTATTCAATCTATGACTATGGGTATAATTCAGAAGATATTTGGCGACAACATGGTGCCGGAAGAGAATGTGATGAGCATAAGGTAGTTCTTGCGACTATAAAGGCGATTAATATTGGTGATTACGCAGGATCACCTGAAGAGTAGGAAAGAATTATGTTTGCTTAAAGAGGAGACTTGCCGTACTATAGAGAGGCCTTTCTTTTGAGAGGACTCTCTTTTTATTGTGATATTTTTTACTATGTTACAATCGATCAAAAATGTATCGCGAAAGGTTACGGGCTCTCTTTTTGGACATATTTCCAAAGATATTGGCATCGACTTAGGAACTGCCAATACTCTTGTGTATGTTCGTGATCGAGGAATTGTCATCAATGAACCTTCTGTTGTTGCTATAAACAAGAGAACAGGCCAAGTTTTGGCTATCGGTACAGAGGCAAAGAAAATGGTTGGAAAAACGCCGAGTCATATCGTGGCGTCACGTCCACTTGTGGATGGGGTTATTAGTGATTTTGAAGTAACACAACAAATGCTTCGATATTTTATCGAAAAAGTACATAAAGAATCTTTTTCCTTTATTCCTCGTCCACGAGTCTTGGTGGGGATTCCTTGCGGGGTTACAGAGGTAGAGAAGCGAGCGGTAATCGACGCAGCCACAACAGCAGGTGCTCGCGAAGCTTATCTTATCGATGAACCTATGGCAGCAGCTATTGGGGCTCGTCTTCCTGTTATTCAGGCGGCCGGTAATATGGTGGTAGATATCGGAGGAGGGACATCAGAAATTGCGGTTATCTCTTTGGGAGGAGTCGTTTCTGCGAGGTCGCTCCGGATTGCTGGAGATGAAATGAATGAAGACATCATTCGATATATGCGAGATGAGTTTAATATGCTTATCGGAGAAAGAACGGCAGAAAATATCAAAATAGCCGTTGGAAGTGCATCTCCTCTCAAGACTCCTATGGAAATAGCGGTTCGAGGGCGTGACCTCGTAACAGGAGTCCCTAAGGAAATGACCGTAAATGACGAACATATTCGCGAGGCACTTTCTCGATCTATTCGTGTCATCGTCAATACAGTAAAAACCATAGTGGAAGAAACACCGCCAGAGCTTCTTTCTGATATTATGCAACAAGGCATCATTCTTGCTGGAGGAGGAAGTCTTATTCGTAATCTTGATTCTTTTATTGCCAATGAAACAGAAATTCCTGTTCGAACTATGGAGGATCCTTTGACCGCTGTTGTTCGGGGCACAGGAATGGTTTTGGAAAACCTTGATGAATTGCGTGAAGTCCTCGTGGAAATGGGAGATGAAAGGCCTCTTTTATAGAGAATACTCTTTAAAAAAGAATGACTATGTATCGGAAGATTGTTGGAAAAAGAAAATTCCAGGTAGGCGTTGTTATTGTGACCCTTGTAGGTATCATTTTTTTTGACATTGGTAGTATCTTCTCCCCTTTTCGCACTGCCTTTTGGACCATTACTGCTCCAGTAGCAAATCCTTTACGTTCATTTGTTACTACCATTACCATGCCCTTTGAAGTATTTTTCTCTCTTTCTGATATAAAAAGGCTCAATGAAAATCTTTTTGAAGAGAATAAACAAATGGAAGCTAAATTGGCACAATTAGCATCCATAGAGAAAGAAAATGAAACTCTTCGAGAAGAATTAGACTTTGCTCAAAAAGCAGATAAGAAATTTGTGGTTGCAAAAATTATTGGCTATGGAGATCCTGGGGCGGGAGAATGGATCACTATCAATAAGGGTCGAGAAGAAGCTATAAAAGAAAATAATCCTGTTTTTGCCCACGCCTCTGTTCTTATTGGGTCAGTTGAAGAGGTATATGCTCATACTTCTCGGATTCGACTTATTACGAGCGGTGAGAGTGTTATCAATGTTCGCGTGGCTGATACACATGCCAAGGGGATTATTCGAGGTCGATATGGATTGGGGTTGCAACTTGATATGATTCTTTCGACACAAAGTCTCCATGAAGGTGATCGTATCGTCACTTCTGCCATTGGGCAACAATTTCCCCCTGATCTTTACGTTGGAACATTACGAGATATTCGCATGAGTGATGATGGTCTTTCACAGCAGGCCGTTATAGATCAGGGAGTATCACTGTATGATATAGAATTTGTTCATGTTGATGTGGGGGTATGAAAATATATTTTTTTCACTTTCTTTTTTTTTGTTTCGTTCTTCTTCTTGAGGCGGTTGTCATTCGAAGTTTTGAAATGGATTCCTTGTTTCTTTTGGATATTGCTATGATAATTGCCCTTGTTCACATCATGGCGAGAGGCTTTAATGAGGGAATTCTTTGGGTGCTGAGCCTTGGTTTTTTCTATGATATAATTCTTTCAGAGGTTTTTGGTGTTGCTATGATGTCTTTTTTGGTAGCTTCGTACGGACTTTCTTTCTTTTCCAATCGTTTTTTGACAGGAAGGGGGATGATTGGGAAAGCTCTTATTTCTTTGTATGTTCTTGGTGTAACGATCTGGCATCATCATGTTCTTTATTTTTCTCAAGCGCAATCTTTCTCTTTTTCAGAATATACTGCTTGGTTAGAAAGTTTTGAATGGAGGTCGAGTATGATTGTTCTTGTGAATATCCTTATCCTTTTTTGGGGACTTTCCTTTCTTAATAGACAAAGAGAAAGAAAATATTCTCTTTCGAATAAAATAGGTATGCAATAGTATGAGAGAAAAATATGCTTTATATGAAATCGATGACGCTGTCTTGGGTGCAAGTGAAAAAGAGCGATCTCAAATGGACATGCCTTTTCGCAAGCGCAATTTGCGAATCCTTTTTGGTATAACGATAGGTGTATTTGGTATATTCTTTGCCCGAGTAGGATATCTTAGTGTTATTCAAGGAGAGTACTATGCACAAGTCTCTCAGGAAAATGCATTGCGGGTTGTTCCTATAGAGGCTCCTCGAGGCAAGATATTTGATCGAAAAGGGTTTCAACTTGTCTATAACGTTCCTTCTACCAATGTTGTTTTTCGATTCTCTCAAGAGGGTAGGGAGGTATCTAAAGATGTGTATACGCCGTTACAAGAGTTTTTTTCACTTTCCGAAGAGGAGTTTTCTTTTGCCTATGAAGAGGCTCTCAAGGGAAATGTCTCTGAGGTGCTTCTCAAGGAAAATATTACACAAGAGGAGGCTCTTGGATTTTCTGAGCGTGAGCGTTCTTTTCCGGGGGTTGTCTTGAAAAAATCAATTCGAAGGCAATACGAAGAAAGTGCCATTTTTTCTCATGTTATAGGGTATGAAAATGCGCTCAATAAGGATGATCGAGAGAAATATCCAGAGTATCTTCTGACAGACTCTGTTGGGCGTCGTGGTCTGGAAAAATCCTATGAAGAAGAATTGAAAGGGGTTCATGGTGCGAAACGTGTTGAAGTGGATGCCCTTGGAAAAATACGAAGAGAAATTTCATCACAAGATCCTCAACCAGGACACAACCTTATTCTTTCTATCGATGCACATCTACAAAAAACTCTTTTCGATGCTATGCAAGAAGAGCTTGATAAAAATGACCTTTCTCGCGGAGCTGGAGTGGCGATCGATCCTCGTGATGGTTCCGTTCTAGCTCTTGTAAGTTTCCCTTCTTATGATAATAATATTTTTTCCGAGCGTAATAATACCCTTTATGGGATTATTTCTCAAGATGAAAATCAGCCACTCTTTAATCGAGTTATCTCTGGAGAATATCCTCCTGCCTCAACTATAAAGCCTATGATTTCTGTGGCGGCTCTTACAGAAGGTATTATCTCTCCTGATAAAGCTATTGAGAGTCGAGGAGGTATTTCTGTTGGCTCAACTTTTTTTGGAGACTGGAAGGCGCATGGATTTACGGATATGCGAAGGGCTATTGCTGTTTCAAGTGATGTCTATTTTTATAGCATCGGCGGGGGATATGGTGGGGTGTCTGGACTTGGAATGGAAACCATGGCTCGTTATGATAAGCTTTTTGGATTTTCAAAAAAAACAGGCATTGACCTTTCAGGAGAATCCGCCGGGCTTGTTCCTACTCCACAGTGGAAAGAGGAAGTCATTGGAGAACGTTGGTATGTAGGAAATACCTATCATGCCTCTATAGGACAGGGATATCTTCGTACTACACCGCTTCAGGTGGCACTTGCAACCTCTATCATTGCCAATGGAGGAACGGTTTTTGAACCAAAAATTGTTTCTTTTGTAGAATCTTCCGAGGGAACTCTTGTAAAAAGAATCCCTCATGAAGGGACAAAACTTGATATTCAAGAAGATTTCTTTCAAGTCGCTCGTGAGGGAATGCGACAAACAATAACAGAAGGAACGGCTCTATCACTTAATGATCTTTCTGTTGAAGTGGCGGGAAAAACAGGGACAGCCGAATATGGCCCAAAAGATAAAACACATGGATGGTTTACCTCGTTTGCCCCTTATGAGAGCCCAGAAATTGTTCTTACGGTGCTATTTGAAGGGCAAGAAAATGATGGATATCATGCAGTCCCCGTTACTAAGAAAGTCTATGAAGCGTATTTCTCATCTTCTGAAGAGAAAGAAGAATAAAAAACCTTTCAATAAGGGTTGAGAACGATTCTATAGAGAGCCTCTTGATTTTTTCTGAAAATAGCGGTATAAGAGATACAGAGATGTTTTGGGAGATTTTCTTCTCAATACAATAGATAATGTTAAGAATGTAATTATGTCAGTACCAAAAAGACGACAGACCAGTTCTCGCCGAGATAGAAGGAGAAAACACAATGATATCGTAAATACACCATCTACTGTTAAATGTTCTGATTGTGGATCTCAAAAGATTCCTCATCGTGTTTGTGCTGAGTGTGGAACCTACAAAGGAAAAAAAATGCTTTCTGAAAAATAATCTATTTTCGAGGTAATTCTTGAAAAGTTCTTTCTTTATGGCAAATAGACATTTGCAACGATCAATAGCTATGCAGTCCCTCTTTGAATGGGATTTTTATGCTCTTCTTGGAAATGAAAAAGGCATTGAGGATATTCTTGTGCGAAATGTTACTCAATTTGCTCCAGGCGTGGAAGGCATTGATCTTGCCACGCGCCTTGCTAAAGGAGCTTTAGAAAAGAGAGAAGAAGTTGATGCTTTTATCGCAAAATGTGCTCCTGAGTGGCCTGTGAATAAAATTGCAGCGGTTGATAGGGCGGTTTTGCGGTTGGGTATCTATGAACTTCTTTTTGGAGACTATGAAGAAGTTCCACCTAAGGTGGCTATTAATGAATCTATCGAACTCGCTAAAACATTCGGAGGAGAGAGTTCTTTTCGTTTCGTTAATGGTGTTTTGGGAACGATTTATCGTGAGATGGGAGAGCCTATGAAAAGTGACACCTCCGATAAAAATAAAAATCGAATCGAAAAACAAGAGAAATCATAAAAAGTATTGTATAAATCAAATAATTTGTCTGTTGGCGCATGATCTTTTGGGCGCGAGCGGAGAAGTACCATGTATGAAGCAAAATATTTCATCTTTTCTTGCTGATATAAAGATTGATCCAAAGGATGCTAATCTTTATAAGCAAGCCTTTACTCATCGTTCTTATCTTAATGAAAATCGTTCGTATGAACTCGAACATAATGAGCGCCTTGAATTCCTTGGAGATGCTGTTTTGGAGTTGGTTGTTACGCGATATTTGTACGATAACTTTCCCAATCCTGAAGGAGAGATGACGGCATGGCGAGCATCACTTGTTTGTGGAGAAATGCTTGCTCGAGTTGCTCGTGAGCTTAATTTTGAAGATCAACTTCTTATGAGTCGGGGAGAAGCCAAAGATACTGGTCGAGCTCGGCAATATATCTTGGCTAATGCGGTAGAAGCACTTATCGGGGCTCTTTATCTCGACCAGGGCTATGAAAAAGCCTCTCTTTTTATCGAGCGATATATCATTTTCCATCTCAAGGAGGTTTTGGAGAAAAAGCTTTATTTGGATGCCAAGAGTTATTTTCAAGAAAAGGCGCAGGAAGTTTCAGGATTTACGCCTTCGTATAAAGAACATTCTGTTACCGGACCTGATCATGACCGTATTTTTGTGGTTGGCGTGTATGTCGGAGATGAATGCGTTGCTGAAGGTGAAGGTCCTTCGAAACAAGAAGCACAACGCAATGCTGCTCGTGCCGGATTGGAGAAAAAGAAATGGCTTTAAAATAAAAAAATCCTTTCTTGCTGAAGTGAAGGATTTGACGTATTCTTAGGAGAGAGGAAAGAGATATACTTTTTCAAAAAATAAGAAAAGGACTTTTTGTACTTCTTGCAGTTAATGACTTGTAACTCCGATGTTTCTCAAGAAAATAGAACTCAATGGATTTAAATCGTTCGCTTCCAAGACGGAGGTTATTTTTTGTTCGACCAAAGGAAATGTCGAGGAACGGTTTGGTGTGACGGCTGTAGTGGGTCCAAATGGTTCGGGGAAATCCAATATTGCCGATGCGATTCGTTGGGTTATGGGGGAGCAAAGCGCAAAGAATCTTCGGGGAAAAAAGACACATGATGTTATTTTTGGTGGATCTGATAAAAGACGATCTT